>JAEIGA010003726.1_pt1 | contig 23723 bp, 20 predicted proteins | sample 9270691 | NCBI WGS metagenome assembly JAEIGA01 (sample SAMN17057246, study PRJNA624740) | gut metagenome | biome: biome; isolation source: fecal sample | host: Bos grunniens | place: China: Xizang | collected 2019 | reverse complement strand
GCAGCACCGGTAGATGAAGGGATGATGTTCTCGAGGATACCACGACCACCTCTCCAGTCTTTGCGTGAAGGACCGTCAACAGTCTTCTGAGTAGCAGTAGCAGCGTGTACAGTAGTCATAAGACCTTTTACGATACCAAATTTGTCGTTAAGAACCTTAGCGATAGGAGCAAGACAGTTGGTAGTACATGAAGCGTTAGAGATGATATCCTGACCGGCGTAAGTCTCGTGGTTTACGCCGTAAACGAACATAGGAGTAGCGTCCTTTGAAGGAGCAGACATGATAACTTTCTTTGCACCAGCAGTGATGTGCTTGCGAGCTTTCTCATCCTCAAGGAAAAGACCGGTAGACTCAACAACTACGTCAGCACCTACCTCATCCCATTTAAGGTTAGCAGGATCCATCTCAGCAGTAAGACGAATTTTGTTACCGTTTACAACGAGTGCACCGTCCTCAACAGCAACCTCACCTTTGAACTGACCGTGAACTGAGTCATACTTCAACATGTAAGCAAGATACTCGGGCTCGAGAAGGTCGTTGATACCTACAACCTGAATGTCATTTGAGAAATTCTCAATAGCGGCACGGAAAACCATACGGCCGATACGGCCAAATCCGTTAATACCAAGTTTAATCATTTTGTTAAAAATTTATTAAGTAAAACTAATTTTCTGTCGCAAAAACGGCGCAAAAATACAAAAAAAATTCTAAAACATCAAAAAACTTTCTCTGTGGAATGCACCCTGAAAATGGAGGCGCCTCCGCTAAGTGCCAGACGATGAGCAAAAGAGGTCAAAAGTTGCGTATCCTCCAACGAGGATAACTGGGCAGATGAACAGGACGAATCCAAAGCCTGGGGCAACAGACGATAAAGCATACTTTTTCGGGAAACACCCACCAGAATCGGCCTCTCATGCGGCAATTTATCCAGATGACGAAGCAAGGCCCAATTCTGTTCCAAACTTTTTCCAAAGCCGAATCCCGGATCAAAAATCCACTCTCTCACGCCCATATTTTCCGCTTTTTCAGCAAAATCGTAATACCAGCGTATCACCGCTTCCACCCCATCCTCCGCTTCATGTAAAGAGGCATGGTGCATCGCCACATAGGGACAAGACAGATGAGCCGCGAGAGGAAGCATATCCGCATCAAAATCGCCGGCACTCACATCGTTGATCATCAAGCGAGAGGAATAAGCGGTGGCAAATTCCACGACCTTTGAATAATAGGTATCAATGGAAAGCGCAACATCGGAAAAATGCTCCCGCCACAGCTCCAAGGCCGGCCGAAGGCGTTCTATTTCAATATCGGGCGACAAAAGCTGATGGCCCGGCCGCGTCGAGCACGCTCCCAAATCAATGATATGCGCTCCATTTTTCAACGCAGAACGCACTTGAAAAAGAAAAGCGGAAGCATCAAAAGTGCCATCTTCGGCATACACCCGACTCCCCGGATAAAAAGAATCCGGAGTCAGATTGACGATGGCCATAATCTTTTTCATTTCGAGCGCTGGAATTTTGGCGCAAAATAAAGGATTTTTACTTACTTTTGCAACGATTAACAACCGCATGACGGCTCTAAATTTATAGAAAGATGCTCATCGTATTGGAAGGACTCGACGGCGCCGGAAAGTCCACACAGGTAAAAAGAATAAAAAGTTATTTGGAAAGCCTCCCCCAAGGCCTGAATTATATTCACTTTCCCCGCTATGATTCCCCCGTTTATGGTGGGCTTATCACGCGTTTCCTCAAAGGTGAATTTGGAGACAACGGCACGGTTCACCCGCAATTGGTCGCCCTCCTTTTTGCTGAAGACAGGAAAGCAGCCGCCCAAGAGATACGAAAAAGCCTCGCAGAAGGAAAAAACGTGCTTTTAGACCGCTACGTTTACTCCAATATTGCCTACCAATGTGCCAAAGTAGATGATGCGCAAGAGGCCGAAGAACTGCGCGACTGGATTTTTAACACCGAATACAAAGAATTCGACATTCCCAAACCTGACCTGAACCTCTTCTTGGACGTTCCTCTTTCCTTTGTAGAAGAGCAACTTTCCAGCAACCGTCAGGGCAGCGACCGCGCGTATCTGCAAGGAGGCCGCGACATTCACGAAGAAGATATCCGTTTTCAGGAAAAAGTAAGAGATATCTATCGAGCCCAATGCGAAAAAGATCCTGAATTTATCCGCATCGATTGCAGCGATGAAAACGGAAAAATGAAAGGGGCCGACGAAATCGCCTGTATGATTCGTGCTGTTGTTCAATCCGCCCTCGAAGTATTAGCATGAGAAAAAACATTGATATCCGCCGCCTCTGCGCCTGGATTATAGGAATTGTATTCATCTTCTCGGGTTGTGCCAAACTGATGGATCCGGTGGGCACGTCCTACATCGTCACCGAGTATTTCAAATTTTTCCATCTGTCCTTCCTCAGCCCCATCGCCAAAGTGATGGGAAGCCTGATTGCACTGACAGAAACAACACTCGGCATTGCGTTGATGTGTGGCATATTCCGCAAAATCACAGCCTGGGCCAGCAGTGGAGTTCTTGTTTTCTTCACCCTGATAACCACCATTTTAATGATAGCCAATCCCGAAATGGATTGTGGTTGTTTTGGAGAATCCATTCACCTGAGCCACTTTCAGAGCCTGCTTAAAAACCTCCTGCTTCTGTTGCTGGCAGCAGGAGCTTGGTTGGGCGTCAAGGAGTGGGGTGAACCACAGAAACGAAAATATGTATCAGCCGGCCTCAGTCTGTTGTCTGTATGCACTTTCGCCATTTTCTCCTATATCAGTATTCCCTTGAAAGATTACACGGATTTTTCTCCCGGACAACGCATCGTAGCGTCTGACCCTTATTCTTTGGTCAGCAAAAAACAATGGCAGACTCTCTTCATCTACGAAAAAGAAGATTCGGTAGGAACACTCATCCGAGATACGACAGAGCAGCCTTTCGGTAAAAAAGATTGGGACTTTGTCGGCATCGAAAACCGATTTATCATTGACAAATACCCGATGCCGCCCCTTCCTATCAAAGCGGAAGACGGGACAGAAATGGATTATCTGGCAGCTGACGGCCCCGTCATGCTCATCAGTCTATACAAAAAGCCGAGTGAGAGAAAATGGAAAAATATCTGCCAATGGGCCGAAAGTGCAGAAGGCGCCGGTTATATATGCCTGATTGTTTCAGATCAACCCTATTATAATGATTACCCCTGCTATCTGTCAGACAAAAAGACCCTCTCTACCCTGAATCGCAGCAACGGCGGCGTCACCTACCTGCAAGATGGTGAAATTATCGGAAAATGGAGCTACGCCGGACGCCCCGATGAAGAAGAATTAGAGGAAATTGCACAAAAAGACAGCATTGAAACCATTACGGAAATGGAGTCTTCCGACAACAGATCCTATCAGGCTTTCATGCTGTACCTTTTTGCCGTATTGCTGCTCTTATAGCTTGCTATCCATTGCCTGACAAGCCGTGATGGCAATCATATTATAGACATCTGCCACACTACAACCACGGCTCAAATCATTTACGGGACGGGCAATACCCTGCAAGATAGGACCAATCGCCTCGGCACGGCCCAAACGCTGCATCAATTTATAAGCAATATTTCCCACCTCGATATTAGGGAAAATCAAGACATTGGCATTACCGGCCACCTCGGAGCCCGGCGCTTTACCCTTGGCTACCGAAGGCACCAAAGCCGCATCCGCCTGAAGTTCGCCATCGACTTTCAGTTCGGGCGCCATTTCTTTAGCCAGACGTGTCGCTTCAATCACCTTATCAATTACCTCATGACGGGCAGAACCTTTGGTGGAAAAAGAAAGCATGGCTACTTTCGGCTCCGCAAAACCAGCGATACTCTTGGCTGTTTTGGCGGTACATACTGCAATTTGCGCCAATTCTGAAGCGTTGGGCATAGGCGTCACCGCCACATCACCCACTACCAGTACGCCATTATCGCCATATTCGGGAGTCTGGGTAACAAAGAGCATGGCTCCACTCACACAGGTAATACCGGGAGAACATTTGATAATCTGCAAAGCCGGACGGAGGGTATCCGCAGTCGTAGAGGCGGCACCACTGATTTGTCCATCGGCATGACCGCTTTTAATCATCAGACAACCGAAATACAAGGGATTCAGCACCACTTGGCGGGCCTGTTCAAGGGTCATACCCTTATTTTTACGCAACTCATAAAGCAAATTCGCATACTCTTCCGACTTTTCGCTGTTGGCAGGGTCGATAATAATGGCCTTGTCAATGTTTTTCAAGCCGAACTGAGCGGCTTTTTCAAAAATCTCGGAACGAGGACCGATTAAAATAATTTCTGCCAAGCCGTCCGCAAGGGCTTTATCTGCGGCTATCAAAGTTCTTTCTTCGAGAGCTTCGGGAAGAACGATGCGCTGTTTACAAGATTGGGCGCGCGCCACCAATTGGTCTAAAACACTCATGATTCATCAAATTGAGCAACAAAGATAGGCTAAAATCAGACAGGAATCAAAATCTATCGGGATATTTTTTTAAGAAGTTTGCTTAAAGAAGACTGATTAAATCCTGCATCCTGATCAAACACATAGTATTTTTTATTGCAATAATACAATTTATGATCTTCGGCTCCAATGAGCAAAGTATAACAATACTTGTGCTTTACCTCCGCCAAAGGTCTCAAGCAATAGCTCACCACGGTCTTGCCGGCCGAAGCAAGCATCAGGTCCGTCACTTCCTGCTCTGGAAGCACATAGATATTGTTTTCCTCCATCATCACCTTAAATGTTCCATCGAGCGGCTGTGCAACATCACAATCGGCGATGCGAATGGCGGAATCCTGAATCAATTTGGCATTGAGCGCTTTACGATAAAGTCCGCTATAGCCGATAATATCGTTGGTCATGGCATCGGCAATGAATTCCTGAAAGAAATCCAAATAAGCACCCATATAAGAAAGATAACGCAAGCCTCGGTCTCCGGTCGCACGAATGGGCAGATTTACCACCGCCAACATTTTCTCGATACGCTCGCCGACTCCTCGGGTACCTTTTACCACCTCAAGATAATCCAGACCGTCCTCTTTTCCCGCTATAAACATGAAATAGTAACGATCATCCTCCTTCAGACGTTTGAAATCCTGGATAGAGCAAAACTCATAGGGAGACAATTTCCAATGATTGACCACTTCGGTACGGAAAGCGGTATTCTCGATTTCGTTCCCCAACATCACCACTTTCAGCGTCTTTTCCGTAAAATCGGCCACCTTCATCTTCTTGGTATAGATTTTGGCTTGCGCTCCAGAAACAAAGGGCAAGGTAAAAAACAACACCATCAAGCAAACAATCCTCTTCATATCAATATTTTTTTCTAATTAAATTCAAACCATCCCGTAAAGGCAAAATGACATTCTCCACACGCGGATCCGCTATCACACACTCGTTGAAAGTCCGTATGCCCACACTTTGTTTATCCTGCGACAAGGGCTCGTTGTAAGCCTTCCCGTCCCAGAGGACATTATCGGCCACCATCAAACCACCCACACGAAGAAGCGGCAGACAAGCCTCGTAATACAGCGGATACTCTCTTTTGTTGGCATCAATAAAAATCAGGTCATATTGACGCTTTTCCTGAGCAAACTTCTGCAAACTCTCTTTGGCATCCCCAATATGAAGATGAATAAAACGCTCGGAATGGGCTCGTGAAAAAACCTCATGCAGAAAGTCCTCCATTTCATCATTCAGCTCCAAAGTATCCAAACACAAATCGGCATATTGAGCATCGTCGGAAAGCGGCTTCATACCCTCGGCCAGACAAAGGGTGGAATAGCCCGTAAAAGCCCCCAGTTCCAACACGGAGCGAGCCCCTGTAAGCGTAACCAGCATTTTCAAAAGCTGCCCCTGCGGCTCTCCGGAGAGCATGCGGGCATGGTTGGTCCGAAGATGTGTCTGCACCTTCACCCACTCGAGCACCTCGGTAGGACAAGAGGAATGACTTTCTATATAGGCTTGTTCTGTCATGGCTATTCGTACATCAATAGAGACATTTTACTTTCATCAAACAATTCGGCGGCCACCTCTTTCAAAAAGGCAGGCGTAAGAGCCAACAGAGCCTTTTTATTTTCCTCATCACTTTTGACCGTATTGAATACAAGCATGCTTTTTCCGGCTGAAATCGCCTGGGCTTCTCCGCTATCAGCCGAAATGGCAATCTGTCCCAAAAGCTGACGACACGCACGGGAAAGTCGGGCTTGCGTCCACTCCTTTTCGCGAAGTTTGGCCATCTCACGGCGAATCACAGTAAGGCACTTGTCTGCGTTTTCTTTTTCACAGCCAAAACTGATGTTCATCAGTCCGGCATCAGCATAGGGCGTATAATTACATTCCACCCCATACACCCAACCATTTTTTTCACGGAGACAGGCATTCAAGATGGAATTGCTGGAAGGACCACCCAACACATTACAGAGCAGAATAGCAGCAATACGCTTCTCTTTATCCGCAAGCGTGGGAGCCGGACCGCCATAGACACAATTTATTTGATGATTTCGCTTGGAAATATGTTTTTCAAACGGTACGCAAGGCTGATAGCTTTCAGTGGCATAAGAGCTTGAAGCCTCAATTGGAACAGGCTCAGTAGCCGACGGAACCCGCTCGGCCCATTGAGAAGAAAGACGACACACACATTTCTCCAACTCTTTTTCTTCCATGGCAGCCACCAGAGAGAGCACCATATTTTCGTAACGGAAATAACGGCGGTTATAGGAAAGCAAATCTTCCCGGGTAATACTTTTCAAAGAACGACTGGTCCCCAAAATCATACGCGAGAGAGGGTGCCCTTGAAAGAACATGGACTCGAAACGATCGTAAATATCATCCGAGGGCACATCTTTGTAAGATTGGATTTCATCCATAATCACGCCCCGTTCACAATCGATTTCCCGTTGCGGGAAAACAGGGTCCAAAGCCAGCTCCATCAACAGATCTGCCGCCTTACGCAAATCTCTCTTCAGCACAGTCGAATGCAAGACGATTTCCTCTTTGGTCGTAAAAGCATTCAGTTCACCTCCCAAACGATCCAAATAAGCATTGATGGCGCTGGAACGCTTGGACGAAGTGCCTTTGAAAAGCGTATGTTCCACAAAATGAGCCGTACCCTCCGGATAGAAACCCTCTTCCGCACGGGTACCGCCGCCTATGGTCAACGCACAATATGCCACCGAGGAAGATGCCCTTTTTCTGACCACATAACGCAAACCTTCCTTTGTTTTCCCCAGCAACACCTTAATTCTTTTGAAACATTAATTTTTGAATCTTGTACCCGTCCCCGCGGTTACTGACAAAGATGAAAACATCAAAATACTCACCCCCGGCCACCATTTTACCCACAGCACACTTCACAATGGAACGGGAAGCACCATGGTCTATGGTAAAACTCTCGGGGACATACTGTTCAAAGAAAGACGTCATCATCTGAAAAGCCTGTTTACGACTCATCACATATTCGTTGGAATCGATGGACAGTTCCACATTGTCAAAAAACCAAGCGGAAAGTTTCGCCGCGTCTCCCTCATACAGATATTTGGCAATGGGCACAAAAACGGCATCCGCATTGCCTTGAGCACCAGCCCTGAACAACACGAAAAACAACAGAACCAAGACGGTCCAAAGCCTTTTATTTCGATGAAGGAAACTCATTTTTGTTTGCAAATATAGAGTCATATTCTTAATTTTGCAAGTATATGAAGATAACACTGATTACTGTCGGAAAGACCGATGTCAAATGGGTGAAAGAGGGCCTTGATATCTATGTGTCAAGACTTGCAAGATATGTTCCTTTTACCATTGATGAACTGCCCCAATTAAAAAATGTGGCTGCTTTGTCGCAGGAACAGATTAAGGAAAAAGAGGGGCAAAATATCCTTGGACGCATCTCCAACAACGATTTTGTAGTATTATTGGACGACAAGGGAAAAGAAATGAGTTCTATGCAATGGGCCGGTCAATTGGAAGACTGGATGAGTCACAGCGGTAGAAACATCATCTTTATTGTCGGAGGCGCCTACGGCTTCAGCCAATCGGTGTACAAACGCGCCAATTATCTTCTGTCTCTTTCACGCATGACTTTTTCACACCAGATGGTACGCGTGATTTTTACCGAACAGCTCTATCGCGCCTTCAGCATATTGAAGGGAGAGCCCTACCATCACGAATAAGATAAGAACGTGCAGAAAAAGCCCCGCATATCATCTTTACAAAAGATTAATTATCAGGGAATTAAGAAATACCTTCTTCCCCTTGTCTTTATTACCCTTTCCCTGACATTCTTCGGTATTTCCGTCCTTGAGAACAGAAGAGCCTACGACATCAGCCAAGTTACGGAAAGCGTCACCCACACCATCACCCGTGCCTTGGAAGAATTGGACAAGCACGCACAGGAAGACGGACTTTTGGAAGATTTGCCGGAAGACATGCACATTTATCGTTACATGAACGATTCGCTGGTCTTCTGGAAAAATACCCTCCCCCTTATCAACGACCGCATCGACTCTCCGATTCACACCCGAAGACTTCGTCGTCATCACCACGGAGACATTCCCATACAGATTCAGGAAGGAGAATACCGTCTGTTGACTTTAGGCTCGGGTTGGTTTTTGGCTCGCCTATACCCCTCGACCAAAGGGATTACCACTTTGGCAGCCTTGTATATCTGCGACGCCAAAAGCGATGCGGTACAACGCCACGTTTCCAAAAGACTGCAACTCCCCCGCAACTGCTATATCTCTCCCATCCAACAAGATATCGGCTATCCCGTCAGCTACCATGGCAACACCCTGTTTTTCATCAACAGCAGCCCGCAACACAGCCACGCCTCTTTAAGCGACTCCCCTCACAAATGGCTCGGACTCATCTTCTTCGTGCTGTTCTTCATCTTTTTGCTTCGCTTGTACCGCCATTTCAACATGTGGCTGTTCACCCAGGGAGCCCTGCTTTTGTGTTACCTTGTATTCCTATCCTGGGGACAAAAAATAGACTCGGGAAGTTTATTTACGCCCTTAATCTATGCCGACGGAAAAATCCTCTCTTCTTTTGGAGCCTTGATGGGGCACAGCCTCTATATCCTGCTGATTATCATCAGTATCTTTATCATGAAGGAGAGGATTATCGAATGGAGCTGCAAAGAAGACAGACCGCACAGACGTATCATCAGTATCAGTGCATTGGGATTGGGAATTCTGGCCGCCGGCATTTATTTCTTCATCTGCTTTTACAGTTTCCTTCACAATTCAAGCGTTCCCATTCAGCTTGTTCAAATCGGCGCGGAATATAATTACCAGATTCTGCCCAACCTGCTGTTTACCATCCTTTTTGCCAGCCTTATTCTGCTTTTTGTCGTATTATCCGACCTGATTCGCCACGTAAAAGGTTCACAGCCCCATTACACCAACACACCTCGACTCATCCTCTTCTCTTTCCTATTTTCGTTAGGAATCAGCATCATCATGGGAAACATCAGCACACGCAAAGAGCAGGAAAGAACAGAAATGTGGTCAGAGCGCCTGTCTATGGGACGCGACGTTATGCTTGAAATGAAATTAAAGCAAATCGAAGCCGGCATCAAGAAAGACATCCAAAGAGAACGAAAAGGAAGAAGAAGGCAGAGAAACAATCAAATACGCGATTACGTCAATGAAATTTTCTTTTCCGACTTATCCACCAACTACGAATACAACATCACGGTTTACGATAGAGAAGAACAAATCAGTCGAGAAAATTCGCTGGATTTAATCAGCGGTTCCGCCATTTCACCCGGTTCACATTTTATCTGGAATTGCGACGAAAATGGCATTTTGCATTACAATGCCGCATTCCAATATCACAGCGGGAAAATACTGTTCATCTCCATCGAATCCTCATTGGGACGGGAAGACAAAAGTTTCAGACACCTTCTATCCTCCAACAGGAACGACGTCCATACGCCGGAAATTTATTCCTACGGAAAATACATAGACCAGAAACTGGTGGTATATAAAGGCGTTTTCCCTTACTCCACCCATTTGAGCGAACGAAGCAAAACCATGGTAAAGAAAAAAAGAAGGGTGCTTCGAAGCGATGGATGGATTCACTTTTTCAATGATACAGAAGAAGGAGAGGTCATCATCATTTCCCGAAAACAAGTAGGAATCCTGCCTATCTTGAGTGATATTTTCCAAAGAATGATGATTATCCTCATCATCTACCTGATAGCTTTCCGACACCATAATAAAAAGCCTCGGCTCAACACTTTCGCGCGTCGCATCAGCAGCACCGTCATCATGACCATTACCCTCTCATTGGCATGTGTGGTAACACTCAGCGTGCGCTATGTGATAGACTCCAACATAGAAGACAGCGAAAAGGTGGAATTTGAAAAAATCACGACGGTCCAGACGATTTTAGAGCAGAGATGTAAAAAGATTTCCTCGATCCATGAATTAAGGAAAGACGAGTTCATTGAAAAACTGGAAGAAGCCGCCATGATGACTGGCTGCGACATCAACCTGTTCACCCCGCAAGGAAAATTATTCCTGAGCACCAGTCCTATGGTCTTTGAGGACATGCGAGTAGGAGCAAGAATGGACGATGAAGCGTTCTACAATCTCTACCATTTAGACCATCGTTTCCATCAGCAACGAAAATCTTTTGAAAAACGTCAGTATTCGGTGCTCTACACCCCCATTTACAACCGATATGGAGAAAAAATATGCCTGGTAGCCGTTCCCATCCGTAGAAATTTCAACTTGATGGAATCTGCTATTCCTCATGCAAGCCTGCTCATTATCATTTCCTTCCTCCTGATTCTCATCATCCGCAGTCTGATTTATCGTTTCACCGAGAAAATTTTTGCGCCCCTCAACAAGATTGGAAAAAGAATGGGAAACAGCGATATCAGCGGACTGGAACATATTGAATATAGCGGAAATGATGAAATTGCCGCGCTGATTGACGCCTACAACCATATGGTGGATGTCATCAAGAGCAGCGCCAAAGTGATGGCCAGCAAAGAGCGCGACAAAGCGTGGAGCGAAATGGCGCGACAGGTCGCCCACGAAATCAAAAACCCGCTCACGCCTATCAAATTGGACCTGCAACGCTTGATTCGCATGAAAGAGAAAGGGAATCAAGAGTGGGGAACCCGTTTTGATGAACTCTCACGCATTATTTTGGAAAATATCGACATCCTGACAGAGACCGCCAATGACTTTTCCTCTTTTGCCAAACTCTACACACAAGAACCTGTTGAGTTTGACTTGGATCAGACCTTAAGCGACCAGATATCCCTTTTTGACAACAAAGAGAAGATTAAAATCTCCTATATCGGTTTGAAAGAGACCATGATTCATGGCCCGAAACCTCAGCTGATTCGTGTGTTTGTCAATCTCATTACCAATAGTATCCAATCCATTGAAAATGCAGGAATCGAAGAGGGACGCATCATGGTCTGCCTGCGAAAAGGACAGGAAGATGGTTCGTTGGAAATCACGGTCGAGGATAATGGACCGGGCGTAGCGGAAGAAAACATTGAAAAATTGTTTACGCCAAACTTCACCACCAAGACCGGTGGAGCGGGCATCGGTCTGGCTATGTGCCGCAACATTCTGCAAATGTGCGATGGCAGCATACGATACAGCCGTTCATTCAGTCTGGGCGGAGCGTGTTTCACCATAGAATTACCACAGAAATGAGTGCTCACAACTATATGTTCCCCACCTCCGTCAAAGAGGTAGAAAAATTGGGATGGGATAGCATAGATATTATCTTCATCACGGGAGATGCCTTTGTGGACCACCCCTCGTTTGGAACAGCCTGTATCGCGCGTTATCTTCAAAAATATGGTTATCGTATCGCCATCGTGCCTCAACCGGGATGGAAAGATGATTTACGGGATTTTCGGAAATTGGGACGCCCGCGTCTCTACTTTGCCGTCAATGCCGGAGCGATGGATTCCATGGTCAATCACTACACGGCGGCCAAACGTATGCGCCACGATGATGCCTACACCCCGGAAGGACGTTTCGGCGCCCGCCCTGACCGCGCGGTAAGCGTCTATACCCAAGCCTTGAAAAAATTATGGCCCGATGTGCCTGTGGTTATCGGAGGCGTTGAGGCTTCATTACGACGACTCACCCACTACGATTATTGGGATGACAAACTCCACCCGTCCATTTTGTGCGAGAGCGGTGCAGATTGGCTTTGCTATGGTATGGGAGAGCGCACCATGCTCTCTTTGACGCGCGCCATCGAGAAATCCTGGTCGCACAGACAAATGGAAAGCTTGCCTCAAATCGCTTTTTACCGAGAAGGCAACATTCCGCAGAGCTTGCAGGATAAAGCCCGAATTCTTCATTCATTTGAACGTTGTCAGGATGATAAAAGAGCTTTTGCCGAGAACTTTCACCATATTGAACTGAATGCCAATAGCGCGCAGAGCGACATCTTGATTGAAGCGGTAGGAAACGGATATGTGCGTATCAATCCCCCTCTTCCTCCGGCCAGCACCGAAGAAATGGATTCATTCTGGGATTTGCCCTTTACGCGGCAGCCTCATCCACGCTATAAGGACAAACGCATCCCTGCCTTTGATATGATTAAAGACAGCATCATCACCCACCGAGGCTGTTTTGGAGGATGTAATTTCTGCACCATTGCCGCCCACCAAGGAAAATCCATTCGCTCGCGTTCGGAAGAGTCCATCTTGAAGGAAGTGAAGATTTTGGCCTCGCAGCCCTCTTTCCATGGCAACATTTCTGATTTGGGCGCTCCTACTGCCAATATGTATGGCATGAAAGGGAGGGATGAAGAACGCTGTCAAAAATGCCGCCGTAAATCCTGCCTTTTCCCCTCCCGTTGCAACAATCTGGAAGTCAGTCACGAACGCCTGCTCGAACTATACCGCAAAGTGTGTTCTACCAAAGGGATACGCCACGCTTATATCGGCAGCGGTGTGCGTTATGACCTGTTTTTGGACAAGGATGGTTTTCTCGACAATAGCGGAAAGAAGTACCTGAAAGCCTTGATGCTGGAACATTGTTCCGGCCGTCTGAAAGTGGCCCCCGAGCATACGGAAGACAAGGTTCTGAAAGCCATGGCCAAGCCCTCATTCCAACTTTTTGAGCGACTCCGAAAAGAATTTGACAGCATCAACCAATCACAAGGAACCCACGTCGGATTGGTCCCCTATTTTATTTCTTCTCACCCCGGCTGCCGCATGAACGACATGAAAGCCCTGGCTTCACATCCCGCCCTGAAAGGAATATGGATGGACCAGGTGCAAGACTTTATGCCTACCCCCATGACGGCCTCTTCCGTCATGTATTACAGCGGACTGACTCCTGACGCCCGTTTGGAGGAAATTTTCACAGAGCGCAATCCGGACAAGAAGAAAGCGCAAAAAGAATTTTTCTTCAAAAGAAAATAGCCACCCTTTTGAAAGGATGGCTTGACTTTAGCGGCTTTCCGGATCGACCCGGGACACCCTCACGCCCAAGAAATAGAGAATTCCGTCCAACCCGGATACAGAAATCGACTGTTCGGCATTGGCCTTGACTTTGGGTTTGGCGTGGTAAGCGATACCCAGACCGGCTGTATTGATCATGGGCAAATCGTTGGCTCCGTCACCCACCGCCACCGTTTGGGCGATATTGATATTCTCTACCTGACAAAGAAGTCTGAGCAGCTCTGCTTTTCTACGCCCATCGACGACATCGCCTATATAGCGTCCGGTCAATTTTCCATCCTCTACCTCCAATTCGTTGGCATAGACATAATCAAAGCCGAATTTCTGCTGGAGGTATTTACCGAAATAGGTAAATCCACCGGAAAGAATGGCTGTCTTATAACCCACCATTTTAAGCACCTTCATCATGCGTTCCAAGCCCTCGTTGAACGGCATATTTTCGGCAATTTCCTTCATGCAACTGACATCCAGTCCTTTGAGCAAGGCCACTCTGCGGGTGAAACTCTCCACAAAATCAATCTCACCGCGCATCGCACTTTCTGTGATAGCACGCACCTGCTCACCCACGCCGGCTCTCTCGGCCAATTCGTCGATACACTCGGTACCGATCAGCGTCGAATCCATATCAAAGCAAATCAAACGACGGCTTCTTCGGTAAATATCATCTTTTTGGAAAGAGACATCCAGACCGGCACGAGACATTTTCATAAAGGCTGCCTGCACTTGCGCACGACCTTCATCTGACAAATCGCCACGTACGGACAGTTCGATACAGGAAAGCATCTTTCTCTCCTCTTCAAGAATGGGAACACGACCCGTCAGACGCTTGATGGCATCGATATTAAATCCTTGATCATAAAGAACTTTGGTCACGTCGGCAATTTTTTGAGCATCAATGCTTCGTCCCAATAGCGTGACGATATAACGATCTTTTCCCTGACGTCCGACCCAATAATTATATTCCTCTTCGGAAACCGGTTTGAATCGAATATGGACACCCAAAGAAGATGCCTTAAAAAGCAATTCCTTCATAATCAGACCTGAACGGTCCTGGTCGGTAAGAAACAAGATACCAAAAGTCAATGACTCATGGATATTCGCCTGACCGATATCCAATACAAAGGCATTGTGTTTTGCCAAAATTGAAGTCAAGGCTGAGGTCAGACCGGGCTTGTCGGCACCATAGATATTGACCTGAATGATTTCCAAATTCTTATTGTCCATATTCGTAAATAGTAAGGCTTTCTGCAAAGGTAGGAAAGATTTTAATATTTCGTATCTGAAAGAGGCTTTGCCTGATACACCACATCGACCCGCTCATCCCACGGATCTTGCGGAATTTGCTCGCAGAGTTGAAAAGGGAAAGCGACCGACACTTTCACGGCACGGGTCAGTTGCGGAATCAAGCGGTCATAATAGCCTTTCCCTCGTCCCATTCTCTGCCCGTCGGGCGTAAAGGCAAGGCCGGGTACTACGGCAAAATCCACGTCTTGCGGCGTCCATTCTTCACACAGAGCATTGGGCTCCAACACGCCTTGATAGCCATTTTGCAGGGCATTGGGAGCATATCGTCTGAGAATGAGCGTATCTCCACATACCACAGGAAGAAGAATTTGTTTTTTATCGGCCCAGCGAGCGATAAATGTTTCGGTCGGCACCTCATCGGGAAGGGCGGAATACAATAAGATGGTATGGGCCTGAATGTAAGCAGGATGCTGCTGCACCTGTTCCCACAACGAAGCGGCCCACTCCTGCAGCAACTCTTGGGGCGTTTCCAAAAAGAAATGCGCCCTCTTCAGACGCATCTCCCTACGAAAATCCTTTTTTACTTTTTCCATACGAGCAGTCTATATAAATTGCCACCCAGGGTGTTTCCCAAAATCAAGGCCACAAATAGCACCAAAATGGCAACGGCATTTTCGCCGAGGAAAGTCCAGGGCGCTGTCAGGTAGTAAAAAGTGTCCGCAATACAGTGGGGAAAGCCGCACATGATAAACAAAGGCACACCCAAAATCAAGGGCAACCATTTTCCTTGACGGGCAAAATTGACAGCGGTTGTCATAATAAAACCACAACCGATGGCAAGCAGACCACTACGGACAATTCCATTCATTTCCATTGTTCCGACAACTGAAGGAGCCAGACGGGACTGCAAAATTGCCAAAGCTTTCGCCTCCAACCCAAAGGTTGAAATTTTTGCCAAGAGGGCCATCAAAAGACAACCTACCATATTGCCCAAAATGATAGGAAGCAGATTAAACAGGTCCTGACGGGTCTTAAAAAATCCCATAGCCCCTGTATATAGTTTCAACTGATAATTCACCACCGTCGCCAAGCCGAATGCAAAAAGAACAGCACCCGCCAGACCGCCTAGGGCCAAATAGCCAAAACCGGCAATTCCTATGGTAAAACCCGCTAAAATACCCAAGCGGAAAATTTCAAAAAACTGCTTCATATACTTTGTGTTAGCTTAGATTTCACCCTCTAAACAAGGGCTCCCCACAAAGATAAGAAAAATCTTATAAACTCTTATCCTGATTTTTCAAATAAAGCAAAGCCGCTTGAGCGCAAGCACAACCAAAGACAAAGGGAATATAGGAAATTGACCCCACCTGGGATTTCTTGTTTCTCTCCTCTGCCTCCACTATGCTGGAACGCTCCGGCAATTCCTCGCTGAACACCACAGGAAAGCCTTTGCTGATACCCATTTTTTTAAGGCGTTTCCTGACAATGAAAGCCAAAGGACAATTGAAAGAACGGGAGAGGTCGGCAATACGGATTTTGGTCACGTCAAACTTTGCGCCCGCCCCCATCGAGCTCACCAACGGAATTTTATTCTCTACACAATAGCGAATCAAGGACAGTTTGGGAGAAAGCGTATCAATCGCATCAATTAAAAAATCTATTTCAGCCGCATAGGGAGCCAATGTTTCTTCCACTTTATCCGCCTCCAGATATTGCTCGATACAGACAATCTCAATCTCGGGATTGATATCTTTCAGACGTTGCGAAAGCACCGCACATTTGGACTGTCCGAGGGTAGAAGTCAGGGCGATAATCTGACGGTTGCGATTGCTGTCGCTGACCGTATCGGCATCCAGCAAAATCAACTTGCCGACTCCGGCCCTGGCAACCATTTCAGCCGCAGCCCCGCCAACGCCTCCCACGCCGATGATGGCAACCGTGGACTCCTTCAAACGAGCCACAAACTCCGGCCCGAAGAGCAATTCTTCTCTTTCCAACCAAGACATAGACTACAAACCTTTGGATTTACCTTCTTCCCAGATGACATCCATTTCTGCCAAAGTCATATCGCGTAAATCGCGTCCCTTTTGAATGGTATGCTCCTCCAAGTAGCCGAAACGACGGCGAAATTTATCACAAGCCTTATTGAGAGCCGTGTCGGGATTGATACCGTAAAGTCGGCAAGCATTGATGACCGCAAAAAACAAATCCCCGAATTCCTCCTCTTCATGCACAGGGTCCTCTTCCCCACAAGCCTCGATAATTTCAGACAACTCTTCCTGCACTTTTTCCCACACATCTTCCTTTTTCTCCCAATCAAAACCCACTCCGCGTGCTTTATCCTGCATGGCATAGGCCTTCAAAATCGGCGGCATGGCATCCGGCACACCGGAAAGCACGGTCTTATTGCCGTCTTTCTCTTTGGATTTCAGCATTTCCCAAGCAATGGAAACCTCCTCGGGAGTCAAGGTCGAAACCTCCCCCTCTTTCGGAAATTTGCCATTCGGAAAAACATGAGGATGACGATACAACATCTTTTCACAGAGTGCTTTCATCACATCACCTACATCCCATCGACCTTCCTCCTGTGCGATATGGGAATAAAAGACAATATGAAGCAACAAATCGCCCAATTCCTTGCGCACATCCTTGTCCGAACCCTTCAAAATCGCATCGCTCAACTCATAGACTTCTTCCAAAGACATGGTCCTGAGACTCTCGAAGGTCTGGGCGGCATTCCAACTACAACGTTCCCTCAACAGGTCCATAATATCCAAAACCTGTGAGAACAAAGCTAATTTTTCCTCTTTCGTATTCATAACAAGGCAAAAATACAAAAAATCTTCTTATCTTTGGAAGATATTTTGACCTAACAAAAAATGAACGCAATAAATTTTATATCAGCGGATGAGGCGGTAAGCCATCTTTCTTCTCACGGACACATCCACTTGAGCAGTGTTGCCAGTGTTCCTCATGTTTTGATTGAGGCGTTGTGCCGTAGAGCCGACAGGGGCGAAATCGAAGATTTACACTTCCACCATTTTCACACAGAAGGTCCTGCGCCTTATAGTGAACCCCGCTACGAAGGCATTTTCTTCGAGCAAGGTTTCTTTGTGGGCCCCAATGTGCGCGCCAACGTCAATAGCGGTTATGCCGACTACCTGCCCGTTCATTTGAGCGATGCCCCCAAATTGTATCGCAGAGGTATCATCAAACTACACGCCGCCCTGATTCAAGTATCTTATCCGGACGAGAACGGATATGTATCGTTGGGTACCTCCGTTGATTGTTCCATTCCTGCCATCGAGACGGCCGACATTGTTATCGCCGTGGTCAATCGCAACGTGCCCTTTGCCTATGGCGACTTGGTACACATCAGCCAGATTGATTATTTCGTACAGGACGACACGCCTCTTTTCACCGCCGCCTACAAGACACCGACAGAGATTGAAGAGAGAATCGGTCGTTATTGCGCCGAACTGGTCGAAGACGGAGCCTGCCTACAAATGGGAATCGGCGCTCTCCCGAATGCAGTTGCCGCCCAACTTACCGGTCACAAAGACTTGGGCTTGCATACCGAAATGTTCGCTGACGGTGCGCTCGCACTGATTAAAAAAGGCGTTATCAATGGTCGTTGCAAAAATATAGACCAAGGCAAGATCGTTGCCTCTTTCCTATTGGGCTCAGACGAAGTATATTCTTTCCTGGACCACAATCCCGACGTCTTGATGAAGGATATCGCTTACACCAACGATCCCTACAACATTGCCCGCAACAGCAAAGTGACCGCCATCAATTCCGCTACTGAAGTGGATTTTACCGGCCAGATTTGCGCTGACTCCATCGGCACACGCATTTTCTCCGGTACCGGCGGACAAGTGGACTTCGTACGCGGTGCCTTCTTGTCGGAAGGGGGTAAATCCATTACCGCTTTTGCTTCCCGCACCAATAAAGGGAAAAATAAAATCGTAGCGACGTTGGCAGAGGGCGCAGGCGTTGTCACCCCTCGTTCCGACGCCCATTGGGTCGTAACCGAATGGGGTGCTGTCGATTTGACAGGCCGCTCATTGCAGGAACGCGCTAAATTGATGATTAGCATCGCCCACCCTGACGACAGAGAAATGTTGGATGAGCAAGCTTTCAAGCGCTTCGGCCCTCACTATCATAATTTCAGCATCTAATTATGAAAAAAATCGTACTCTTTTTGTCTTGTATTCTGGCTCTGGCATCTTGCAGAACCTACGAGAAAATTAATTATCTTCAAGATTTACAGACAGATAGCCGTGAAAAAATAGAAAATTTCAGCGGTATTCAGATTCAGCCCGGAGACATGATTTCCATTGTGATATCCTGCCGCAATCCGGAGTTGGCTACCATGTTCAACCTCCCCGTCATCAGTTACCAGGCCGGTAGTGAATTTTCCGACATGGGCGTCAGCCAGCGACTGTTGGGATACAATGTCGGACTGGACGGTACGATTGATTTTCCCGTGCTGGGCAAACTGAACGTCAAAGGAATGAGCCGTCAGGAACTTTCCGAGTTTATCAAAACCAAAATCGTGGAGAGCGAACTGCTGAAAGACCCCGTAGTCACCGTACAATTCCTCAACTTCAAGGTGGCGGTGCTGGGTGAGGTAAACAAGCCGGGCTCATACGAAATCACCGGCGACAAACTCACCATTTTCGACGCCATCAGCATGGCGCAGGATTTGAGCATATTCGGACGAAGAGACAGGGTATTTGTCATTCGCGAACAGGATTCCGAGCGCAATATCTACCAATTGGATTTGCGCAGTGTGGAACTTTTCAAATCTCCTGCTTATTACCTCAAACAAAACGACGTGGTGTATGTTGAGCCCAACCGCGCGAAAGCCGACCAGTCTACCACCAACGAGAACACCATGAAAAGCACGAGCCTGTGGGTAAGTGTCGGTTCTTTCCTGGTGACCATCGCGACTCTTATCATCAACATTCCGGGCATCATACGTTAATTTTTTGACAAGCGACTATGGATCAGTACCAAAATAACAACGATTACCAAAACAACGAAAGCAATTTGAGTTTCAAAGATTTGCTTACATACGCCTGGGGCATCAAATGGTGGTGCCTGTTGAGCGTAGTAGCATGCCTGTTGCTTGCCGGCCTCTACATTTACCGCCACCCGGCCACCTACACCCGCACGGCGAAAATCATTGTGGATGAAAACGGACAGAGTTCCGCTTTGAAGGATATTACCTCATTCAGCAACACCCTGTATAGAAGAAGTACTTTCACCAGCGGGGTCAATGTCTATAATGAAGTAGAAGCCTTGGCTTCACCCGACCTGATGGAATATGTCATCTGCCAATTGGGTTTAGAGACCGAATACTATGAGAAACAGTTGCTCCGTGAAATTCCCTTAGACAGCAAAAAGCCTTTTCAGATGGAGTTGATTGAAAGCGATGTGCGAGGCAGTTTCTCTATGACGGTACGTAAAACCGGCGAGGATAGTTTCATTTTGGACAAATTCAAAATCAACGGAAAGAAATTTGATTGTAGCGCTGTAGAGGGGCATTTCAGAGATACCATTCAGACCGGCATCGGTAGTTTGATTCTCTATGGGACAGACGAGTTGAAAGACTGGAAAAACGACATTGTCATCCAGTGGTGCAACGCCCACATCCGCGCCAAATCCTTCAGCAAACGATTGGGTGCCAATGTGGCGGACAAACGCAACTCCGTGGTCGTCCTCACCTTCCGTGATGTTCATGCCAAAAAAGCGGAAAACGTGCTCGCATCTTTGATTGACAGCTACAACAACCAATGGATTGAAAATGCCAACAAGACGGCAAACAACACCAGCAAATTCATTGACGACCGTCTGATTGTCATTGAAAGGGAGTTGGGAGAAATCGAAAACGCCCTCAAGGCGTTCAAAGAAGAGCACAAAATCACCGACTTGCAAAATGAGGCACAGCTCTATATCAAGCAAGTAGGAGAATATGCCGAAAAGTCATTTGAAGCCAACAATCAGCTCAGCATCGCCCGCTATTTGAGAGATTATGTGGCAGACCCTGCCAATGAAGCTGAACTGATTCCCTCCAATCTGGGATTACAAAGTATCAGCGCTGAGTCGCAGATTGCCGAATACAACAAAATTCTCTTGAACAGAGATATGCTTCGCCGCAACAGTAGCGAGAACAACCCCTTGATTATTGACCTGAATGAGAGTCTGGCTGCCATCCGCACGTCTGTCATCCGTTCTATGGACAATCTCATCAGCCAATATACCATTGCGGCAGACAAAATCAAAGCACAGGAAAGCAAGTTGCTTTCAAGAATTGCCGGCAATACGGGAGAAGAATTGCAGCTTTTGAGCATTCAGAGACAGCAGAAAGTCAAAGAATCCCTCTATATCTATCTGCTCCAGAAGAGAGAAGAAAACGAATTGGCATCCATGGTCAATGTGGCCAATACCCGCATCATTCAAGCACCGACCGGAGGAAACGCCTCATCACGCAGCAGTTTTATCATCCTGCTCGCTTTCATCATGGGTATCTGTGCACCTATCGGCATCCTTATTATATGGAGAAACATTGACAATAAGGTACGCAGCAGAGAGGACCTCAAAGGCGTAACCATTCCTTTCCTTGCTGAAATCCCCTTGATGAAAGGCGAAGAACAAAACAGACAGGTCATCGTGAAAGCCGACAGCCGTGACACCATGAACGAGGCTTACCGCGTCTTGAGGACCAACTTGGATTTGATGGCTGGAAGAGATCACAAAATCTTCCTCTTCACCTCCTTTGTACCCGGCTCTGGAAAGACCTTCTCCATTATGAATGTAGCACAGAGTATGGCCATCAAAGGCGCCAAGACCTTGCTCGTCGATTTGGATTTGAGAAAGGGTTCTTTGAGTGCGGCCATTCAGTCCAGCGACCGAGGCGTATCCACCTTCCTCAACGGCAAAGACAACAAACTCAGCGAATTGATTTTAAGCATTGACAGTCAATTGGATTTGCTCCCTGCCGGTAATTTGCCTCCCAACCCTGCCGAGCTCCTTTTGTCCGACAAATTTGAGAAATTGGTCCAGGTATTGAGAGAGAAATACGATTACATTTTCTTTGATTGTCCTCCCATTGATATTGTTGCGGACACCTCCATCATTGCCCGTCAGACTGATATTACCATTTTCACCTTGCGTGCCGGTATGTTTGAGAAACAGGATTTGCCTTACATTGAATCCCTCTACCGTCAGGCTAAATATCCTCACATGGCCCTTATCCTCAACGGTACGGACAGCCACCACACCCGCTACGGTGGATATGGTTACTATTACGAAAGTTACAACAAGCAAGGAAAGAAAAAATCGCGTAAGAAATAAGCCATGTTCTTCTTCTCCAAGAAATACAGTATTGCGGAAATCGGCCTGTTAGAGGGCGGAACAGATTGCCACAGTCACCTGCTATGGGGTGTAGACGATGGGGTGCACACGGCTGAGGATGCGCTAAGTTGCCTGCAACTGATGGAGCAACAAGGATTGAAGACGCAATGGTTTACTCCTCACATCATGGAAGACGTGCCGAACAAAGTAGAACACTTAAAAACACGTTTTGCTGAATTTGAGGAGCAATATGCCCGTGAAGAATCCCCCACCGGACACAAGATTCAATTGCATTTGGGAGCCGAATATATGATGGACGGACTCTTTACGGAACTTTTATCCCAAGGAGAACCCTTGCTGACCACCTACGACAAAGAAACCCTGCTCGTAGAGACCAGCACCATTTTTCCTCCGCTCAATATGGACAGCATCCTGGAACAAATCAAAGCCAAAGGATACCGTCCTATGTTGGCACATCCCGAGCGATATCTCTATATGAAAAAAGAGGACTATAAAGCCCTCTACTATAAAGGAACCCTCTTCCAACTCAATCTTGCATCCCTAACGGGAGCCTACGGACCAATGGAAAGAGACAAGGCGAAGTGGCTGTTAGAAAATAATATGTATTATATCTATGGTACAGACACACACCGCCTGAGTCAATTAAAATCCATATCTCAAAGCAAATGTCTGCGATCAAAAACCGCAGACCTGCTTCTTAATTTGAAAGCGTAAAGTTCCTACGACAACTTATCCAATGGTTCATCAGATAATTTATCCGATGAACCATTTGCTTTTCGGAATGAACGAAAGTAATTTGGTATTCAGATAGCACGACGCAAAGGTACATACTGCGATGGCCGGAATAGCGGCTACGGTAGGAAGCGCGAGAGTATCTTTGAAAAGCCCTACCCACACACCGAGCCAAAGCAGGTGCATCAAGTACATACCATAAGAGAGTTTGGACATATCGGTCAGCCATTTCGGAGCCTCTTTCTGTTCGATGCAAGTAAACATCAAGAAAGCACCCGCGGTCAGCGCCACGCAGTTGATGGTACAGAAAGCCCAACCGAGTTCAATCACAGGTGTAGAGTGGGTCACGCCGGGAACGGCTTGAATATAGAAAGAATAGATAGTTATCGCCGCACCCACGAGCATGGCCGCCAAGCCTACCCAAAATCTTTTTGTCCGGTTCCAATCCAAATGCACACGGATATAGTGCGCCAATACCACATAGCCCAGATAACCGGCGAAGTTCCAGAGCATATGATATTCATTCCAGAAACATTGTCCCCAGACCTCACCAAACCATCGGTTCAGGTAAGGAATACAGGTAGAAATCAAAAAGAGCAGGATAAAGAATCTCTCTTCCTTGGCACTGGCTTTTTCCAACCACGGGGAAATCATGGGCGTAAACAGATAGACACCAAAAAGTGGATACATAAACCACAAATGTCCGGCCAGTGAAGGGAAATTCAAGGGCAGACGCGAAAGGTCCGTCAGCGCTGTCGCCTTGTCAATCTGTCCCCAAAGCAGGGGCAAAGTGCTGTAAATCACCATGAAAAACAACATCGGCGGGAGTATGCGTTTGAAACGGCTGCGATAAAACTGCCAAGCCGTCTGCTCTTTTT
>JAEIGA010003725.1_pt1 | contig 23737 bp, 17 predicted proteins | sample 9270691 | NCBI WGS metagenome assembly JAEIGA01 (sample SAMN17057246, study PRJNA624740) | gut metagenome | biome: biome; isolation source: fecal sample | host: Bos grunniens | place: China: Xizang | collected 2019 | reverse complement strand
TTATAATCCCCATTAAATCTTATTGCCCTATCATCAATATAAGCAACAGCAGGTGGTTTATTATTAGTAACAGATTTAATATATTTATCAAGATGATATTTTTCAAGCCATTTAATTATATGGCTTTTGTTCCGTGTACTATAAATTATAATTTCAAACTCTTTATTTAATTCTTTAAGAAAATCTTCCACCCCATCACGGGGACTAAAAAGGTTATGGGGGTCATACCCCACATAATTATTTAATACACCGTCAAAATCAACTGCAATTGTTTTTTTAAACTTAATCATTAATTCAACCTCCATTATATACATACGGGAGCAGCCGTCCGTTATTATTTGGTCTATTCCATGCCCCACCCATACTTTTAAAGAAATGGTTTATCCTTTGCCTTTCACTCTCGCTAATCGTCCAATTTAAAGAGGGTACAACATGCCCCCCTATCCCTTTTCCATTAACCGTATTAATATTAAACCAACCGCTGCCAAGCCCTCCATAACTCCCGCCGGGATTACTAAATAAAACTTGGGTCGCTTCATTATTAGCATCATAAACACAACAATAATGCCCATACTCATGAAAAACAAATGCTTTCCCGCTTGTAAGTGCATTTTTCCAATTTGCAAATCCACTTACCTTTCTTGCTATGAAATTATGTTTATTTAATGCTTTTACAAGTCCATCGGGTCCAACACCACCATATCCATGCCCGCTTTCTCTTTTTATCTTTGCTTCACTTACATAATTATAAAACCATTGTGTAGTCATACTTGCACTTGTTGGTCCACATGTCCCATATGTTGTAGTAGTATTATCTTGATGGTCTGTTACTACATGATATTCCCGCTGTTTACCCGTAAATGCTATATTTTTACCATTTATTGTTACTCGTTGATTTGCAAAGTCTATTTTTATCTCTGAAGGCCACGATGACCCGTTATGTGCGACTAACCAATGATGAACTGCCTGTACAACTGGGTTCCATTCCATACGGGATATAACATTATATGTTTGTGTATCCGTACTTTGAAATGCTGTATAATTAGATACCTTATAATTATTTAATTGTAATGTTTTACTATCTCGATAATATACTTCTTGGAATTGGCTTGATGTTAAGGTATAACTTCTATTATCATCATACATTACATATCCTTTCCCACCTGTTGCCATATTTACAACATCTGGTTTTCCATCTGCAAGTGTTGCCATGTCATTACTAAATGGGTCTGCTCCTTTTACATTAGTTGGATTTGTATTATTAATTTCTGTATCGATTGGATTAATTACACTTATATTTTCTGTTTCTGTTGCGGGTTCGATTACTTTATAATTTTCTATTGTTTTTATATCTGTATTTTTTAATACTCCTCCCTCGTATGTATATGTTATTGTTACTGTTTTTGTTTTTATGCTTTTATCATCGGGAACGGAACCCGTATGGTTTGTTTCATTGCTTGTTCCATCACTATAATATTCTTTTGTAATGCTTTCAAGTAATTCATCATTAACCACATCCCCACTAAATTTTTGTATCCGTATGGACTTTGTAGATGCTTCATGAGTCATATCACCAGCAAAATACAAATTAACAAGGTATTCTCCTTTAATAGTCATGTCCTTAGGTTGTGGTATTACAAATGCTCCATTGGTATCTGTTTTTACTGTTAATATTTTTTCATACCAAGGAATTTTATAAATTTGCTTAATAACTTTTTTAGTAATTGTTTTACTGGTATCACTTGGAGTTGTACTATCACTTGGAACATCGGGATTTAATGAATTATCATAATCATCATCCTCTCCATCCTTAAACAAGTCAATAATTAAATCTGCAAGTTTTAATCCTTCTGGGTCTCCCGCTCTTGTCCCTTCATCACTACTGCTGCATAATCCTATTATTTCATGCTGTTTCATGTATTGTTCGGGATGATAAAACCTTCCTTGATATGCAAGGTTACTTGTTCTATCAATAATTCCTCTTGTAACACCTCTTCCGCCCTCATTGCAACAATCGGCAGCATTACGGAACCAACCAAGCACAACATCATTATTATTATATCTTGTTATTGCTCCTGCTTTTGCTTCTCCGCTTTTTAGTCCATTTACATTTGCACTTTTTAATGCATCATTACTACAAAATACTTTATTGGTATATGCACTTTCTGGAAATTTGGGAACTTCTTTAATGTTTGCTGGGTCTACTCCATTCATACAATTAATAATAATTGCATTTTTGATGCAATTTTTGTATAAGTAATTCATGTTTTGATATAATTGATTGGGTCCTTGTTTTGTTCTTACAATGTTTAATCCTGCATTTCTTAATTTTGCTATGAATGCATTAAAGACTCTTGTATCTGCTGCACTTGGTGATTGGCTTCCTGTAAATATGTTATCCCATGCAAGATAGATTGGTTTATTCTTATCAAGCTTTTTATGAAATGTTAAATTTTTAGAACTCATAACCATTTTTATACACTTCCTAATGTTAAGTACCTGCTAATGATTAAACAATTATTTCCATTGGGATTGTTTTCTTTTGCAGCATCAACCCAATTTAATATATTGTTTAATGTTGTTACTTTCCAGGGATTGCTTGTTCCATATTCATTTTTTGTTGTATTATAATTAAATCCAGGACTATTTCCTCTACCCGCTAAGTTACAGTAAGCAACATTATTATCATCAAGACTATACAACATTAATGGATACCGATTATTCATGTATTGGCTTGAACCTATAATACTGTTATCGTATGCATATACAATTACAACGGTGGATTTAAATTTGCTTTGATGTTGTTTTATTAAAACACTTTGTAATATATTACTTGTTGTTTCTCTTACAAAACTTGTTAATCCTTTTTTATTAAATACTTGCATCATGTCATTAAATGTTACATCTTCTATTTTATTAGCAAAGAAATCCACGGGACTTGATAAAATACCAAGATGGAATAAAGCACTACAAACAATATAATTTGCCTCATATCCTTTTTGCTGTGGATAAACTGGTGTAAAATAATCATAATCTGTCCCAAATTTATCTATATATTTCTGTGAGTCCTCTAATTTACCATACCGTAAATCTATGTTACTGCTTTTCTTTGTTGGATTGTTTTGATAATAGTACATATAACTATATGCAAGTCCCATTAATTCCTGCATTTTCAAACTATGTTTTTGATTTATTACACTTGTAATATTTGTTGTAATTGTATCAATATCATGTTTCATTCCTTGTTCGATATAATATTTGTATACTTCATTTATTGCCATTTGCACATCATCTGCATGGAACAAGTATGTATTATTAGTTAAATCCAATGGAGTTATTATTACGGGAGTTATTGGTATATCAATATTCTGGTTCGGGTCTGTAATACTATCTTCTTTAAATTCAAGGTCATCATTTACTCCTACATTCATCTGGAATAATCCACCGTTTCCATGCGAAATAAGATAAGCTACCAACTTACCTCCCTCCATATCAAAATCAAAGGTCATAGCATTCTTTATAACTTCCCATTTTACCCATCCATATGAAGATGGATATAAAGACCAATACAGTGGAGAAAATAATGGAAAATTACTATCAATAACAAATACCCATCTTTGCCCATTTACCTTTTTATAAGAAGTAATACAAACAACATGATTTCCCTCCGTCGCAAATGTATTTAAAGCATAAAATCCATCATAATATGCACTTGTTTTCAAATAAGCAATATCCACAGGAACAACCCAAGTTAATTTACCATACTTATTATAATTTCCATAAATATTAGGATTTACTCCGTCTATATCTTCATCAAAGGTTGCATGGTCAAAGATAACATTAATTAATTCCACAAAATCATATCCCGAATAATCCTGTACTAAATCACGGCTACCCCAATTATTAAATATCTTTTCTGCATATGTTCCTATTGTAAAATCCGTATCAAATACATCTCCAAGTATTTTTGGATTAAAAACAACATAATTTTTTAAAAAAGCATTTGCAACAGCATGTGGTGCACATGTCCCTCCTAACTGTTCAAATGAATTGGTTAATATTCCAATTAACCATCCATCACTTGAAACAAATCCATCTCTTCTTGCTATCTCATTATAATCCTGTTGCCTCCAAACAAAAGCACTATATGTTAATTTCTTAATATGTGCCAATCTTGTTTTAATATCTGTTCCAAGAGTTGATAAATACATTGGATTTGATAATTGGGTTAATTCCTCCCGACTGTATAAATGGACAGAAATTGTTTGGTCAATATCTCCACCTTTCTTATATTTTTCCAAATTAGTTCCCCAACTTGAATAAAAACGATGAACATCCCAATTTTGTATATGTGCTCTTACAATACATATACAATCCTCTGCTGGAATTTCTAAAACTTCTCCTGTTACAGTTCTTGCATTAAATCTTGGTTTTTTTGCTTCAAATCCTTTTTCTGTTTCCAACCTAAATGCATACCTATGCATTTCATGTAATGTACTTAATGCAAAGACATATGTATTATTGGCTGGGTCAAATTCATGTGTTGATTGTTGCTGTATGTCTGTATTGTTTGTTGCATCTGTTATTGTTCCTTCATTAAATGCTTGAACAAGTTTTATATTTATTGTAACTATTTTATCATCAAGTCCCATTTCCTCACTTTGCAAGATACCCCCAATGTTTACTGGCTTATCATCGTTTACTATCATGTTACTACTTATTATCTCGGTTTCATGTAAGTTTCTAAGACTTTTAACATCTGTTTCAACTGTTATTTTATTTTCTCCTGGTTTATGAGGGTTTTTTGTTGTACCTGTTATTCTACACGGAACAAAATAATCAAAGTTTGGAATCCTTACTTGTAATGTTTCATATAATTCATAGGATAAATTAGGAATACCCATTAACATTTGGATATCTTTTACATCAATCTTTAAATCATAAACAGGACTTAATTTATTAAGTAATGCATTTGCAAGTGTATTATAAATGATTTGTGGTATTGTTTCACTTGTACTTACCTTACCACATTTACAAAATACATGGTCATTATTATATGAATTAATAGTAGTATATTGGCTTTCTGTTGCCCGTTCACTTATTATTTCCAAACTACCTCTTATTTTTCTAAAAGGAGCATACCAAGTGGCAACACTTACCAAATTCCCCGCTGTATCCTTTTGAATAATCATTGGATGTTCCTGCCTTGGCTCGACTTCATAATCCAACCAATCTTGTATCACCTCACTAATAGGTTTGGTGCTTGTTTGATTTGCATTTGTTGTATCAATATTACTACTTGCATTTTGTGCATTATTAACAAGTGTACTGCTTGTATCCAATACGGTTTGATTGGTATCTGCATTTATAACTGTGCTGTTATCAGTAAATTCGGGTGCCATTGCATTATATGTATTTTCCTCACTTACATTTAATTCCAAACTATCAAGATTATAATTTAAATCCAATATTTCTGTTTGTGCCGTTCTTCTAAGTGTTGAATAATTTCTTAATGATAATCTTCTTTTGATATGATTATCAACATTTACATACTCTGTAATAAATACTCTTTCTGTTTGTTCTTCGATTAATCTTAGTAATGACATGTAAGTCATTGTACCCGATGGACTTATATATTTTTTTTCATTATCAAGTGCATCCATTCCAACGATTTCATAATAATATCCAAAAAATGCAGTTAATACCTCACTTGTCAATTCAATTTTATCTTTGAATTTAAAGATTTGTGTACCTTTATATGCATTATCCAATGCTGTGGTTAATTCTACAACTTCCCCGGAATGTATATCGGGTTCATCGTCTTCGGGCGTTGTATCGTTGCCCTCTCCATCTTCGGAGGGTGCTGGTGTTACTGTTGTAAGAAATGCAACAAGATTATAATTAAGCTCCGTTAATATTTCCTCTGCTGTTACTGTTACTGTATTTTTTTGCCAAAAGTCAATATCATAATCCGTATTGATTACATATAAGCAACTACTTATCCCCAATGTCGCTGGTATATATATCTTGTTTCCTTGGTCATACCAATGTACTAATGATACATCTATTTCATATTCATCAATAGGATATGTGATTTCTATTGTCCGGCATTTATTAATGGCACTTGTTTCCTTGATGTTGCATAAATCACTATCCAACCATTCAATGATATTTTCATCTTTATCAAGGATGACAATATTTAAATCTGTATGGTCATCATATCCAGTTACCATATTATGCCCTCCTTGGATAATATTCAACACTTAATATTGTTCCATCTGTACTTACAAAACTATATCTACCCTTTAATTTAAACCAACTGCTATTGAAATCCAAACTACTTGTCAATTCGGTTGTATCATCAACATCAACATTTGCACCTTTATAAATTCTTCTGTTGATACAATCAAATACAACTATATCTCCAACATCCAAATCCTCACTGCTTATATGCATGTATTGGTTTAAATAACTTTCTGTAATTGTTATACTTCCTTTTGTATCACATCTACAAGTAACAATAGGTTTCACAATCGTATTACTTCCATAATATCCCTCACCACCGGTTATTGTACTTTTAACATCGTTTGCAGTTCCACTTGGAACATATAATTTAATTTTTGCTTTATAAGTTGCTCCCTCGTATTCATCATCAAATTCTTTTATTCTTACAAACTCATACTGCCTGTCGGGCATAATATCAAAGATAATATTTTTTGGAATTGGTTTGTTACTGTATATTTCTCTTTCATTTGTAAATAAATCAACTATATGGTCGATTTGGGGTATGCTACTTTTGATTGTACAATTTGGCACTTTAATTTGTATTGTTAATTCTTTTGGGTCGATGTTTAAACGATTTATAATTGTTTCATCTGTTCCTTCTACATGATATTCACTTTTATCATTTTCTGTTGCTCTATGAAGTTCTATATCGGGATGTAAATATATACCGTACCATTCTGACCGTTCTCCATCAATACTAAATCCATACTCACATTTTGCTATGTTTACATAGTATAAGGTTAATCTTGCATTGTTTATTTGTGGTTTAACAGTCTTTGTAAAATTATTTACCTCTGTAATTGATAATTCTAAATCCTTTGCATTTCTTATTAAATCTGCAATCTTTAAATCAAATAAATCATATGCATTTCCAACACTTGCAGTTCCCCTTCCTTTTTTAAGCATGAAATTCCTTGTACCTGTTTTATCATTTAATGATATACCTATTTCAATCATACAGTCATTATCACAAACATAATCAAATTCCAATCTTAAACCATGAATTGCAATATTACTTGATAACAACCCACCATCAAGCCAATCAGATAAAACAACTGGAACAGCTTCCCTCATTGTTGGAATAGTACAAATTGCATACTTACTATCACCTAATAATGCATGTGCTGGATGTGGAACAATACCACGGAAACCATCTGCTCGTATTGTATTGTAAATACTACTTTCAACAAGATAAGGGTCTGTAAAATTGTAAATACACATTTGCCTTATCGGGTCATTTACATATGTATGACTATAAACAAATATTATTGGATATTCATCATTATATACAAAACTTGTTGCTTGTTCCAATCCATCAACTGTTGCAGGATTTGTACACCATACCACACGGTCAATAAATGTATCTGCATCATTTAATACATAATTACATTTATTATTAGCATCAACATTAAACACATCTAAACTATCATTATATACACCGATACGGAAATTATTTCCTCCATCTTGAATTAAATAATCATCTCCATCAATTACAAGTGTTCCAAGTGTTGCCACCGTATAACTTATACCATCTGCAATATCAAGTGTATAATAATCTGGTAATTTATAATAACTAAATGTTAATGCTCCAAATTCCTTAGGATTAACTACATAATTAAATAATACTGGTTCTTCATTGTTAATTTTTACACTTAATGTATAATCATCACTTATATTCCAAACACATCCAGTAAATGTAAATCTTATTACTGTATTGGGTCTTTGCTTGTAATGTATTGTTACTTTCTTACTTCCATATGATACACTTGTAACATCTGCATTACTTGAAACCAAATCATAATTTAAAACATTATTACCTGTAAAATCGATTACCGCTGTATCATTTTTAATTACTGTTGCATCACTTTTTACATCAACATGAATTGTACATGGTTTATCTTCGGTGATTGCAAGACTTTTTTTATTAATATTACTCCATACAACATAATTTGTTTTCTTAACATTAATAACTGTATCAAATGTACTTCCAAGCCTTGTTTCTTTAATATTAATCTTTTTACTTCCAACCGTTGATGCATGTAATTTAATCTTCATTGTAATTGTATGATTGTTTACATTAATAAACTCGGGTTGCCAATGAATTACTTGTTGATGATTTACATTTTCTCCAACTGTAAGTTCTGTTTGAGTAAGTGCTGCTACATAACTTAATCCAGTTGGTAATGTAATATCAATACTTGCATTATATGCAAGTTCTCCCGTTTTCTTTGCAGATACCGTTAATGCTACATCATCATCAAGAGTAATTGGGTTTTTATCGGGTGTTGCACTTAATACAACACTTGTCCCCTCATTATAAAATACTTCAAGATAAACATTAGTTAATTTTATCCGTCCGGGTGTTGTAGCTGTATTGCTGGGATATGCCATTCTAAGACTCATATTATTTAATTGGTCTACATTAATTCCTGTAAATGTTACTGTATAATGTGTTCCATTATTATTGTTATCAACTGCTGGAACTGGATTTCCTGTTATTGCTGTTGTATTTGTTCCAACAAGTGTAAATACGGGTCCACTAAACTCGGGATAATATCCATTGTTTATGAATTTTCCATGTGTATAATGTACTACAACTTTTTCAATATTATACATGTTACTTGTATCAAAGTTAAATCCAGAAAATTCTATTGGAGCAGGTCTTTTATATGTCCCATTTCTTCCTGCTATTGTTGGAGTTTCCGTATTATCTGGGTTTCTACATTGTGCAACTCCATTAGCGGTTTTAAGATTGTTTAAATCATCCCATGATTTATATATGCTCCCGTTTTCTATTCCAAATTGTGTACCTGCTGGGTAATCAACATTTGTTGCATATCTTGTTTGTGTTGCCATACTTTTTTCACCTCCTATGGAACAAGTATATTTGTTGATATACTGCAAGGTTTATAATCCTCATTTCCTTCAAATTTGAATTTTACTGTATGTGTTCCACTTGTAAGTCCTCCACTTTCTGTAAAAAGTATATTTCCATTATTTGAGTCGGGTGTTTTTGCTACTGGGTATCTACTATCAAATAATACTTGAACGGTGTATGAAGAACCTTTTAATAATGTATTTCCACTTTTCAAATTTGCTGTTGCTGTAATCATACTTGAACTTGATATATATCTTGCATCTGTTATTACAAGTTCCGTTTCTGCCCTTGTATCTGTATAATCACTTGGATAATCCACTAATGATTGATTTGTAGTTAAATATAACGATGCATCTAACATTCCGTCTCCACCAGTATAAAGATAATATCTGCTTAAATTCATATTTCCGATTGGAATTGTAAAATGTTCACTTGTTGTACCTTGGGAACAATACCATATATGTATATTAGTACCGATTTTTTGGAATTTGAACTCGTTCCAACTTCTAAATAATACTTCATTAGCAGTTTGGCTATAATTTGTTTCTTCGGAGATTACATTAACGTCATATGTTTCGGCTGCATATCCAAGTCGATATATTGAATTACTATCCACTAAATGATTGTCATTTGCATCAAGTGCATATTTCATAAATCCAAGTTCATATTTTCCATTACTTCCACCTTTGTAAGCGATTAAACTAAATTCATTGTTGTAATATGTAAATAAATCTTGTAAGGATGCAAGATAAACATAATAATATCCTGGGAAATTAAATACTAATGTATTTGTATCATTATTTGCATGTATATATTCAATGGATGGATTTGAATTTGCAGCACTTATGGAATTATTAAGTCTACTTATCATTTTCCAGTTTTCATCAACAGTTAATATATGCCTTAGTGGGTCTCTTTGTTGTACTACAAATGTACTGGTATTATTTCCGCCTTGTATTGCATCGGTTTCGGGTAATACAAGTTTTAAAGTATAATCACCAGCATTTAATTCTTGAACATCAACAACAATTGTTAATTTACCCGTATTGGCATTGTAATTACTGCTTACAAGATTTGTTGCCTTTGTTCCAATAATACTATGATATTCCCCGTTCCATTCTCCACCAATTAAGGTTTTATCCCTTGCAACAAGTGTTTCATCATTTAACTTTAAATCCCAAATATTACAATATGGCAATTCATCATTTTCAATCGTTCCAACTGTATATTCAAGTGTAACTCGTCCCGCATCCCCAAAACTACCAGTAATTGATGGGACGGAAATCATATAATGCATTAAAGGACAATTTACATTAATATGTACTCCTTCCTTGTTATAATCATAATCTGTTACCAATTTTAATTGTACATCACTATCTCCGGCATGTAAATAAGGATAATCAAATTCAACATGAAATACATTAGTTTGTACATCTCTTTCAAATACAAGTGTTTCATCATTAGTATCATGTATTGTTATACCATTAACTTTTGCAATTAATTTACAAGGAACATTATTATCATGTTCATCAACAACATTTACAAAATAATTGAAATTTCTAATGCCATAACTACTTGCATCCTCTATTAAATCAACAGTTACTGGTTGTAAGTAAGTCCATTGTATACGATATTCAAGTCCGTTATCTTGTCTTATACCATTTCCACCCGGAAATAATAAATCATTCTTTGAAATAAATAATGATGTAAATATATGCCTCCTTGTACGGGACTCACTGGTATTTAAGAAGTTGCTTGGTATATTCCAACTCCATTCATAATTACCGTTTGCATCTGTTTTATCATTTGTATTATTTGTTCCAAGATACATATCACCACTTAACCCATAACTTGTATTATTTATTGTATGTGTTTCCTGTGTATCTTGAACACTTACATGACATGCAACATCTTTTATCGGTGCATCAAGTCCATCAAGTATTGTTGCATATACTTTAAATGTTCCATTATTAGTTTCAATAGTGGAGGTTGCTGTTTTATTATAATTTTCATCTGTTCCAATTATTTCTCCATTTTGTACTGGTGTTAAATTGTTACTTGCTGGGATAAATTCGGATGATAACATTATAATTGGATGTGTTGCATATCCTATCCGTCTCGGTGGGTAAACTGTTTTATTCTTGTATTCCTGTGTGCTATCTGTATAAACAACTTTTACATTAAACCAACGGAACGGATGAGTATTTTTTGCTGCAAATGCATCTAATACTCCTTGCCAATTCAAATTACCTATTTGCCATCCAAGACTTATACTATCACTTATAGTATAATCTTTGATTAATACATCTGCATCCATTATTCCATCAACATCTCTTACATATATTTTTAAATTACCTTTACCAACTCTTGTATTTGTATCTTCAATAAATACACTTAATCCAAACCAATTTTGTTCTGGATGTTCTTTGTAAAAGATAACTTGGTCTACTACTATATTTACACCAAGTGAAGTTGTACCAAGATTAATGGAATTTCTATTTGTACCCTTAAAATGTTTTGTTGTACCATCGGTTCTTCTTGTCATTACATCAAAAAAATGATTTGTTGTTACTTCCTCATTTAATGCCAACATTTCACTAAGTGGAGGGGTTATAACTCCTAATGCTCTTGCTTTATTTGGTCTTATTGTTTCATCTTTCATTTTTCTTTTATACCTCCCTTTTAAAAAAATAAAAAAGGAATTAAATAAGAATTTATAAGATTTTAATCAATTCGGATAATACAAATGCCCCAACTGAAATTACCAATCCTATAATAATCTTATTAAAATTATCCAATCGTTTATTTACACTCTTACAAGTTGTATCGAACTCACTAACATCTACTTTATTTTCTTCAAGCTTATCCAATCTTGCATTAACTCTTGTAAGTTCGGTTGTATGTTGAACAAGTTTTTTACTCGTTTCATGTTGATTATCCTGTATTGTTTGTAATAAATGCATTATTTCCTTATTTTCCCGTCTTTGTTCCTCTTCAAGTTTATCCAACCGATACAATAATAATGACAATGTTATTTCCTCATTATTTTCACTTAATAATTTATTTACATTTTCCATTATTAATCACCCATTAATTATAAGTGTCTGTTTAATCGGTTTAATATCATAGTTTTATTCCTATTGTCTATTTCTTGGAAATCTGGACTACTTGCAATTTGTCTTATAATATCCCTGTCATCTATATGATTTCTTAATATGTTTAATATATCATCACTATTTGCATTATTAATAGTATTAATAACAACGGCATTTGATTGTTTACTTGATTTATTATTTTCATCACTTGTTAAGATACCTATTAAATCTACAAACAAACCTTTTAAATCATTTAATAATTTAATTTCATCATTTTTACTTTCATGTTTTAATGTTAATGTTCCATCTTCATAATCTTTTACAGTTTTCAAGATAAGATTTTCATCTTGTAATGCTTCCAATGCATCATGATTTAAATCCAAATTCTTACTAAGTGCATCGGTAACACTTGTTCCAACATTACTTGCACTTTTTATTAATGGATGGATACTGTCATCAAGGAAATCTTTTAAATAAACCATTTCTGCTGCTACACTTCTTGATATAATACCAGGACTTCCAAACTGGAACGGTGCCATTAATTCATCTACAATCCTTTGTCCAAGTTCTCTTGCTTTTTGGGCAAGTGTTCCTCCTGCTTGTAATATTTTATCTCCTATTCTCATTAATTCATCCCAAACTTTTTGTGGTAAATCTTTGAAATATTGGATGAACTTATCACATGCATCTTTTGCTGCATTTTTCATTTTTTCTATTGCTTGACTTGCAAATGAAGTAATTTTATTAATCGTATTCATAAGCCAAGTCCATGCTTTGCCCGGTAATGTACTTAACCATTGGATAAATCCACTTACGGATTTATTGGCAGCATCTTTGAATTTATTTATTGTTTGTATTGCCCATTGGGATGCACGATTATATGCATCAAGTAACCAAGTATACATCCGACCCGGTAATGTACTTATCCATAGAACAAATCCATTTACTATGTTACTTGCCCATATAACAAAGTTGTTATATAAATTCATTAGGAATGTTATAACACTCATAATAATATTAGCAAACCATACTCCAAGTTGCATTAATAAATTATTTCCAAATGTATGAACACCAGTAATAATATTAATAAATAATAATCCAATTTGTTCCAATATTAATGGAAGTGTTGTAGTAAACCAAGTTACAATATTTGTATATAGATTTTGTCCCCATAATACTAAATTATCCCAGAAAGTACCAAGAAAACCCAATGCACCCTCCATTAAACTTGCAAATCCAGTACCAATCCATTCAAATACTCCATTTAAACTATCTCTTAACGATGAACCAGCAGAAGTGAATAAATCACCAATCCAAGATAATAATCCACCACCAGCACTTGTAAGAGTTGCTACAATATTATTAAATCCACTTGTAATCCAATTACAAAGATTATTAAATCCACTTGTAATCCAATCAGCAATACCAGCACCTATTTTTCCAAGTTCACCCATAAGCCAATCCCATACAACAGCGAGTAATCCCGCTATGACACGAGGAACAATTGTTGGTATCTGTGCTAATGCCCATAGCAATTTGCCTAAGAAATCCCATATGCTTATTTTACCATTCATTAAATCTTGGAATGCTTGTCCCAAGTCATTAAATGCTTGTATAACTGGTTGCATTATGTCCCTTACTTGTTGGAAGTGAGTATAGGCTAAATAAATTCCAGCTGCAAGTGCTGCAATTACAACAATTACAATTGCAACCGTACTACCAATTGCACCTACCAACATTACAATAGGAAGTAAAACCATTGCCAAACTTGATATTACTGCAATTACAACTCCAATGATTACAATTAATTTAAATAGTTCTGGATTATTCTTTTTTAAATCCAATAAGAAATTAAGCAATCCTTTAATATATGGAAGCAATGCAAGTCCTATTTCTGTTCCAACTCCTTTTACTGCCATTTTAAGTGATTCCATTTTGTACTCAGTGGTATTCATCATTTCTTTTAGTTTTGGATTTTTACTTAAAACTTTTTCCAATGCATCACTATAACCGTTTACATCATCTGCGGCACCACTCCATCCTGCCGCCATTAAATCTTCTTTTGTGATACCTAATGTCTTTAAACTTCTCCATTTACCAAGTAATCCATCATATGCTGCTTCCATCATTGCTGCTGCTTCTTCATTGCTTTTTCCCATTGCCTGTGCCATTAATCCAACTTTTGTCATTACTCCTGGCACTTTTTCCAGTTGGTCTGCGGTCATCTTATATCTTAATCCAACATTGTTTACTGCTTTTGCTACATTGTTATATCCAAGTGTTGTACCTGCAACCGCTGTTTTAATTGCACTATCCATTCTTTTAAAGGCATCTCCACTTCCAACAATACTTTTTGTAACTGCTTGTACTTTTTCTCTTGCAAGTCCCGCTTCTATGATGAAACTTTTCATGCTGGTAACACCTAATGCACCAAAAGCTCCCATAACTACACTTTGCATTCCACTAATACCAGATAACAGATTTGTTACTTTATCCTTAGCTGTTACTATGCTTGTTTTAAGTGTACTGAAACCAGTTTTTAATTTTGCTAATGCTTCAACTCCAATTCCCTTTAACAAGCTAAATGATGTGCTTGTTGATTTAATGGCATTTCCAGTTGTTCCAGCACTTGTTCCAACTGCTTTAAGTTTTGCATCCAATCCGACTATTTCACCGTTTAATGTTTGGAGTCCTGCTGTGGATATGTTTTTAAATGGGTCTACATTAAGTTTTTCTATTTGTTTTAATTGGTTTTTGGTCATGTTGATTTTCTTGATTACATCACCATTATCTCCTTTGATGGTAATTGTTCTTACTTGTTCAATGTCCTTTAATTTGCTTTTTACATTTTGTACCATACTTGAATATTTTTGTTTTATTTTTTCTGCAGCATTCATAAAAGGTTGTGATAAACTTGCCTCGTTTACTGTTTGTCCACTTGTAGCATTTTTAATTGTATTTCTTATTCCATTCCATGCATTTGTTATTCTTGTCCTTAATCTATCATATGCCGTTCCCGCTGTATTTGCACTATTCGCTGCTTGATTGTTTGCTTGTTGTGCCGTTGCTGCCGTTCCTTTAAGTGCATTTTTTACTCCGTTTACTTTGCTGCTTAACATGTCTTTTGCATCTATTATTACCTGTAATGTTTCACTTGATACCAATCTTATTTCCCTCCTATATTAATTTATTAATAAAAAAAAATGTTTTGTAAAAAAAAATTAAAATTCTGTTAATGCTACATCTTCAATATCATTATTTATATCTTGATAATTATCTTCATCACTTAATCTTTTACCCATATATAAACCAGCTAATGCACCAGTAACTCCACTTATAACATTAAAATATAATGCAAAGATTTCCAGTTCATGTAAGTTTGCAACAAGTATTGCAATTGTAAGACTTAACAATGTACATAATGCAATTGCTGTAAGTGATGTAATTACCAATTGCTGTGTATTTAAATTCATACTATCATATCCAACTATGTATTTAATTAATCATTTACTCTATAAAATAAAAGGTGGGTGATAAAAAAGTAAAAAATAAGTTCGATAATATACATGAATAAACCAAAAAAAAATAAGGAAAACAAAAGAACATAGAAAGGTTTGCAATAAAAAAATTTTAAAATTGTTTAATCACTTTAATTAAAAGTGTCTTCTACTGGATTTTCTCTTCAACCTCTCTAATTCCTTGTTTTCCTTATCATCCAAACTATGCATATCATTATGTAACTTAGTCAAGCCAAAATCCAGAAATAATGCTTGTTCCTCCGTTAATTGCTTATAATCATGATGAAATACATGATAACCATAATATTCCATCCGTATATAATGCTGTGCATAATCACTATATGCTAATTTTTTATATCATCATCCAAGTTGCTATTTTCAACTTCAACAATGTTATTAATCCTTTTTAATTCATCAACTAATATTGGATAAATATCATATAGGTTATTTATATCTTCATCGGTTATTTTTTCATCTTTGAATGTTGTTTTAATTAAATATTTGTCTGCTTGGTTTTGTGATGTTGTTACTTTCTCCACATTAAGATTTGCTGTTTGGTTTGATGTATCACCACTTAATCCTGTTTTGATTGTTCCAAGTCCTTTATTTACTATTTTGTTGTATTCTTCTTTTTCAAAGATTTTTAATTTTTGTACTACTTGTTTTTCTCCATTGATATTTATTTCTGCTGTACCTTCTGCTAATTGTTGTAATTGTTTAAATGACATAATATTTTTTCCTCCAAATATTTAATTAATTTTTTATATTATCTTTAACTTATTTTTACTTTTTTTATTTCATTCAACCTTTTTTTTTAATAATATCTATCCACATCAACTCTTCCCGCACTTGTAACAACTTTTACATACATCGGAGTAGTTTTTCTTGTTTGTTCATCATGTAACAATACTTGTTCCGTTGTAAAAGGTTGTAATTTAAGAGTTGCTTCCAATACATTACTATCTCCATCAATTGGGTCAAGTGTTACCCTACATTTTGGGAAACGGAATTCAATGTATTCATCTGGATTTATACAACTTCTTGCTTTTAAGATAACTTTTTTATTAAAGGTCTGACATGCTTGAAGTTTATTCCATCTATTACTGTTTGGATTATATCCATTATGCATTGCACCCACTATAAATTCATAGTTTCTACGGTCAAACTTTGTAGTAGCTTCAAGTTCAATATTACAACTTTCCATTGTTGGTTTATAACTATAAAGCATACTACCAAGACATCTTGCATCTTCACCAGTTGCATGATTGTTTTCAACTGTAATTGTTACTTCCTTAAAGCACTGACTTGCATAATCTTCCAATAATTGTTCTTCCTCTGCATCCAAATCCAATATTGCTACTTCATAATCATATCCAACAAGTGGCAATGCTTTAAGTAAATTAAAATTATCCTTGTAAGCTTCAAGATAAATATCTTTTACTGCCTCATCCCTATATATTAATCCAAGTTCCACCGTTGTTTTTTCCAATGTAGCATTCCAAGTCATACTATCAAAGATTGCACCAAATATCCTTTTAACAAGGAAATCACTATATGCAAATTCTCCACACCACTCAGGTCTTTCCAAGTTTTCTCCAACCCAAAATTCATGCACATTTAAGGTTCTATCTTCCTCACCTTGTTCTGTTGCCTCTATCGTTACACCATTAGCAGTATAAATGTAATTACCTAATACTCCATAAAGTATTGTTGGAGCAGACTTTGTATGTGCTGTTACTGTTACATCACCTTGTGGTTCTGGATATCCATTTCTGTATTCATCAAGTCCGTTTCTTACATCCTCATTATCAAAATCCTCTATATTAAGGTCTGGACTTTGGCTATCGTTTTTTAAGTAAAACTGTGGGCTTTTTTGTCCTTCTGCAAATGTATCCCATCCATAACGATGTCCATCCGTTGTATAAACTATTCCAACATAATTTGCCATTTTCTTTTATCCTCCATCTTGCATATTTATTTTTTTTCTCATACACATTAACCAATCAATACTTATACTAAATGTTATTTGAAAACCTTTTATGATTACATCATCCTCTTGATTAATTGCTTCCAAACTACCATCATTAAAACCTGTTTCAAGTTGAAAATAATTAATATATCCCTCTTCATTAGGAAATATACTTCTTGTATAATTCTTAAATATGGACATTATAGTTTTTGCTTGTAATTGTATTGCCTTTTGTTCACATGCTTCCTCATCATTAAGTGTATCAACTATAATTGCTACTTGAAACGGATATAAGATTGTACTTATACTATCCCCCATGCTGTATGTTTCATCTTGTTGGATACTCCAATCAAGTTTATGTATCCATATTTCATAGTTTAAAACACTTCCAGCAGTTCGATATGTTTTGCATAATTTGTCTACTTCTTCAAGTAATCCATCGGGTTTGATTTCTTGTTCTATCCAACTTGCAAAGGTTGTTGGTATTAATTGTAATGGTGTTTCAAGGTCTACATAATATCCCATTTTATATAATTCTCCTTTTTTAGATTTATTTTTTTTATTTTGCTATTGTTTGTTTTACTGCTGCATTAAATAGTTTAGGAATTTTAAATCGGAACTTCTCCAATCCTTTTTCTGCCATATGACTTGCAGGTCTTCCTCTTACATTAGTTGTAAATATTTCTTGTCCATTTGCTGTAAAATGCAATACCTTAGCAGATTTTGGAAAAATACGATGTCCACGAGGTCCAAATATCCCCGTTCCTTTTTCTACAAATACAGCATAATTCCTGCTATTAATTAGTTTTAACCTTGTATTTTCAAGTTTAGGAGTCCAACTGCCTCTTAATTTTCCATAATCAACGGGTGTTTCTTTTTTTACAAGTGCTGTTAATTCTTCACTACTTAACCATAGAAATTGTTTTAAAACTTTATCGGGTGGGACTTTTGTAAGTTTAAGATTATCTTTTAATCTTATTTCTACTTTCATTTGATTACTCCTTCACCCGTTACGGTTAATATACCAAATTTGGTACTTGTTCCCGTTGTTTCTGTTTTATAACCGTTTAATTCACTTTTCATGGCATCGGGAAATACTTCACTTGGAACTGTTTTAATTGTCCAATCATTTACTTTTACAACACTATGACTTTTATATGCAGCACTTAATGCACATAGATTTGATACAATTCTTGTTGCTATATTCCTATATACATAATATTTAGTGCCTTGATTATCATATTCAAGTGTTGTTAATGGATTTTCTGTATAATCATTTATTAATGCTGTTGCCTCGTTTATCCATTCATTTATTATATCATTTAATTTATCTGTATCCTCTTTTGCCAATCCAAGTTTATTTGGTGTTACTCTACTTAAATTTTTAACATCTTCAATTGTACAATATTGTATCATACTATTTTTTCAACTCCTACTACTTGTTTATATTAATTGTTAAAACTTTTAAAAAAAAATAAAAAAGAAAAAAATATAAAAAAAATTTTATGTTTATTTTTTGCCTTAACAATAATCTTCTATTTTATTTTTAAAAAATTAAACCTATGGTTCTGTAATCTCGGTTGAAACTGGTAATGTAGCATAATCATCCGCTGTAATAGTAGCAACAACCGCTTCCTCCGGTTTAATGAATTTAGCATCCGTATCTAAGGTTAAGTAATAATATGTGCTGCTTGTATCTGCATGTCTTTCTGGTTCAATACCGAAACTTCTGCCAACACCAAGTAATGTATTTTGTGGATTGGATAAGAATATCTTAGCATCCCCACCGGTAAGCATGTTACGGAAATAAGCACTACTTAATGTTTTACTTGTATAAATCGGGATGTTATTAAAGTATAATGGTCTTTGTTCACTTACAAGGTCTAATTTACTTTCTCTACTGTTTTTAATAAAGTGATTGTAATATGCTCTTCTTATTTGGCTTGGAACAAAGAATGCATAATTACTTTCCTCCTGTGCATACTCAGGGAGGCTATAATACATTGTATCAAACAAATCAAGTATTTTATTTGCATCAAAATCTGTTTCACTTGATAATTGAACTCCTGCCTGTTTAACCCATCCATCTTTGCGGGTAAACTGCATATCAATATCCGTTGCACTTCCACCAGCTGGTGTAAATTGCTGTCCTTCATTATCTGTATCACCAAGTATTCTTGCAGCATAAACACCATTATAAAATGTTTCTTTGATTGTTTCAAGGCTTACATCCAATAAATCATCACCAAATACATTATTTCTTAATTGTCTATCAGATATTGTAAATAAGTCCCTTTGTGTTACAGGTCTTATTACATCTTTTTCATGTTTTAATTCTGCTGCATCTGGTATGTTATCAAAGTAGTAATTTGCAGCAAGATGTCCATCTTGGCTTGTATATGGTGCTTCACTTCTTACTCTACGGATTGGAGCTTCCTCCCCGTATACGGTTTGATAATTTGCATTATCAAATATACTTTCTGGTGTTACCATTTCCCTTACATACTGGGCAAATAGTTCCGTACTTAGTATTGCTTTATTGGTTTCCTCTTCACTAAAACTTTCTGCAAATACATGTTTTCCTGCTTTGTTTAACCCATTCAATACTCCTTTATGTTGGTAGTAAGGAACGAGGTTATATTCTTTTGTTGCATAAATTATTTTTCTGTTTTCATTTGCAGCACTTTTTATGGCTGTGCCATCTCCTTTTACTATATTTTTAATTATATCTCTTTCATGGATTGTTTTCATGCTTGTTTGTCCTCCTTCATGTTTTAGGGTAGTTTTTCTTGTTGGTTGGGCTGTTTGATTTTTTATTTTGTTTTCTTCCGCTTTTTTACTAAATGCTTTGCCAACACTTGATTTTGCTGGAACTTGTTTTTGTTTTACATTACCAGTATCAAGAATATCAATACTATCATCAACATTATCATCATCAATTGTAGTATCAATATTATCTTCTGTTTCATTTGTTGCATCCGCATCTGTATTTTCTTCTTGTTCCTCTTCCTCTTCCTCTTCCTCTTGGTTTAATGTTGTTTCCAGTGTTGTTTCATCATCTGCATCATCAACTATTGTTTCCTCTGCATTTGTATCTTCAACATCATTTTTAACAGCATTATCCTCCTTTATAGATGCAATTGCATTTAATAATTCATCATTTTGTGTTTTTTGTTCTGCAAGTAATTCCTCTTTAATACTTGCCATTTCTCCTTCGATAAATTTTTTTACATCTGGATTAATTGCATCCATATCTATTTCATTTTCTGGTGCATCATCAATTGTTGCATCATCTTGTTTCATACTATTTCTTAATTTTTTTAGTTCCGTTTTAATGTTATCCATAAATGTTTGGTCATTATATTCATCTGTCATATTATCACATTTATTTATTGTATTTGTACTTTCCACAGTTTTTAAACCATGTTTACAAAATTTAGCTTTGTATACACATGGAAATTTAACTACACTTACAGTAAACATCTCAGGATTATTTAAATCCTTTATTAATGTTCTTTTTTGGATTATCTTTGCATGTCTGTTTCTTATTTCATTACTTTTGTAACTTGATGTATTATTGATATTATTGTATAAATCCATAAAATATTTTGCATCTTCTTTTTCTGCTACGGTTACACTATATGCTACTATAATATTATCTTTTATGTCTTTTTCAATAATTGGGTCATTTATTTCACTTTCAAGCCATGCAGTACCTTTGGGAACTGTTATTTTTGTATCACTTACATCTGTAAATGTTACTTCATCATCAACTGTAAACAATCTTAATGGTTTTCCAATGTTCTTCATAAAATAATCATTATCTGGATTTGTAAATTGATGTTCATAATCTATGATGTTATATTGTTTAAAACTTGTTGCAAGATTATTTACTTGTTCCGTTGATAATGGTAGTTCTCCTATTTGATAATCACAGTCTGGTGTATGTGGAAGCAAAATGGGTCCTATTACTTGTATTGTCATTTTATCTTACACTTTTATATATTTTATATGTGCATACATATTACTTGGAGGGATTGATTGTTTATTTGTTTGGATTAAAAATTATTTGTATCATGTGATGTAGTTAAAAAATTAGTAAGTTACAATTATTAATCCAAATGTATCTTTTTTTTATATACTTTTTTTTTAATAAAGGTGTTGTGATTTGGATTTGCACCAATTATCTGCCAACATATCATGTTTAATATTTGAACACTATCACAACATATAGAAATTAATTTTTAATTTTTTTTATAAAACACTTTTTTTTTAAACAATGTAAAATGGCATGAAAAAAAATACGGGGTTTTAGTTTTCCCCGATGAACAATGTTTAATCATACCTTATGCTTTCTACTTGGTCAAGGCTTATTTTAAGATAATCTTTTTCTGCAACTTCATCCTTTGTTACATTTTTATGACTTTGATTTTTTAATACAAGCCATATTTTCCCGCTTGTATTGCTTTTTCTTTCAATTACATTTGTTATATTTCTATGTTCATATTTTCTGCCATTGATGGTTATGATTGTTACTTTCATTTTTTATCTTCCTTTTTATCTTGTTTTTTAGTTTGTTTTTTATCATCCTTTTTTGCATCTTGTTTATTATCTTCTTTTTTAGTTTGTGTTTTTACTCCCAGCATTTCCAATATTTCTTTTTCCTCGTTTTTGCATTTTGTAAGGAATAATTTTCTTTGTTTAAGTGTTTCTTTATCAATATCCTTACCTGCATTTTTAATGCTTTGTTCTGCTTCAAAGATTATGTTTTGTAATTGTTTTAATCTGTATTCTAATACATTAGTCATAATAATTCACCTTTTTATTTTATATAGTATTGCTTTATGTAAGTTATCACATTTTATAATTTTATCTTCTTTTTCATCATTTGTATGTATATGTATTAATATATTTTTCTTATCTTCCATTAGTGTAAATAATTTAATCGACAATCACCTTAATTATATTAATAGTGTTAATAGAAACTTGGTATAAACTCGGGGATTTCTATCATATAATCATATCGTTCAACATCCTCTTCAATTATCATATCATCTTCAAACCAATAATCCATATCTGGTGCTGTCATACCAGCATCGGGAACATATGCCACCGTATCACATCTACAATTAATCCATTCTTCAATATCTGCATTTTCATCTCCTGCATATTGGCATCCATTGGCAAAAGTTCCATCAACATAGGTTATTTGTCCATCTTGTTCCGCATGGCTATCTCTTACCCGTTCATCGTTTGTTGCTACCCATTGTTTGTATTCAACGGATGGATTATTTAGTAATCTTTGATAATTGGCATGTCCTTGTGCTTTTATTGTTTCCGTCCGCCCTATCCGTTCCGCCTCGTATCTTGATAAATCTTTAAACTTGTTCCAAATATCAACTGTTAATTCATTAACTCCTTTCCCCTCTTCCGCATAACTATCCTTTATTATATCATATATTTCCTGTGTTACCCGTTCAAGCGTTCTTTCCGATGCTACAAATATATTATTACTCATATAATCAATTACCGCCTGGTCAACCTCATATTCAAAAATTTCGGTTATGTCAAAAGGATTTGTAAACGGTGTTGGCATGCGGTTTAATAATGGGTTTTTGGCTTGTTGTATTGCAATACTTGTATTGGTATATGCTCTTAGTAAATCTGTTATATCATAGTTTTCAAGTATTTCATCATATTGTATAAGGTCATTTAATATGCTTTTGTTGCTTGTTTTATTTAATTGTTGTAATGCCTTGTTGGTTATATTTTGATTGATTGTATTATTTATTTTTGCCTCGCTGTTTTCACTTGCAATTAAATAGTAATCATGTATATTATTTAATAATAAATCTTGGTATTCTTTTTTTGTGCCCAAAAGTATTTGTTCAATTTGGTATAAATAAATTGTATCCTCTTTTTTATACAGTTGCAATACTTGTTTAAATAAATTGTTAAAATAATTTTGTATCTTGTTGGTTAATTCTTGTTC
>JAEIGA010003724.1_pt1 | contig 23739 bp, 28 predicted proteins | sample 9270691 | NCBI WGS metagenome assembly JAEIGA01 (sample SAMN17057246, study PRJNA624740) | gut metagenome | biome: biome; isolation source: fecal sample | host: Bos grunniens | place: China: Xizang | collected 2019 | reverse complement strand
CGATTCAACGGCACCGGTTGCAAAATAAAATTCCATGGTGTTGTTGTCCGATTCGTCACACGGGTCTTCTTCGGTGATATGTTCATCATCATTTACATAAACCGAGGCCATGGGTTTTAATCCATCACCAACCATTTTACACACTCGGGCGGGAACCCCGCTGATTCGAATGCCGTATTGGGTTTCATCTTCGGGGTTTGGTAGAACCGTAAAATCATATCCGACGGTTGTTTTTGTTCCCCATTCGGCCGATAAGTTCGGCATTCCGCCAGTTCGTGAGGCTTGTGTAATGACATCCACCCCCAACAGCATCACATCATTAATTGTTTCATTCGCCCGATATTTATCCATTCCGTAGCTGTATCCTGCGATAGCGCCAACAGACAGGACGCCGATAATCGCCAAAGTGCCCAGCATTTCCACCATAGAACGGCCGGAGTCAAAATTGTTTATGGACATCAACATTTCCTTTCTTGTTCATTACGTTAAAACAAAAACCACTTAAAAAAGTGGCTGGAAGTTGAAGACTATTGAAGAGAATAGTGTGGCATATTCGGCATTTCTGCCTATTTTGCCGCCCTCCAGCCAACGCTGGAAAGCGTATATTTTTCGTCCGTCTTCGGACGCTCTTCAACAAGGTCTTCACACCTCGGGGCAGATGACTGCCTTGCATATAACATATCAAACATTACACTGTAATGCAATACTTTTATGATGCAAAAAAATTGTGTTATTTATAAATGGGTTTAATTGCGTTCAATCAAGCAGGCATCGCCGTATGAAAAGAATCTGTAATTATGTTGTATGGCATAGGCATAGGCCATTTTCATGGCTTCAATACCGGCAAAGGCGCAGACCAACATAAATAACGTTGAGCCGGACAAATGAAAATTTGTAAACATGACATCAATAAATTTAAACCGGTATCCTGGGGTAATAAAAATAGAAGTTTCACCCGCAAACGGATGTAAAATGCCCTTTTCATCGGCTGCCGATTCCAATAATCTGAGCGATGTCGTGCCAACGGATATAATACGACGCCCTTCACGTTTTGCTTGATTTAAACGCTGGGCCACATCCGGTGTAATAACCCCAAATTCGGCATGCATTTTATGGTTATCCGTATCATCCACTTTAACGGGCAAAAAAGTACCCCCGCCAACGTGCAACGTGATAAATTCTCTGGCGATACCCATGTTATCCAATCGGTCAAATAAAGCGGGCGTAAAATGTAAACCGGCCGTCGGTGCCGCCACAGCTCCTTCATGGGTGGCATAAATGGTTTGATAGTCGGCCTTATCCGATTCTTTTCCGCCACGTAAGCGTTTAATATAAGGGGGTAAAGGCATTGTCCCGACTTCATGTAAAGCCGTCATTAAATCGGCCTCGCTTTTGTTAAAATGCAAAATAACCGGTCCTGTATCCATTTTGTGCATAACGGTAGCATTAAAATCATCGGACAAAGTAATGATATCGCCTTGTTTAAGGCGGCGTGAATTTTTAATCAGTGTTTCCCAATCGGATAAGTTTAATTGTTTAAACAGAGTGATTTCGATGTTGGCTTCGCCTCGTTTGCCATATAATCTGGCCGGAATGACCTTAGTATCATTAAAAACCAACACATCTGTCGGACGTAAGATTTTATCCAAATCGGCAACGGTTAAATCCGTTAAAGTCGGTTGATTATCGCATACCCGAATATGTAATAATTTAGACGAATCTCTGGGATTTGCCGGCGCATTGGCAATGTGACATTCGGGTAAATCAAATGTAAAAATATCTGTTTTCATACGGTCTCCCCACTATGCCGGACGACAGACGATAAGACCGGATACATTTTTCATTTTTTGGCAATAATCGGCAATAGTTCCGTCGTGCATAACTACTTTCCCAAGCAGTGAGGAGGCATGAATAAATGTCATTCCAGCCTTTGTTTTATGGGCAATCCCAACATGTGCTGTGTCTAATCCGATAGCATTTGTGGTAAAAAAGACAATATCGCCGTCTTTGATTTTTTTGATGGCTCGGTCAAAACGATAAGGCGGAATCATGAAAAACGGATGAGCGGACAAGATTTTTTCCGTATGTGCCATTTTCTTAATATGAGCCCCGACCAATCTGGGATACAACATCGTATGAGTTGTCATAAAGTTAATTTCTTTGGTAACTTCAATTCCTTTTAAATCGGCGGTAATGTTTTTTAAGATTCCCTTTTGTTCATTATCGTGAATCCAATCCAAGGCATAGTGTAATCTGGATGAAAAACCGTCTTTTTTGCCACCCCGATAGCGAATGTATTCCAATGTTTCGGCAACGCTTTTACGTTTCTTTTTGGCATAAACCATAGCCAGACACATTTCAACCAATGTCATGCAATCAAACACATCTGTGCGAAAGACAAGACGTTCCACGGCTCCGGTATCCAACGTACCGCCTTGATAGGGGGTATCAATAAAAGTCATAGCAGTTTGATCTAAAGCACTCATTATTTATCATCTCCGATTTTTAAAGCATTAATAAAGGCCGTTTGTGGAATTTCCACATTACCGAATTGACGCATACGGCGTTTCCCTTCTTTTTGTTTTTCCAACAATTTGCGTTTACGTGTAATATCACCGCCATAACATTTAGCCGTCACATCCTTACGGAAAGCGGAAATATCTTCACGGGCAATAATTTTACCGCCGATACTGGCTTGAATTGGGATTTTAAATTGATGTCTGGGAATGAGGTCTTTTAATCGTTCACAAATTTGACGGCCACGACGTTCGGCTTGACTGCGGTGAGCCAAAAAGGCCAAAGCATCAACCGGTTCGCCGTGTACCATAATGGTGACACGAACTAAGTCACTGGCTTCATATCCGACCACATCATAATCAAAGCTGGCATATCCACGAGAAATGGATTTTAACCGGTCATAAAAATCAAACACGATTTCATTAAGCGGTAAATGATACACAACCATGGCTCGATTGCCGACATAGGTCAGTTCTTTTTGAACACCACGGCGTTCGGTACACAGCTGTAAAATACAGCCTAAATATTCATCCGGTGTCATGATGGTCGCCTTAACCCAAGGTTCTTCAATTGTTTTGATGCTGGTAACATCCGGCATATCGGCAGGATTGTGTAATTCCAACATTGTCCCATTCGTTAAGTGCATTTTGTAGGCCACAGATGGCGCCGTTGTAATCAAATCCAAATTAAATTCTCTGGACAGTCGTTCCTGGATAATTTCCATGTGAAGCAATCCCAAAAATCCGCAACGGAACCCTTGTCCGAGTGCCATGGATTTATCTGGTGTAAAGACAAAACTGGCATCATTGAGTTGTAATTTGGCGAGCGCCTCTTTCAATGCTTCATAATCACTGGCGTCAACCGGGAACAGTGAGCAAAAAACAACCGGTAAACTCGGTTTAAAGCCCGGTAACGGTTCGGCTGTCGGTTTTTTGGCGTCTGTCAGCGTATCACCAACTTTTGTTTCGCCAATGGATTTAATGTTGGCAATGATAAAGCCCAGTTCGCCGGCTTTCAGTTCATTTGTATCCACCATTTTAGGGGTAAAATAACCGACACGGTCAATTTTGTGCGTTGTACCGGCACGCATCATGCGCATTTCCATACCTTTTTTCAAAACGCCATCCATAATGCGGACTAAAACGATAATGCCTAAATACGGATCAAACCAAGAATCCACTAACATGGCTTTAAGTGGAGCATTAACATCACCGGTTGGGGCCGGTAAACGAGTGACGATTGTTTCCAACACCTCATCAATACCAATACCGGTTTTTGCGGAAATAAGCGGAGAATCCGATGCATCAATGCCAATCACATCTTCAATTTGAGCCTTAACTCTGTCTGGTTCGGCGGCGGGCAAATCAATTTTATTGATAACGGGGACAATTTCATGATCGGCCTCTAAGGCTTTATACACATTTGCCAGTGTTTGAGCTTCAACCCCCTGTGAAGCATCTACAACCAATAACGACCCTTCGCAAGCGGCCAATGAGCGGCTGACTTCATATCCAAAGTCCACATGTCCCGGTGTGTCAATTAAGTTGAGAACATAATCTTGTCCGTCTTTGGCATGGTAATTTAACCGAACGGTTTGTGCTTTAATCGTAATGCCTCGTTCCCGTTCAATATCCATATTATCCAACAGCTGTTCTTTCATTTCACGATCGGTAATGGCGCCACACATTTGAATCAGACGGTCTGCGAGCGTGGATTTGCCGTGGTCAATATGGGCCACGATTGAAAAATTACGAATGTGGTTTAAATTTGTCATGCTTATTCCTTATGCTTTATTTTTGGGCGTATCATACATGAAATACATAAAAAAATCAAGTGTTGATTAAAAAATGCCAAAACCGGATAAAAATGATTGCAAAATGGGAAAAAAATGCTTATGATGGCCATATCTTCAATTTAATGTAAAGGAGTATAACTATGAAGAATATCGGTGAATTAATGCGTAAAGCTCAACAAGTACAGACGCAAATGGGGGCGTTGCAAACCAAAATGGAACACTTGGAGTTTACGGGGGAATCTGCCGGCGGTGCTGTGTCTGTGACGATGACCGGTAAAGGGGTGGCTACTGCCGTTAAAATCAATCCGTCTGTATTAGATGATGTGGAAACTTTGGAAGATTTGGTAATGATAGCCATTAATGAATCAAAAAATAAATCTGAAGACTTTTTAAATTCTGAAATGGAAAAAATGCAAGCATCTTTGGGGCTTCCAAAAGATTTTAAAATGCCCTTCTAAAAATCCGTTTTAAAGGGTAATTAACGGCGGGGATAACTCGCTTATGTATGTCAAAATACATGTCGCTTGTCATTCCCTTGTTTCTTTCCTCTTTAAAACGAATTTTTCCCTCTTTTTTCAGAGAAAAGTATATAGGGTAATTAACGGCGAGGATAACTCGCTTATGTATGTCAAAAAACATGTCGCTTGTTATTCCCTTGTTGCTTTCCTCTTTTTGGGTAGAAAGTCTAGAGGGCAACAAGCCCTCTTTTGATTAAGGATAAATATGGCATCATCAGAAATTGAACAAGCTATCGCTTTATTGTCAAAATTGCCAACGTTGGGACCGCGTTCGGCCAGACGGGCAATTTTATTTTTACTGACAAAAAAACAAACGCATTTTGCCCCCTTAATTGAGGCACTTAAAAATGTATACGATAACATCAAAACATGTCCTGAATGCGGTAATATGGATACGTCAGTGCCCTGTGCCGTTTGTTCGGATATATTGCGTCAAAAATCGCTGGTGTGTGTGGTGCAAGATGTGGCCGATTTGTGGGCCTTGGAACGGGCAGGTGCTTTTAAAGGTGTTTATCATGTTTTGGGTGGTGTTTTGTCTGCTTTGGACGGTATCGGGCCGGATGAGTTGGAAATTGATTCGCTGGTTCGTAAAGTTGAAACAGGAGCTGTATCCGAAGTGATTTTGGCTTTGCCTGCAACGGTGGAAGGTCAAACAACGGCCCATTACATTTCTGACAGATTAGCAGGTAGTGGTATCAAAATTTCGGCATTGTCTCGTGGGGTGCCGGTTGGTGGCGAGTTAGATTATTTGGATGACGGAACGCTTCAAATGGCTTTTAAAGCTCGCCGAGAGATTTAAAAACTTTTGAAGTTGAAGGATGGTGCAGATGTCAGTACAATTAAAAGTAATGTTATTGAGTGTTATTTTTATTATGGGGTATGCCAATTTATCCTATGAGCTGATTGTTTTGCGTCAATTAATTAATTTTATCGGATCAAATACGCTGATTACCTCGATTATTATGGCTTCCATTATGTTTTTTTTGTCGGTTGGGTATTATTGGGGGTCGGTTGTTCGGTTTAAAGGTCGTAAAATACGACGCAGTATTTTAAAAAGTATTTGGCTGTTGGCCGTTTGGTATATGGTTTCTTCGTCCTATATCGTTATGACCCTGTTTTTTTATGGGCTGAACCATATCACACATTCTCCGCTGATTGCGACATTTATTTTTAGTGGTTTGTTCTTAATTATTCCATCTGTCGTTTCCGGATACATCACGACAGCTATCAGCCGTATATTACACCACAATCATTCGGATTATACCGGGCGATTTATGGCTGTTGATACATTGGGCAGTGTATTGGGCTCTTTATTTACAACGTTAATTTTTATGTCCTATTTGGGAGTGTCACACACCATTTTAATTCTTGTTTTATCGGTGGCCTTATGTGTTTGTTTACTGGTTCGTAAGCGTTCTTTAATACGTGCCCTTGTCGGTTTGTTTTTTATCGGTTTGTGTGGTTATGGATTGAACAAATTTCATGACGTGGTTTTTGACGGTGTTTTGATTAAGGATGATGCCCGCTCTCGCATAGAAATTTTTTCAGATGATGATAATCGGTCGAGATTGTTAAAGATGAACGGTCAAAATGCATCAAAGATATCCGATAATTCGAACTTAATGTTCCCTTATATTCGGCATATTGAAAACACGATTATTAAAAAATTACCGTCTGACAGAATACATGATATTTTAATTTTGGGGGCCGGAGGTTTTACCATCGGATTAAATGATCATACGAATTTATACACCTATTTGGATGTTGAACCGCAACTAAAGCACATCAGTGAAAAATATTTTTTGAAACATAAATTGAAAGACAATAAACGGTTTATTGCACAGGATGCTTATTTGTACATGTTGACGGATAAACGCAAATATGATGTGATAGTTTTAGATGTTTATTCTTCGCATCGTGATATTCCGGTGAATTTCGTCAGTTATGATTTCTTTAAAATGATTAAGGATCATTTGAAACCGGGTGGAATTATGACGGCAAATATTATTACCTCACCTGATTTTTCAAATGTATTTTCAAAGCGGATAGACAATACATTGAGAGTTGTTTTTCCGCAGTATTTAACGCGTCAGGTTGTTCGGCCGTTCTCAGAAGAAGAATTGACGAATATTGTCTATACTTATTATCATTATCCGGAAGATACAACCATTTATACAATTGATAAAAGTTCCGCAGTTTACGGCCAGTTTTGACATTTGGTAATAATTTAAAATTTTATATTGTTTTTTCTTGCTCTTTAATTAAAAATATGCTAAATATTTGAAATAATAATTCAGGAGTCTTTATGGAACGGTTGAAAAGCGCATTAAATGTTTTGGAAGGGGCGGTTATCCGATTGGAAAGTGCCGTGCATCAATCCAAAAAGAAACAAGTAAATGCTGCTGAGCAGATTATGAATTTAAAAAATGTGATTAAAACGGCTTATGACCGTTTGGATAAAGCCGTTGCCGATTATAAAAAGGGGGGCGAATAAATGGCTGTTGTTTCCTTGAAAATCGGTGGGCGTTTTTATAAATTTTCCTGTAATGACGGGCAAGAGGCTCATATGCGGGAGTTGGCCGATGGGTTGGATAAAAAGGCCGAACAACTGTTGAAAAATATCGGTTTTATGCAAGAAGGTCAACTACTGGCTATGATTTGTTTGTTGTTAGCTGAAGAAAAGGCACAATTACAAAAAAATACAGAGGCTGTCAGTGGTGTTCCGGTAGAGGTTCAGGATAAATTGGTAGAGGCTATCTCTCATTTGGCTGTTAAAATTAATGTATTGGCCGAAAATTTAGAGCAAGAATAGGTTTTTGATGAAGATTTTGTTTTGTGGTGATGTGGTGGGGAAATCCGGCCGAAAAATGGTTTTAAACTTAGTGCCGGTTTTGCGAGAAAAAATGAATTTAGATGCGGTTATCATCAATGGAGAAAATGCGGCTCACGGATTTGGATTGCTGCCGAGAATGTATGATGAGTTTTTGGCTCATGGGGCAGATATTGTGACGCTTGGTAACCATTCATTTGATAAAAAAGAAATTTTTACAATTTTGGATTCGGCAGAGTTTTTGGTCAGACCGCTAAATTATCCAGATGGAACGGCAGGGCACGGATATTGTATTAAGCGTTTGGCAAATGGTAAACGGTTGGCCGTTGTGCAATTGCTTGGTAAATTATTTATGCGTCAATATAATGATCCGTTTGAAATGATGGATAAATGGCTCGAAGCCCATAAAGGCGAATATGATATTTTAGTCATTGATTATCATGCAGAGGCAACAGCCGAAAAAGTAGCATTTGGATGGAAGATGAATGGTCAGGCAACTTTAGTTGTTGGTACGCATACACATATTCCGACGGCTGATGCACATGTATTAGATGGTGGAACGGCATATATGACGGATGTTGGGATGTGTGGCGATTATGCTTCTGTTATTGGTCAAAAGGTAGATTGTTCGCTGAGTCGTTTTAAAGTCGGCGAAAAGATACAGCGTCTTGATCCGGCCGAAAAAGAGGGGACTTTTTGCGGTGTCGTGGTTGAAATTGATGACCAAACGCATAAAGCCACTCAAGTTTTTCCGGTTCGTATCGGTGCCCATCTTGAAAATACACACGAAATATGATATAAGGTAAAATTATTTAAGTATAAAGAAAGGAAAATTATTATGGCAGGACATTCGCAGTTTAAAAACATTATGTATCGTAAAGGGGCTCAAGATAAGCTCCGTGCAAAAGTATTCTCAAAATTGGCTCGAGAAATTACGGTGGCTGTTAAAACAGGGGGGGGGCCGGATATGTCTTCTAACCCTCGTTTGCGTTTGGCTATTCAAAATGCCCGCAGTGAAAATATGCCGAAAGACAATATTGAACGGGCTATTGCTAAGGGGTCTCAGGCTAATGATACCAGCAATTATGAAGAAGTCCGCTACGAAGGATTCGGCCCCGGTAAGGTGTCCGTGATTGTGGAAGCTTTAACGGATAATCGTGCCAGAACGGCACCGGTGGTACGCTCTGCTTTTTCCAAAAACGGTGGCAATATGGGGGAAACGGGATCCGTTACATTTAACTTTGAAAAAATCGGTTATATTGAATATCCTTTGGCTGTGGCCACGGCTGACGCTATGTTTGAAACGGCGTTGGAAGCTGGTGCAAACGATGTTGAAACAACGGAAGATAAACATTTAATCACTTGCATTCCGGAGGATTTAGCTGCCGTTCGTGAAGCATTGGAGGCCAAACTCGGTACACCAAACGTGGCCAGATTTGATTGGAAACCGCTTGTTGAAACGGATATTACGGATTTGGAAACGGCACAAAAACTCATGAAATTCATTGATGTATTGAACGAAGATGATGACGTGCAACGTGTGATTACCAATGCCAATATTTCCGATGAGATTTTGGCTCAATTGGAAGGCTAACACATGCCTGTCCGTATTTTAGGATTAGACCCCGGCCTGCGTCATACAGGCTGGGGTATTATTGATAAAGAGGGCAGTAAACTTAAATTTGTGGCGGCCGGTGTTGTGAATCCCGATACGACATTGGATTTGGCAGACCGATTGGCTGAGCTACACGGATGCTTGCGTAAAATTATTACGCAGTGGTGTCCGGATGAGGCCGCTGTGGAAGAAACATTCGTGAATAAAAATCCGACTTCTACCTTGAAATTGGGCCAAGCCAGAGGCGTTGTCCTGTTGGCACCGGCGATACATGGGATAAAGGTGGCTGAATATACACCGAACCAAATTAAAAAAATGGTTGTAGGGGCTGGACACGCCGAAAAATCTCAGGTGGATTTGATGGTACATACATTGCTGAAAGATGTTCCTGAAAAAATGCCAGCAGATGCCTCGGATGCCTTGGCTATTGCTCTGTGCCATTCGTTTATGCGTCCGATTCAGGGAATAAAGTTGGGATAGAAGGTTTGTATTGGAACCCAATAAAAATAATGCTTGAAAAAACACGATAAAATGTGTATTAAGAAAATATGAACACATTAAATGGAAACAAAATATTTGTCCACAATTTGTCGATTTCAAATAAGTCATTGAAATTGTACACACACACACACACACACACACACACACACACACACACAATTAGTTGGCGCTGAGCCAATTTTTTGCAATATTAATTTTATGCACTTAAGCAGATATTTTGCTTAGGTGTTTTTTTATAAAAGGAGAAAGAAAATGAACTTAAAAATACAATCCGGTCGTTCTATGGTTGAAATGCTAGGAACACTTGCCATTATCGGCGTGTTGTCCATTGGTGGTATCGCTGGATATAAATATGGTATGGATAAATATCGTGCCAATGAAACATTACGAAATATTTCCTTAAGAACGGTTGATTTAATCACCCAAGCCAGTCAAGGACGTCCAGCCTTATCTTTTGCCGAATGGGAAAATGAAGATACAGTTTATGATTTTTCTAATCCAGCGTATTGCGATTCCGATGATAATCTTATAATGTTTGACGTTGGAGCAACAGAAAAAATTCCACAAAATATATGTCAAATAATTTTTGATGGATTGAGTAATGTGGCTGTTCAAATTGATATTAATGAAAGACCGGCAATATCTAAAGATAGTTGCGGTAAAAATAATACAATGACATTTTATTTTGCAGGTGGTGGAAATGCTTCTGTGGATAACGACACAGGAGAGGGTGCAGCTGAAGAAAAATGTGGTAGCGCCGTTTGTGGTATATGTCAAAAATGCGAAAACGAAACATGCGTGCCGGTATCTGATTACGAACAAAAATGCACCATCGATGACGATAAAACCGGTTGGTGCATCGGCGAAACTTGTCAAGCTGAAAACTGTAATTGTGTTAAAGGTTATTATTGTGCGGATACAAAGGGCAGTTGTTATAATCCGACCCCTAGTGGTAATTGTGTAGAAGCTGAGCCTCAATTTAGAACGGTGAAGATAGCCGATACCACGTATTATATCTCAAATGATCCCATGACTTGGTGGGATGGTATGTCAGCGTGTAAAGCAATGGGGAGAAAGATGATAAACCATAATGAAATAACCCAATCTTGTAGTGCTTCCGATGCAGACTGCAGTAGTGTAAATACTAAACTTAATGCAATTGGAAAATTTTTATATGAAGTTGTTTGGAGTAACAGTCAAGGTGTATTTATTTGGTCGAATGTTGTATATGATTCGTGTAATGCATATTATGTTAGTTTAAGTAGGGGTATGGTTGAAGAAGGTGGTGTTCGTACCAACTATTATCAGGGATTTTATACGATTTGCAAATAATGTGATTTAATTAAAAAGGAGGCTTGATGGCCTCCTTTTTAATTTGTTGCGTTAAGATGTATTGTGTAAGAGTTTTTTTGTTGGATGGGGTATGATATTTCGCATATCTGCTATTTTTACGACACTTTTATGATAATTATAAAAAAGTACTTGCATTTTTTGAAAAAATTGTGTATAAGGTAATCCTTAAAATTAAAAAAGGGATGCTCAAAGGATGGGCAGACCGGTGGTTATTTGAAAAAAGAAAAGAGAGTTTAAAATGGCAGTACCTAAGAAAAAAACATCTAAATCTAAAAAGAATATGCGTCGTTCTCACCACGCTTTGGCCGCTAATACAGCCGGTCAATGTCCGAAATGCGGTGAATTAGTTCGTCCGCACCATGTTTGCGATGCTTGTGGTCACTACAATAAGAAAGAAGTTATTGTAAAAGCTGACGCCGAATAAGAAAGGATAATCCTTTGAACGATACGTTGGTTATATCTATTGATGCGATGGGGGGCGATAATGCTCCTGACGCAATTATCGAAGGGGTGGCATTGGCCGCGAAAAAACATTCAAATGTCTTTTTCTTCTTATACGGAGATGAAGAACGGCTTAAGCCCTTAATCGCTCAGTATCGGTTAGCCGATGATCGTTATAAAATCCATCACACTACAGCAGTGGTAAAGGCCGATGATAAGCCGTCGGCGGCCATTCGTTCCGGTCGTGAAAGCAGTATGTGGAAAGCAATTATGTCCGTCCGTAACGGATATGCTAAGGCGGTTGTGTCCGCCGGCAATACGGGCGCATTAATGGCGATGAGTAAAATTTGCCTTGGTACGTTGGCCGGCATTGACCGTCCGGCGATTGCCGCAATTTTACCAACGTTGACCGGCCCGTGCGTGGCTTTGGATTTGGGGGCTAATGCCGAATGCAATTCCCAAAATTTGGTGGAATTCGCCGTGATGGGCGATGTGTTTTATCGCATTATGTTTGGTGTGGAAAAACCCAGTGTCGGATTGCTTAATATTGGTTCCGAAGAAACAAAAGGGCGCGAAGAAATTCGTGAGGCTGCCTCTGTGTTGAAAGGGTTTGGGGATAAAATGAACTTCTATGGTTTTGTAGAGGGAAATGATATCGGCCTTGGTACAACGCAGGTGGTTGTCACGGATGGTTTTTCGGGAAATGTGGCTTTAAAAACAATAGAAGGAACCGCAAAATTTATCACAACGTCGTTAAAAGATATTGTGCGTAAATCTACAGTATCGAAAATCGGTTTTATGTTGGCGTTGCCGGCTCTTAGAAAACTCAAGAAAAAAATGGATCCGCGGATGTATAACGGGGCCATGTTTGTGGGGTTGAACGGTGTGTCGGTTAAAAGTCACGGAGGGGCGGATGCTTTTGCTTTTTCGCATGCGGTGTCTGCAGCTATCAGTTTGGCCGAAAATGACTTGTGTCAAAAAATTAAAACAGAGTTGGAACATGTTTTGGAATATGCTCCGGCTGATGAGAGTTCTCGTTAATTAACCCTAACAAGTGCGAGGTATAAAATGATTAGAGCCGCTATATCGGGAATGGGTGGATATTTACCCGAAAAAGTTTTGACAAACTTTGATTTGGAAAAAATGGTTGAAACAACAGATGCTTGGATTCGTGAAAGAACAGGTATCCAATCCCGTCATATTGCCGGCAGTAATGAAACAACGTGTGATTTGGCGGTTAAAGCAGCCACAGAGGCTTTGGAAAGTGCCGGTATAACAGGGGCCGATGTGGATATGATTGTGTTTGCCACAACAACGCCGGATGAAACTTTTCCGGCAACGGCTACAAAATTACAAGCGGCTATCGGGGCAAAAGGCTTTGCTTTTGATGTGCAGGCGGCTTGTTCCGGTTTTATGTACGCTTTGTCCATTGCTAACCATTTTATTGCGGCCGGAACAGTTAAAAATGCTTTGGTGATTGGGGCGGAAACGTTGTCTCGAATCGTAGATTGGTCAGACAGAAATACGTGTGTATTGTTTGGTGATGGCGCCGGGGCTGTTTTGTTGACGGCTGAAGAAGGTCAAGGCACGATGGCAGACAGTGGTGTGTTGAATGTGATTTTGCACTCTGACGGGGCTGTGCGTGATATGTTGAAATCTTCCGGAGGTGTCTCTGCAACCAAAACAGTCGGAACGATTATGATGGAAGGGCGTGAGGTATTCCGTCATGCCGTTACGAATTTGGCTGACGTCGCCGGTGAAGTTTTAAATACGGCCGGTATTACAAATGCCGATATTGATTATTTGGTACCGCACCAAGCCAATATTCGTATTATTGAAGGAACGGCTAAAAAATTAAATTTACCGATGGATAGAGTGATTGTAACGTTGCCCGAACATGGCAATACGTCTTCTGCATCTATTCCGCTTGCTTTATATGCCGGTGTGAAAAGCGGGAAGCTGAAAAAAGGTGATTTATTGTTGTTGGAATCTATGGGGGCCGGATTGACATGGGCCGGTGGGCTGATTCGATTATAATAAAATGGTAAAAAATGCCGCATAAATAAAAAAAGACTTGCAAGTTATTTTATTTTGTGGCAAGTTAGAAATATAGAATAACTAATTATAAAGAAAAGGAAAATAAAATGACAGTTAAGACAATTACGCGTGCGGATATTGCTGAAGCGATTTATCGTGAATTGGGATTTTCCCATTCTGAATCATTTAAGTTGATTGAACAAATTATTCAAAATGTGATTAATGCTTTGGCTAATGGGGAAGAAGTTAAAATTGCTAAATTTGCAACTTTTACGCCGCATGCAAAACGTCAACGTATCGGTCGTAACCCGAAAACAGGTGAAACACATCCGATTTCTTCCAGAACGGTTGTGTCTTTTAAGGCATCAAATACGTTGAAAGGTGTTTTAGCCGATTAAGTTTAGGGGGTTCCCATGATGAAAGCCGACAGTGCGTATCGTACGATAACAGAAGTTGCGGATTTATTGCAAGTGCAAGCATCTGTTCTGCGGTTTTGGGAAACTCAATTTCATCAGATTAAGCCAATAAAGCGCATGGGCGGTCGTCGTTATTATCGTGCCGAAGATGTTGTTTTGTTGGCTCAAATTCGTGATTACTTGTATAAAGAAGGATTCACAATTAAGGGGGTTCAAAAGCGCCTAAAACAAGAGGGGGAGGTATCTGTTCAACCGGAACCGTTGAATAAAGATATGCAGGCGCAAGATGCTTTTGTTCAGGAAGTTATTGATATCAAAAGTTATTTATCCGACTATGTTTAACATCCCTTGATAGGAGGATATATGGAAAAGTTATCAGTTTACATTGTTACATTAAATGAAGAGGAAAGATTGCCTCGCACGTTGAAAGCTGCGCAAAAAGTGGCCGATGAGATTATTGTTGTGGATTCGGGATCAACAGATAAAACGTGTGAAATTGCCCAAAGTTATGGCGCAAAAGTTATTTTTCATAAATGGCATACTTATAGTGATCAAAAATATTATGCCGAACAACAGTGTCAATATAACTATGTGTTAATGGTAGATGCAGATGAGGTTTTGTCTGATGAATTAATTGAAGAAATATTACAGGTAAAGAAAAATCCGTCCTTGAAGGTCTATAATATTACAATTTCCAATATGTATCAAGGTGATAAAACTCCTTCAAGATTTTCGGAAAAATTTACTGTTGTCCGATTATACGACAAAAGGGTTGCATCTATGCCAAAAGATGCTGGGAATAAAGATCGGGTATTTGTTCCTTCTGATATTAAAATTGGAAATTTAAAAGGCAAAATACATCATTATTGTATTTTATCTATTGAACAAGCAGTTGATAAATACAATAAGCATAGCACAGAAATGCAAAAAACTTTGATAGCAGAGGGACGTTCTTTTTCAAAATTACGTTTATTTACTGAATTTCCATTCCAATTTTTAAAATATTATTTTATGAAACGTTTATTTTTATTAGGTACGAATGGTTTTATTCGATCAATGACTTTGGCCTATTTTCGTTTTTTAAAAATTGCTAAATGGCAAGAATACTATCTCATGCATAAGGATAAAAAATGACCATTCAACCCATTAAATTATTTTATTGTAAGGGGAAAAATTTCGGGGATGCCGTTAATCCGATTTTTGTAGAAAAAGTATTGGGACGTGCTTGTGTTATTGGGTCAAAAGAGTGGGCGAATTTAATCGCCATCGGGTCTATTTTGCAACGTTTTTCAACTAATCATAGGGCACAAGCTTTATTGGCACCGTTTCATCCGGTTTTGCATGTTTTCAGTTCCGGCTTTATTTCGGATGAAAATTATAAATATTTTAAACGCAAAATGATTATTCATGCGGTTAGAGGATATTATACAAAGGAAAAATGTGAAAAAATACTGGGAAAAACCTTGACTGTACCGGTTGGAGACGGTGGACTGTTGTTATCATATTTATTGGACAAAAGACCGGAAAAAAAATATGCGCTTGGCATTATTCCCCATGTCAGCGATTGGGATAATCCGATATTTGAAAAAATGGCTGAAACGCCTCACAGTACATTGATTGATTTACGGCAAGACCCTATAACGGTTTTGAATAAAATTGCCGAATGCGACAGTATTGTTTCTACGGCATTGCATGGGTTGATTGCTTCGGATAGTTTAGGGATTCCTAATCGCTGGCTGGAGGTTTCCAATAATGTAAAGGGTGACGGGTTTAAATTTCGCGATTATTATTCGGCTTTTGGTATTAATCATGTGCAACCGTTGAGATACTCCAAAGAAATGATACCCTCTATTAATGTACAAGATATATATGATCATTATCAAATAACTCCTTCTCAGGTTCAAAAAATTCAACAAGAATTGCAACAGGCTTTTCCGTTTAAATAATACAGAGGATTAAAATGAAAATTTTGCACATTGCTAATTTTAATTTATTGAAAATAAACGGGTGTTCTCAAAACAGTATGCAAATGAAATTAACCAACGGATTGATTCGGGCAGGTCATACCGTTGTGACATATTCAGACCGAGATTTATGCCGTCTCATGGGCTTAACGGGCAGCATGAATTTTTTAGGACGCAAAAAAATCAATAAGCATTTGGTGAAATTTGCCTGTCATATTCGTCCGGATGTGATTGTATTGGGACATGCTGATACGATTACAACCGAAACGCTTCAAAAAATAAAAAAACAGCTACCCCATGTTAAAATTGTTGATTGGAATGTGGATAATATTACTCAGAGTTCCGGGGCCGATGACAGATTGAATCAAGATGCGGCTTATACCGTTCAAAAATTAAAAAATAAACAATCTGTCAGTGATATTATTTTGGTGACAACGGCGGATAAGAACAGCTTATCTCAATTGAAAACACCAACCAATACGATTGCTTTTATGCCCAACATTGTGGATAAAAGTATTGAAACTGGACAGGTTTTTGACTGTGAAAAATTACCGTATGATTTTTTGTTTGCTGCTACACCAACACTGACAAGAGAATTTTGTGGTCGCTTTGAAAGTGTGAATAAAATTGCCGAGGATATTAAAAATCATATTCCCGATTTAAAGCCTTTATATGCCGGAGTTATGGGGACGCCTAAAATTCATGCAGCCCAGTATCAAAAAGCGTGTGAAAGTGTTGCGATGGGGTTGTCGCTCAGTCATTTAAGTTCCGTTTATTTATATCAATCGGATAGATTGGCTCATTTAATGGGGAATGGCGTTTTGACATTTTTGGAAACAAATAGCGGCTATCGTGATTTCTTTACCGATGATGAAATTGCTTTTTATGAAACACCGGAGGAGCTCTATCAAAAAATAGCCTATTATAAAGCTAATCCTTTAGAACGTATGCGGGTCGCCAAGGCTGGACATGACAAATATGTCGCTTTATTTAATGAGGTAAAGGTGGCTGAATATGTAATCGATTTGGTCGTGACTGGTCAAGCCGACAAACAAAAATATCCGTGGGCCGTTGTTTTATAATAAAGGGGGAAATATGCGTTTTTTATCTGTCATTTTGGGAATCGTATTGTGCACCGCTCAAGTATCGGCGGCTGATTTTCGGTTAATGGTTTTTGGTGACAGTTTAAGTGCGGGGTATAAATTATCCTCTCAAGACGCATTTTATACACAGCTTGAAAAATCTCTGCGTGCCAAAGGGTATGCAGATGTGTCCGTTATTCACCAAAGTAAAAGCGGTGAAACAACCGGTGGTGGGGTTAAACGTGTTTCATCGGTAATCAGTGCCCGTCCAAACGGAGTGTTGTTGGAATTGGGTATTAATGATGCATTGCGTGGTATTCCTATTCAAGATATCCAACGTAATTTAGATCGCATTATTGAACGGTTTCAAAAGGCGGGGATTCCGGTTATGTTAATTGGTATGCAAGTACCTCCACTTAAGAATCCGTCTTATGCTAGAGCATTTAATAATATGTATCAAGAACTCTCTCGTAAGTATGGATTGATTTTATATCCTCACTTCATGAAAGGGGTTTTAAAAATTAATCCGGTTAGTATGGCAATAGATCATACCTATGTTATGTCAGACGGCGTTCATCCCAATGCAAAAGGGGTTAAAATAATGGTACAGAATGTGTTGCCGGATGTGATAACCTTTTTGGAAGAAAACGGCGTAAAGAAATAATTAAGCCGGATTAATATCTATTACAACAATTTCGTTTTGGGTTCCAATTCGAATGCTGGGTCCCCAAGTGCCGACACCGGAAGAAACAATCGTATCGGTTTGATTGATTCTATGGTGGCCGTAGGCATTTAAGAACATATATTTGACCAACAAATTAAATGGAAACAGCTGTCCGTTATGTGTGTGGCCGGATAATTGTAAATCAGCATTTTGTGTGACGCTGTCCATAATACTGGACGGATCGTGATCTATTATGACAGTGTAAGTATGTTTCGGAACTTGAAAAATTAACCGGCTTAAAGGTAAACGATGTAGATTCATTTTATCATCTCGGCCGATAAAGGTTATATTTTTTTCTGGAATTGTCCGGATGTTATCTTTTAAAATAATAATGCCGGCTTTTTCCATAGCCTTAATATTGTCATCAATAACACCACCGTAATATTCGTGATTCCCGACCACGCCAATAATGGGATAATATATTTTAAAATCTTTAAATAATTGTATCACCGCTCGTTCCATAAAGTAGTCAGGTCGCATTTCTATAATGTCGCCGCCAAAAATAACAAAATCCGGATTGATGTGTTTTAGGTGATCAAAAATGTCATGCAGTTTTGCAACGCTCATGTTATTGGGGGCAATATGTAAATCCGATAAGAATGCCAGACGAGCGGATACTTTTTTGGAAGACGTTAAGGTATATTTTTTGATTTTGATATTTTGAGTATTCCAGACGGCATAAAGGGCTGTTATGAAAATTGCGACACAAAAAAGCATCGTGAAATGGTAAGGATATGAAAAATATAATGTACCATAGGATGGAATAATCAGTAAAAAATCATGAATAATAAAAGTTAAAACCAGATAAGATACTCCGGCTAATAAAAAGGAAAAAAGAACGGTTAATTCTTTTGAAAACAAAAAGGATTTATGCGTCAATTTCATAAGAATAAACAGCCCGTTGAAGCAAATAAAAAATAAGCCGCCAAGTATATAGGTTAATACGCCGGATACTTGAAAATGCCACACTAAAAATCCGCTTAATGAGATAACAAACAGTTCATAAATTAAAAACCCCCAAAACATTAGCTCTCCTTTTTTTCTTTTATTATAAGTGGTTTTGTAAAAAAAATAAAGGTCCGACCTTTTTTTGTTTACAAACATTTTAAAGTCTGCCTAAAATGATATGACGATTTTAACAAAAGGAGGATATGATGTCATACAGATTTATTTTAAATGAAACCAGTTATCACGGGGCCGGTGCCGTTAAAGAAATTATTCCGGAAATTACATCCCGAGGTTTTAAAAAAGCTCTTATCGTAACGGATGAAGATTTGGTCAAATTCGGCGTAGTTCAAAAAGTGACGGATTTATTGGATGGTGCGGGGATGGCTTATGATATTTATGATAAAGTCAAGGCAAACCCCAGCGTTGATGTGGTCAAAAACGGCGTAGAGGCCTTTAAATCTGCCAGGGCGGATTATTTAATTGCAATCGGTGGCGGGTCGCCTCAAGATACGGCTAAAGGTATCGGGATTATTATTAATAACCCTGAATTTGCCGATGTCGTGTCTTTGGAAGGGGTTGCCCCAACGAAACAAAAGGCCGTGCCGATGATTGCTATTGCCACAACAGCTGGAACGGCCGCCGAAACAACCATTAACTATGTGATTACGGATGAAGAAAAACGCCGTAAATTTGTGTGTGTGGACCCGCATGATATTCCGGTAGTTGCCGTCGTTGATCCTGAAATGATGGCTACAATGCCTAAGGGATTAACGGCCGCAACCGGTATGGATGCTTTGACACATGCGATTGAAGGATATACTACATTGGGTGCTTGGGAATTGGCCGATACGTTGAATTTAAAGGCGATTGAATTGATTGCTCGGTCTTTGCGTGGGGCTGTTAATAATGACCCGAAGGGACGCACTGATATGGCACTTGGCCAATATGTAACCGGTATGGCGTTTTCCAATGTGGGACTTGGCGTTGTGCATGGCATGGCGCATCCGCTGAGTGCTTTTTATGATACACCGCATGGGGTGGCTAATGCCGTTTTATTGCCGTACGTAATGGAATTTAATGCCGATTATACAGGCGAAAAATTCCGTGAAATTGCACGGGCTATGGGGGTAAAAGGCATTGATGAGATGACCGAATCCGAATATCGTAGAGCCGCTATTAATGCCGTTAAACAATTGTCCGCCGATGTCGGTATTCCGGCAACCTTGAAAGAAATCGGTGTTAAGGAAGAAGATTTAGATGCCTTGGCTGATGCCGCTATGGCGGATGTCTGTACAGGCGGTAATCCGCGTCCTTGCACTAAAGAGTTGGTTTTAGAGGTTTACAAAACCGCGTTTGGCAAGTAAGGTGTATTGCATAACCAATGGAAAGAGTCTATGATTATAGACTCTTTTTTCATTTTATCTTGTTATTATGCTGATATTTTTTTTTGAGAGTAAGGAATAAAGTGCAGAGTACATTTTTCTCAATCAGGCATGGGAGTAATGGTAAAATTACCAAATAAAATCTATCTTTGGCAGTAGAGCAAATTGCTCGGCAATTGTTTGGATCAGACGTTTTAATCGTTCGGAATCTGCCGTGTTTAACGGTATTTTAAATGTGCGCAGATATTGCATTCCAATCACTTCTGAGTTATCCGGATTACGATAGAAACGCCATAGATTTAACTCTAAGCCGTTGTTGTTTTTTAATACAAATGTCACCATAGGTTCTTTTGATTGGCGATGGATGACCAGTTGAGCAGCTTGATTGAAGGCAAGCAACTTTGTATACATGTTTTCGGCGACCAGCAAAGGATCGGTATTGTTTTTAAAAACAGACAGACTGATTAACGAGCTGAAAGCATTTGGTGTTTCATTTGATAAAAAATATTCATTTTGTGTTTCGGTGCCCAAACCGAAAAAGTACGTGTTTCCCATAAATGAAATACCAAATCGATTATCTATCGCATTTTTTTGGTTGGCATTGATGTACAAAGAGGCGTTGGCAAATTCAGCCGAACACACGAAAAATAATCCCAAAATAATGATAAAGTATTTTTTCATCTTGTTATTAAAATAGGTTATTGTTTTCATATTTGTCAAATGAAAAATCTCCTTGACTTTTATAATGATTTTTGCCAGTATGAGAACAATGGGATAAACGAGGGCTCAGATGATACCGAAAATTCATATTGTCAGAACGGCAGACGGGGCAGATTTTCCGTTGCCTTCCTATACATCAAAACACCATGTCGGATTAAATTTGTTGGCGGCAATATCAGCGCCGATAAAAATAGGTCCGCGTGAACGTGTTCAAATTCCTGTCGGATTTGCAATTGCATTGCCGGATGGGTTATGTGGTCAAATTGTCAGTAATCGGGAGATGGCCTTCGCACACGGTATCATTGTTTTAGATGCTCCCAGTGTTATTCATCCGGCAGACAGACAACCTATTTTTGTCTTGCTCAGAAATGAAAGTTCTGAACAGTTTATTTTGCGTCGTGGAATGAAGATAGCGCAACTGTTATTGTTGCCGGCAGTTCAAACGGCATGGCAAGAAGTTCAAACGGATTTGCATGTACAAAAAACACTAACGGAAGTGAAAGTGCAAAGGGATGAAGGCAGAACTTCTTCTGCTGGGGGGATGGGGTTGACATCTTCCGAAAAACGGCCCAAAGTTTCTATTCGTGAAAGGACCGCTAAATGAGGGGGACTTTTTTCGGAGTCATATTAGGATTGGCTATGATAGGGTTGTCGGCTGGTGCGGCTCCGGGTTTAGATGTTCCTCGGTTTGTTTCTTTGCGTAATAACGAAGTTAATATGCGAACCGGCCCAGGCAATCGGTATCCGATTATGTGGGTGTATCAAGAAAAAGGGTATCCGGTTGAGGTAATTGATGAGTACGAATTGTGGCGACAAATTCGTGAGGTGGACGGTACGACCGGATGGGTGCATCGGACACAAATTACCGGTGTACGACATGCGCTTGTGTTGGAAGAATGTGCTTTGGCAAATGCTCCGCGTATGGATGGTAAAACGGTGGCGGTAGCGCAGAAAGGAACAATTGGGCGTATTTTAAAGTGTCCAAAAAGTTCGGATTACTGTTTGTTGGAATTTGGTGAAGTTAAGGGATGGTTGAGTAAAAATATGTTTTACGGCCTGTACCAAGGTGAAGTTATTGACTGAGCTTTTGACAGAAAAATAATAAAAATCCGATTTTTGTTAACTTAATTTTGACTATTTGTTTGCTAAGGTTACGGATAACAAGGAGCAAACGATGAAAACAAACATCATTATGCATGGTGACAGCATCGAGCAAATGAAAAAATTGCCGGATAACAGTGTGGATGTTATTTTTGCCGATCCGCCGTATAATATGCAATTGGGGGGAGATTTGCATAGACCGGACAGTACCAGAGTGGATGCCGTGGATGATGCTTGGGATAAGTTTTCGGGTTTTGCGGCCTATGATGATTTTACCGTTGAATGGATGAATCAAGCGCGTCGTGTTTTAAAAGAAGACGGTACGATGTGGGTTATCGGATCTTATCATAATATTTTCAGGGTAGGTGCCAAAATTCAAGATTTGGGCTTTTGGATTTTAAACGATATTATCTGGGTGAAAACAAATCCGATGCCGAATTTTCGGGGGACTCGCTTTACGAATGCGCATGAAACGTTGATTTGGTGCGCAAAATCCGAAAAATCCAAGTATACGTTCAACTATGACAGCATGAAATTCTTCAATGAAGGATTGCAAATGCGTTCCGATTGGAATTTGCCGATTTGTTTAGGGGCAGAACGATTGAAGGATGATGAGGGGAAAAAAGTACACACCACTCAAAAACCGGAAGCTTTATTGTATCGTATTATTTTGGCCAGTACCAATCCCGGTGATGTTATTTTAGACCCGTTTTTCGGTACGGGAACAACGGGCGCTGTCGCTAAAAAACTCGGCCGAAAATATATCGGTATTGAACGAGAGGAACACTACATAAAATATGCTCAACGCAGATTAGATGCGATTACACAAATTGCCGATGATACAGCCTTAGAACCGATTAATAAAAAGACAGAGCCGCGTATTCCGTTCGGTTCGGTTATTGAGCACGGTTTGATTAAACCGGGGGCGAAATTGTTTGACAGTAAACGCCGTTTTTGTGCTACAGTCAGAGCAGATGGATCTATTTATCTTGGGTCTCAACATGGGTCCATTCATCAAATGGGGGCAAAAGTGGCCGGGTTGCCCAGTTGTAACGGATGGACTTTTTGGCATTTTGAGGGAAAAAAGAAAGAAGATTTATTGCCGTTAGATGCTTTACGTCAACAATTAAAATCCGAAATTTTTTATTAGATTTTAATCTTTTTAAATATGTTGTGTTGATTTTTTTTTAATTTTATGAATGTAAAAAATGCGTTTATATTCATAATGTTGTAAAAAAAATAATAAAAAATGACAAAAAAATATGAAAAAATATTGACTTTTGGCTAAAAACGTAGTACAAATTAACCATCTGTTAATCATTGTAAAAGGAGATACTATGAAAAAAATCGTTTTAACAGTTGCCGCTTTGGTTATGCTCGGGGCTTGTTCAACTTCTGCTAATTTGGATCCGTGGATCGGTCGCAGTGAAGATGAAGTGATTTCTCGTTTGGGTTTGCCGATGAGAGCTTACAAATCTCATGATAAAAAGTATATGGTTTATGATTTGTCCAAAACAAACGTGGCTTCCGGTTGGTTAGGAAACGGCGTTTACACTGTTTCCGGTTGCGGTCAAGTGACACCGGTGTCTCCGTGTGCGGCTTCTGTTGTAACTTCTTCTGCTGCTTGTCAAACGGTTTTTGTGTTAGACGGTGGTGAAGTAGAAGATTGGGCTACAACAGGTCGTTGTGGTTACTAATTCTTTGTTCAGTAAAACCTTTAAAAACCCGGAGCCAAAACTCTGGGTTTTTATTTTATGGCGTAAAGCTTATAAAATCAGCTTGATGAACATAAAAT
>JAEIGA010003723.1_pt1 | contig 23745 bp, 17 predicted proteins | sample 9270691 | NCBI WGS metagenome assembly JAEIGA01 (sample SAMN17057246, study PRJNA624740) | gut metagenome | biome: biome; isolation source: fecal sample | host: Bos grunniens | place: China: Xizang | collected 2019 | reverse complement strand
CTGAGCTTCGATGAGCTGAGCGTGGTCTGCGTTGATCTCAGGGATGATCATAGGAACATCTTCTGTCCATCTGTTAGCAGAGTTGTTTGAAACAACAGGGCACTCGAGCTTAGCAATCTTCTCTTCCAAAGCTCTGATCTCATCCTTCTTCATATCTACAGCACAGAATGTGAAGTCGATCTGGTTGCAATACTCTTCGATATTGTCTGTACCGTAGACTACCATCTTCTTAACAAACTCAGGACAAGGTATGTCGAGCTTCCATCTGCCCTCGACTGCCTCTTCGTATGTCTTGCCTGCTGATCTGGGTGATGCGCATAAAGCAACGATCTCAAACCAGGGGTGATCTGCGAGAAGAGTGATAAATCTCTGTCCGACATATCCCGTAGCACCGATGATACCGACTCTTAATTTCTGTTCCATTTCTAATTACTCCATGTCTCTTCACAGCCTCTTTGCTGTGGTTATTTTCGGCTTGATTGTCCGTGTGTGGTGTACATTTGTCTTTCAAGCAAACACATATTAGCACAATGACTTTTATATAACAAGTATGACAAATCAACCAAAAGCCCTGTTTTCTTATGTTAGAATTAAGGCAATTAATCAAAAAGCAAGGAGGTCAAAAGCTTTATGTCACCGACATTTCCGCTTCTCGAGAACTATTTAAGCTATATGGAAGCTGCTCTCGGTCGTTCGGAAAACACAGTCAAGGAATACCGCTATGACCTCATTCTTTTCGCAAGGTTCCTGAAATTGGACAGAGGATTAGTACCTGAAGGCACTCCTCTTGAAGAGATCGACATTTCCGATGTGGACGTAAAGATGCTGAACAGGGTCACGACAGATGACCTTTTGGCTTTTGTCATCTGGCTTTCGCGCTCCAGGAAACAGTCCAACAGCGCCAGAGCGAGGCACATTGCTTCTTTAAAAAGCTTTTTTAAATATCTTCATTCTAAAAGAAGAGTTATCGACAGCAATCCTGCTTACGATATCGAGACGCCTAAGATCGGCAAACGCATGCCTAAGTATCTGACGCTTGAACAGAGCCAGGAACTGCTTAAAACGGCATACGACTCGCCTAAGGAATCCAACGAACGCGACTACTGCATGCTTACATTATTCCTTAACTGCGGTATGCGTCTTTCCGAGCTTCGCGGGATCAATACCAACGACATTCACGGCACTACCCTGACCGTTATTGGTAAAGGTAATAAGGAACGTACTATATATCTTAATGATGCCTGTCTGGAAGCTCTGTACGACTGGATGAATAAGAGAGCAACTCTCAAGATAAAGCCTGAAGCAGAGAAAGCTCTGTTCGTATCAAAGCGCGGCACGAGAATATCCGACGACATGATACAGATCACGATCAAGCGTCTTCTCGAGGAAGCAGGCATCGATACAAGGATCTATTCAGTGCACAAATTAAGACATACCGCCGCTACTCTCATGTATAAGTACGGCAAAGTCGACATCAGAAATCTGCAGATGATATTGGGACACCAGAGCGTCTCCACTACCCAGATATATACGCATGTCGACGATGAGGCATTGCAGCGTGCAATCGAGAGCAATCCTCTGGCTAACTTTGATCCCGATAAAAAGAAGTAATTACAGGGTCTTCATGGGTTCGCCCCATGCGCCCATATCTCTTCCGTCGTAACCGAAATAATGGTGGCATGTTGTCTTTACCGGAGCGATGCGTCTTAACTTCTGCTCTGCTGTCTCATCTGAAGACAATGACTCGTCCTGAAGTACGTTTCTTATCTTACAGAGCATGACTGTACCATCGTGTTTCTGAATAAAGTCTGTAACTTCAAGCTCGAAATTAACGGGTGAATTATTGAGCACCGGAACATCAAGCACGGCACCCTTCCCTATATCAAGATCAAGCTTCATCTTGTCGGGATTATTGCCACTTACTATACCCATGTAATCAGCCACAGGGAGAAGCTCTTCAGTTACGATATTTGCCGAAAAGATCTTATTGCGTTCGATGTTCTGCTTTGTTGTCTTGTCTCCGCCTATGCAGCACATTACGCCCATCTCGCCGTCCCAGATATAACTGAACCAGCAGAACAATCCGAAATCAGGATTGCCGTTCTCATCGTAAGTTCCGTACAGGAACAATGTCTGCGGACAATAGTCGTTATAAGGCTTTAAACTCTTCTTTCCCATTTTTGATTCCCCCATAAATTAATTATTTAACTGAACCCGTAAGCCTTATCTTCGGCCTGTCGGATCTCTGTTCAAATCCGAGCATGCAGATAAGAGCTGCAGCAGTTCCCATAAGCTGATAATGAGAAGTAAATGTGCCAATGTTGTTAGCGTAAGGTTCACCGAGTTTGATCTCGGGAAGTCCTACAGAATATCCGAAAAGCAGATACGGAACGGAAACATGCATCATTTCCTTAAAGGATTTCTTCTCAACAAAGAATGTTCTCTTATTTGTAATTACTACGCCCGTCTTGCCGCGGACAAAGATACCGTCATCGTTATAAATGATTATTCTCTCATCTGGCATCATGCTGCCTGCAAGTCTTTTCGAGATATCATTGAGATTCTTTTCGCGGATACCGGGAGCGGATGCCTCATCGTAACCCATGAGATAATCACGTATATACTGCTCAACCTTTGCAGATGAATCGTATTCGTTCAGCGTTCTTACAAATGCCGATACACCTTCACTTGTCTTCGGGTTTTCGGTAAGCGTCTTATAATCCCATTCATAGATAAACCAGTCCTTGTTTATCGGACTGTCGCCTATCTCTTCTCTTGTCGTATCGTCCAAAGTAAATTCGCTTCCGCAGAAAGGACAGATCATTCTTTTTCTGCTTGAAGCAAGTTCCAGTTTACCGTTACAGTTAGGGCATTTATTCAGTTCCATGTTTTCACCTTTTCCGCATAATTAATTGCAGAATTATTATAACTGAAAACACTTAATAATCAGATACTGTAAACTGTATTTACCTTGTAAAATTAGTCCAGACGCGTTCTTCTGTTTTGGGAAGACCAGCCTGTTCCTTGCCGAGCGCAATACTCTCCATGAGGAAGACCATATTTCTTGCAAGCACACGCATGACCTGCTGGCCCTCATCGTCAACACTTCCCTCACCCGGCTCCCAGCCGTAGATGTTATTCCAATACTGGCTTGTTGCGACAGGCATGTTGGAAAGCGTAAAGAACTTATTGAGTTCATCGAAAGTTGCCGTGCATCCGGATCTTCTTGCACTTACAACACTTGCGCCGACTTTAAGACTTAAATCAGAATGGTTGCTGTAAAACAGTCTCTGCAGTGCAGACATAAGCGTTCCGTTTGCAGAGCCGTAATACACGGGTGAACCTATAACAAGACCGTCAGCTTCCTTTAGTTTCTCTGCAAGTTCATTAACGATATCATTAAAAACACACTTGCCGGTCTCACGGCACTTCTCGCACGCAATGCATCCTCTGATATCCTTTTTGCCGAGCTGTATATCCTCATATTCAACATTCAGTTCATCGAAAACCTGTTCCATATTCTTAAACGCTAACGCTATGTTTCCGTTTTCTCTGGGGCTGCCGTTAAGCAGAAGGACTTTAAAACGCTTTTCCATTTTGGCCTCTTTCAGATGTAATAAACGTAGTTATCTTTTCTGGGAGCAGGATCTTTAACAGGCTCTGCAGCATACCCGAGAGCACAGTGACCGATACCTTCGTATTCATCACTGATACCGAGTTTGGCAAGAATATTCTTTCCGAAATCAGATTCGAATTCCTCTTTTGCCCTGTGGATCCAGATGCTGTTTACACCGAGGCTTTCAGCTGCATTCATGAGGTTGCCCATAACAAGAGAACCGTCGTAAACATGTGTGGGAATATCCTTCTTTGCAAGCACGATGAGAATGACGGGAGCACCGTAAAAAGGATCGAATCCTTCATCCCATCCGCCTATCTTTCTGTTAGCTTCAGAGATCTCGTCTCTCATTGTTTTATCAGTAACAGCAATGATGAGAGGGCTCTGCTTACCCATTCCGGTAGCAGCATAAGTACCGGCTCTGATGATTGCCTTAAGGTCATCTTCACTGACCATGTCAGGCTTAAAGTTTCTGCAGCTTCTTCTTGTTTCCAAAACCTTTAAAGTGTCATTCATTTTCATTACCTCTTAATATCCGATCTGTTCAAGGATCTTATCTAAAACTTCAGCATTCCTTACAGAGAATTCCTCTGAGATGTGAGGCTTTTCGCCGCTCTCAATACATCTTCCGAGCTGCTCTACTTCAAGCATGTAATTGTGTCCGGCATTTATAGTCGGCTGGTATTCTTTTATTCCTGTATTGATCGTATATGTCAGTCTTCCTGACTGGTTATACTCGACATCAGAAACAATGGTGCCTTTTGAACCGTGAATATAAAGTCTGTCTCTTCTTCCGTTGTTTGCGGGATCAAAGATCATGCCGACATTAAATGCGGCTCTTGCACCGTTCTTAAACTTGATAAGGCCTGCCGAGAAAACATCTGCGCCCTTATCATTAAATTCGGCATTAGCCATTACGTATTCAGTCTCTGAATCAACAAGCGAAAGGATCATGGTTGTGCAGTAACATCCGAGATCATAAACAGCACCGCCGCCCAATTCCTTATAGATCCTGATATCGTCTTCGTAACCCTGTGTATAGAACGCAGTCTCGATAAAATCGACATCGCCAATAACACCGCTCTCGATATCAGCCTTAAGAGACTTTACGTATGGACTGTGAAGATAAGCATACGCTTCCATGAGAATGACGTTATTCTCTTTTGCAGTCTCAAACATCTCTCTTGCATCTTCGGCAGTAAGAGCCATCGGCTTTTCGCAGAGAACGTGCTTGCCTGCCTTCAAAGCTTTTATGACCCATTCTTTATGAAGATTATTCGGAAGCGGAATATAAACAGCCTGTACTTCAGGATCTTCCAAAAGCTTTTCGTATCCTACATAGCCCTTCGAAAAACCGAATTCGTTCTTATAACTCTCGACCTTTTCTTCAGATCTTCCGGCAATCGCATACAGCTCGCAGTTATCAGCAAGCTGCATTCCGGGTATCGTGCAGCCTTTAGCTATGTTTGCAGTACCCAAAACGCCCCATTTAACTGACATATATCCACCTCCTGAGTAAAAGTGAAATTGAAAAAATATTGAAGAAAACGGATATATTTATTCAAAGCTGTGTTTTTACATGCTTGCTCTATAAATTTCGAGCATTGCTTCTTCGTTAAGAACCTTTGCTGAGCCCATCTCGCCGCCAACGCCGACAGCACACTTATGAGCCATGACCTTGAGGTCTTCTTCGGTAGCCTCAACACCGAGCTCACGGAGATTTGTAGGCATGTTGATGCTTCTGTAGAAGTCTTCCATAGCCTCGATGCCGCGAAGAGCGATCTCTTCGTCAGTACCAGAATTCTCAACATCCATAACATTGAGAGCAAACTTCTTGAATCTCGGGAGACAATTCTTATATACATATCTTGCCCAGCTGCCCCAGATAGCTGCAAGGCCTGCGCCGTGAGCTACGTCGTAAAGACCGCCGAGCTCATGCTCAAGCTTATGAGTCATCCAGTCGCCGCCGTCATTTCCGCAGCCTGTAAGGCCGTTATGCGCAAGGCTTCCTGCCCACATAACTTCTGCTCTTGCATCGTAGTTCTGAGGATCATCTCTGAGGATAATTGCATTCTTCTTAACGGTACGGAGAAGACCTTCTGCAAGTGCGTCAGTAAGCTCCATATTGCCGCCGTTGGTGAAATATCTTTCCATTGTATGCATCATGATGTCAGTGCATCCGCATGCTGTCTGATAATCAGGGAGAGTCATTGTAAGTTCAGGATTCATGATCGCGAACTTTGCACGTGAGAAATCACTGCTGTAACCACGCTTAACGAGGCCTTCCTCCTTTGTGATTACGGAAGAATCACTCATCTCACTTCCTGTAGCAGCAATGGTAAGGATTACGCCGAGAGGGAGACATCCTTCTGCCTTGCGCTTATAGTCGTAGAAATCCCAGACATCGCCTCCATTGGCAACACCGTAACCGATTGCTTTCGCAGAATCAATCGCACTTCCGCCGCCTACAGCAAGAAGGAAATCAACACCTTCTTTTTTGCAGAGTTCGATACCTTCATAAACGAGACCGAGATGAGGATTCGGAACTGCTCCGCCCAAAGTAACATAACTGATGCCTGCTGCATCAAGTGTATCTGTTACACGCTTAAGAAGGCCGGAACGCACAACGCTTCCGCCGCCGTAATGGATAAGGATCTTGGTACCGCCAAACTCCTTAATGAGTTCAGCAACCTTAGCTTCGGTATTCTTTCCGAATATAACTTTTGTGGGTGTGAAATACTTAAAATCAAACATGGAACAGTACTCCTTTCCGGCAGCAGATAAACATATCTGTTTGGGTTGAATATGCTCTTATATTACACATGATAAAAGGTCTGAAACTATTAAATTTCAGACCTTTTTTATCGCAAATTGAATTGATTTATTTATCCGTCAGCCGCTCGTTGCGGAAAGCTCTGTGGAGGATTCGGCAAGCTGAGGACCAAGTGCCGTTGTTTCCGTTGTCTCAACCTGGCCTTCACCTGCAGGTTCAGATACCTGACCTTCAGTAGGAACAGGCAGGAATCCTTCTTCTGTAGACTTATTTGTCTGTATTCTGAACGGATAGAACGGAAGTGCATTAATGAACTGTTCCTGGATAGAAACGCTCTCGAAAATACTCTTCTCATTTATGAGTTCGGAATGTCTGTAAGGAAGCGTGATAGCAACATAGCTTACAACCCAGATAACGATCGCAAGAACTATTATCTCAAGGATAAGAAGCGGAGTTACCTGGAACAGATCGTTAAGCTTACGCATCTGCTTCGGACGTCTTCCCTTCTTAACATCCGTGTTGATGAATTCCATTGCCTTGAAGCTCTTTGAGTCGATCTTGGAGAGGATCTTCTCGAGCATGGAATTACGTGTATATTCGTCGAGCAGTCTTTCTTCAAAATTCAGATCTGCAGGAAGCGGATACTGGGCAACAATGTTCTTGGAATTTGCAAGAAGAATATCGCCGAACTCATAGATGACCTTATCTGCAGGAATGTTGTTACGCTTTGCATAAATATCCAGATAAGATTTAACGATCGCGTTCTCACACCTTGTAGCTTCCTTGGTAATTCCATAGCAGGAAGAATAGACCATAACTACGGTGGACATATAGAAGTCGCGGATATTCTCGCGTGTCAGTTTTTGATTCCAGAGTTCATCAGCCATTTTGATTACCTCCTTCATTATCGTCTCCGTTCAGGAAAGCCAGCGGATCTGCTGCAGGAGCCTGAGCCGCCTGTGCGCCGTACTGGGCAGTGCCGTCTCCTGCATAAGGATCGGCAGGAGCCTGCTGCATGGGCTGCGCATAAGGATCAACAGGTGCAGCATACTGAGCCGCATACTGATTCGGATCAGGCTGGTACTGCTGCTGAACAGGTTCCTGGTACTGCTGCTGATATTGCTGCTCTACAGGTTCCTGATACTGCTGCTGGAACTGCTGAACCGGCTGCTCATACTGCTGAGGCTGAACGGGGGCCTGAGGTGCAGCATACTGCTGGGCCGGAGCTGAATACTGTTGAGCATTAGCCTTATAAGCTCTTGTGTTGTACTGCTGTCCGGAAACAGGCGCTGCTGCAACCGGTTCTTCAGGTATAGCCTCACCTGCAGGAAGCTGTGTAGCAGCCATATCCTGAGGATTAGCAGGACCTGCTTCCATCTGAGGTGCAGGCTGAACAGGCTTTTCGCGCTGTCTCTTCTCAGGCTTCAATGAGATATCACGCTCATCGATCTTGCCGGAGAACGAAGACAGAGGATAGATAAATGCAAGTACAGCTACGATAAGCGTGAGGATAAGGAATGTTATCCTTACGTTCTTAACCATAAATGCAACCATGATGATCGGGAGCATAACTCCTACACCCATGTATACCGTATACTCGGCAAGCTTTCTGAGGTTAGCCTTTACCTTGCCGTTGCAGATAAGGTAAAGAACGTAGATGTAATAGTAATCGTGGATTCCTAATGCGATACCGAGTAATGCACATGTAACTACGAGCATCTTTGCAGAAGGCATGATCGCGAAAAGGAACAGACCTAATACCGTTGATGCAGCCTGGATCAACACTCTTGTTCTTGATGTAAGAAGGTGTGCAAATCTGTTCTTAGCAAAGCCGCAAACGAAGCATGCGGTGAATCCGCAAACGAGGAAATAGAACGATGTCGTAGGAAGCGAGATGCCGACATTCTCAAGATAGTTCGGAATGAACATGAGCATGAATGAGAGTGCGACACCGAGCATCAGGAATGAAGAATTCAAGAATCTAGCGATCCTTGAATCAGCAAATACTGAGAAGAATCCGCTGATGGACAAAGGAGCTTCTCTCACCTGTGTATTGTTCTGCATGAAGTAGATCATGCCGATGCTTGTAAGAACGAGCGCAGCACCGCTAATGATAGTTACGATAAAGAGTCCGTATCTTTCATAGCAGACACCTGCGATAACCGCACCTACGGCAACGCCGAGGAAATAAGACGAAGCCTGAACGTTATGAATGACTCTGTCGTTATAGTCCTTATATCCGAGTCTGCCCGCATTGATTCTGTAGTCTCTAAGATAGTCGAATGACATACCGAAGCAGAAACCTACAGGCAGTGCGAGTACGGCTGTAATATACGGGAAATTGAGAACGCCTGCGATAAGTGCGAAGAAATAACCTGCGCATGTTACCGAGATAAGAGCGATCCTGCTCGTAAGCTTTGTCTTGATGCTGTTTCTAAGTCCTGAGAATCCGAGATAACCCCAGAGGAACAGGAGCAATGTAAGGCATATGAATCCTTGTACAGCCGGCATCGGCAGATATTCCAATTGTTCTTTGAAGTAATCCGCGAACGCCACCGGCATCATGATAGAACCGAATGCCGTGAAGAATGAAAGGAATCTGTTTGCATTCTCACCATACATAACGAGTACGGGAGCGTTGCCTGAGATGCCCTTTGAGATCGTGGAAATGAGAAGGTTCAATTCGAAGATCATGATACCCATTGAGATTGCAATGGAGATGATCGTGAAGATCCATGAAAGGCTCATTCCGTTTACTGAGCTCTCGAAATCTTCTCTCGGCATCATGATCTCAAGAACGCCGGATACGGTATTCTCTGATGAGATGATCGGAGCGATTGCGCAAACGTATGAAACGCCGCCGTCATTTCTTGATGTGAAAGCAGACTGCTGGAGTCCGAAGCAATCGATGTACTGATTGCCTGCACCTGTCAGATAGTACTGCTGGACATTGCCTGTTGCAGTTGAAGAATAAAGTCTTAAGAAAGAGTCACCTGCCATCGTGTAGATGTTAACGATGTATGGCTTGTCATTACCGTACTTATAAACAGGAAGCATGTAAGACATGTTCTCTCTTACTTCGGTATATGTGAGTGCTGCAGCTGAAGATACCGCACACTTTTCCATCATGTCCGCACGCTCACTCTCAAGAGCTTTGATGTAAGTTTTCGAGAGCTGTGTTGCCATGACGAGAAGCACTACAAGGATTATCGTGAAGCAGTAACCGATCGTTGAAGAGATAAGTCTTCTGTCGCGGTTTTGAGGAGTCTCTGCATTCTTCTTTCCCGAGCCGCTCTGTCTTCCTCTGATTACGCGGATGAGGACTTCCTGAACAGCGAAAAGAAGTACGCCAGAAAGAACTGCGATTACAACTGCGGTAAGGATTCTTGACTCGAGTTTGTCGCCGAGTTCATAGAGCTCGCCGAATGTGCACTTGTATTCAAATACACCTACGCACATTCCCGTGCTGTCTGTGATCGGAACAATGATGCTCTCATAATTCTTTCCGACCAGAACCGTCTGTTCGTGATTGCCGCCGAGCCACTCAGAAATATCTCTGCTTGCAACAGCGAACTCGGAAGGATCGCTGACGCCGCGGCTCAAAAGAAGTGATAACTGACCCTGGTTGTAACCGAAAAGTCCGTATCCTTCAGCGGACAGATTTTCCGTTGAAGTATCTGCGAGCATAAGATCGAGAAGCGCACTGTAACGTGCCGGCGCGTTGACCGTATTGGATACGAGATCATCACCGTCGATACTCATTCTGACAATGTCGGTTACCTGATGCATCTTTGTATCTGAGATCTTCTGGAATTCTTCCTCGAACTGAAGTCTCATGTGGTGCACGGCAAATGACACCGCAGCGATCGCTACAACGAAAGAAACGATTATCAATATACAGATACGAACTATTCTACCGGCAACATCATTGCGTTCTGCCGTATGTTCATTCTGAAGATTAGCCATTTAAAAAGCCTCCTGCTTTGCTTATAAACCGCATACATTATACACAAATAATAAAAAAACAAGAAATATAAAGATTCGGCAGCAGTCAGGTATTTTAATTCAAGGCGTCAGTAACGATATCATGAAGCTCTTCATAAGTAAGACTTCCGGAGCTGTTATAAGTAACTATTCCCTCTCTGTCGATAACGATCGTCTGAGGCAGAACCGTTGAAACATTAAGCAGTTCACTTACACTTCCGTCTTCATCCGTTGCGAAAGGAATGCTGAAAGAATGATCAGAAAGCCATGCCGGAACATCTGTCGTAACGGGTGTTGAATGGATTGCAATAACAGAAACATCATCAGGATATTCGCTGCTGATTCTGTCAAAATTCGGAAGTTCATTTACACAGGGAATGCACCATGTGGCCCAAAGATTTATAACGACCACCTTTCCCTTCTGATCAGACAGCTTAAAAACATTTCCGTCAACGCATGTGATGCTGAAATCGTTTAAACGCTCTCCCTGAGACGCACCTGATACAACATTTTTCTTTCCGAAGAAGTTTACGAAAACTATTACCGCAAGGAGAAAAATAACGGCGCAGATCCACAGAATTGTTTTTAAACTTTTTCTCATGAACACTCCTCCTTACGGTCTATTTCAGGACCTCTGAGGACAAGTTTTCCTGCCTTAAATGTAATGGCTTTTTCAGGACATATATCAATACAATCTCCGCACTGAATGCACTCACTGTCGCCCACTTTTCTGATATCCATAAGACAGGTCTTAACGCATGCTCCGCACTCATTACACCTGTTCATATCGACTCTGACACCAAGCAGAGCTATCTTCGAAAACAGGCTGTAGATCGCACCTAAAGGACATAGGAATCTGCAGAAAGAACGGAATATGAAAACACATGAGATAAGCACTGCCAAAAGCACTGCTAATTTCCACCAGAAAAGTCCTCCAGCCATTGCACGGAGTTCGGCATTATCGGGATGCAGCATAAGCATCACTGCTCCTTCAAGTGTTCCTGCAGGACAGATAAACTTGCAGAATGCAGGAAGCGGAAGTTTGCGGAATGCATATACAACAGGTATCACGACAACGAAAACAATTAAGATCACATACTTAAGCCATGTTAGTTTTATAGTGATCTTGTTCTTCTTCAGTTTCTTCACAGGTATCTTATAAAGCAGTTCCTGGATAAGACCGAACGGACAAAGAAAACCGCATACAACACGTCCAAGAAACATGCCGAAAAGCAAAAGGATTCCGACCACATAGAAAGCAGGTCTGTCTGCGGATGCTGAGATTGCATTCTGCAAAGAACCAAGCGGACATGCGCTTACGGCACCGGGACACGAATAACAGTTAAGTCCCGGAACACATGCGTTTTTCAAAGGGCCTGTATAAATCTGCCCTTCTGCAAAACCCTTGAGATAGGCATTGTAAAGAAGTGCCGTGTATAACTGTATAAGCCTTCTGGTCAAAGATTTTTTCTGCTTCTTACCCAAGACCGATACACTCCGAACATATTCTGACAGCCTTGGCAAAAACATCACGGGCTCCGCCGTTTATTACGCCGAAGACTATCAGTAAAACTGCTGCGGCAACCAGCACCGCCCAAATGATCTTCTTGTGTTTCACGCGTTAACCGCCGCAAGTTTAATGTTGTACGTTTCCGTTTTTTCTTCCGTATACCAGTCAGATTCTTCAGGCATCTCAAAACCCTCAGGACACTTGATTATCTGCACATGATATTTATACGGATCACCTGTGAAAACAGCTGTTCCGTCTTCATCTGTTGTAACCGGAGTGCATGCGTAATCAGTGCAAAAATTAATCATCACTCCTTCGATTCCCTTACCGTCTTCAAGCGAAGTTACATTCACCGTATAAGTACATTTAGACGGATCTTCAGTCTCACTTTCAGATGATGTTTTCGATGCACAACATGTAAGGCATCCGAGCGTTAAAGCGAGCGCAAGGATCATGCAAAAATACTTGATAATTCTTTTCATTCCTATCTTCTTTCCCAATAAAGATTTTCGTGATGTCATTATACTATCACTTGGAAGATCGTACTTTTCGGGAAAAGAAAGCGAAAACGAAAAAAGGTTACCTCAAATTGAGATAACCTTTTAATTCTGGTTGCGGAGGCGGGACTCGAACCACACGACCTCCGGGTTATGAGCCCGGCAAGCTACCAACTGCTCCACTCCGCGATATCAATCGCCGCACTTAAAAAGGAATAAATGGTGCTCGTGACCGGACTTGAACCGGTACGGATTTTACTCCGACGGATTTTAAGTCCGTTGCGTCTGCCAATTCCGCCACACGAGCCTATCCGTAAGTGCGTGAACAATATTAACATCATGGTTCTGCAAAGTCAAGGCACAGTATCAACCTTTAATGGAGAGGAAAAGACAAGAAATCGTAACATAAAGTTATTGATTGAGATTTCATTATCGTTAAAATTAGCATATATAAATATTTATAAAGGAGATTAGACTTATGCCTAACGATCCTGATAAGTTTAACAACTTTAACGGTATGAACAATTCTGACAACAAGGACGATTTTATCGATTCCTCTTTTGCAGTTCAGTTCAAACCCGGTGACAAAACCGAATCCATTGCCGATAAGCTCAAGGAGAGCAAAGAAAATATCGAGAACAAGAGCAAATCTTTCAACGACGGATTCAAAGACGAGTTTGATGATTTTGAATTTGATTCATCCATATCCGCATTCAAGCCTTTCAAGGCACCGGAAGAACCTGCTCCCGTAAAGGAAGATCCCAAGCCTGAGGCACCTAAGGCCGAAGCGCCCAAGGTTGAACCTCCCAAGGCAGAGGCACCTAAGGCTCCCGTTTCCACAGAGCCTGCCTTCCCTAAGAACGGCGGTACTTTCGACAGACCCGCATTCACTATCAGACCGCCCGAACCTGCAAAGGAAGCTATCCCGAAGTTCGACGATCTTGACGAAGCTCTTGATAAATATGAAGCCAAGCAGGCCAACGAAAGAATATTCAAATCAGGCAACGGTCTCGACTTTGCAACTTCAGAACACGATAAAAAGACAAGTCCTTTCCTTAATGCAGAAAAGCCTGAGATTCCCGCACCTGACGGAGTAGATATTCCCAGAGCTGAGACTCCTGCTCCAAAGGTACCTGCTGCTCAGGCACAGCCTACAGGATACAGACCCTATCCTTCTGCAAACAAGACAGAATTATTTAACACACCTACACAGAGCGCACAGGCTGCACAGGAAGCTCAGAAGGCTGCTGAAGAAGCTGCAAAGAATGAGCCTGCAAAGCCTGCTACTCCTTTCGTAGCAGCAAAGCCCGCTGAACCTGCTAAGCCTGCAGAACCCGCAAAGCCGGTAAGTCCTGCAGCAAACGTTATTCCCGAAACAAGAGCAGACATGTTTAAGCAGCATACTTCTCCTGCAGCTGCAGCAGCTCAGGCAAAGCCTGCTGAACCCGTCAAGCCCGCAGAACCTGCTAAGCCGGTTGAACACGCAAGACCTGTTCCGCCTGCAACAGCTAAAAAGGAAGAAGCAAAATCAAATACTGCAGCTGTAGCAGCAACAGCAGCTACTGTTACGGCAGCCGCAGCAGCATCTGCAGCAAAAGCACCTGCAGCACCGGCAGCTCCCGTAAAAGCAGCTGAACCTGTTAAGCCTGCTAAATCATTTGAACCTGTTAAGGCTCCTGCCGAGACAGAAACACCTCACAGACCTGCAGCATCCGCAGGCAAGGCGAAGGAAGCACCCGCAGCAAAAGCTGCACCTGCTCCTGCACCCGCGCCCGCACCTGTTAAGCCCGCTCCTGCTCCGGCACCCGCGCCCGCTCCTGCTAAACCGGCTCCCGCACCCGCTCCTGCTAAACCGGCTCCCGCACCCGCGCCCGCTCCTGCTAAACCGGCTCCCGCACCGGCACCTGCACCTGCTCCTGCTACAGCAGGTCACAGACCCGGTACAACCCCCAAGCCTGCAGCAGAACCTCAAATGCCTGCTAATTCACCTTTCGAGCCTAAGGGCAAACAGCCTGCTCCTGCAACAAGAGGTGTAATGAACAACAACGCAGGAACTACAACACATCACGACAACAAGACCATCTCCCCTGTTACAACGGTCAAGAAGTCCAAGAAAAAGAAGGAACCCAAGGCTACAAAGGATCCCGGTCTTGCAGGTCTTATAACATTCCTCGCTATCATCGTCGTTGCGATCGGTATTCTCTGGGCATTGGACAATACGAAAGGCTTGAAGAGTCTTTTCGGACACAAGAATGTCGAGACAATAGTTACGGAAGCTTCAAAGAGAGAAACTGAAACTTCCATCGAAGAAACAGAAACTACAACAACTGTCGAGGAAACAACAACCGAGACTACTGTTGCAACCACAACAACAGAAACAACTGAGGCTACAACGACAACTACTACTGAAGAAACAACCACTGAGGCTACAACAACTACCACAGAGGAAGAGACAACTACTGAAGAAACAACAACAGAGCCTGCTAAGACAAGACAGACAACATCTGATACTGCTGCAGGTTCCAGCATCAATGACTTCAGCACAAACATCACAAACTTCTCTACTACTGCAGGCGGCTTCAAGTTCGATATCGAATTGAAGAACAAGAGCAACCGCACGGCAAACCTTCCCAAGTCTCTCTGGGGCCTTGATATCAAGCTCTTCTGCGATGCTGATATCACGGAAGTAACTTCTGATGGTATGACATTTACAGGCGACGGTACGTCTTTCAGAGGCACACCTAACGAGATCGCAGTAGAAGGCGGCGAAACTTACACATTCACAGTTTATGTATCCACAAGCTCAAGCGTAAGCCAGTACGGATACAATTACGCTTACTTCGACTGGGTAAGATGATCCGGTAATCAGCCAAAACAAAAGAAGGACTCAATCGAGTCCTTCTTTTTTATTGCAATGAATTTTGTATTACTGCTGTTCGCCCTTAATGGTATCGAAAACGAACTTGCCTCTTCTGTAATCGATCTTAAGGCTTACAACATCCTTGAGTGCACCTGTAAGGAACATGTCAGAGAGCGCATCCTCAATATTGGTCCTGATCGCCTTGCGCAAAGGTCTAGCACCGTACTTCTCGTCGTAACCGAGTTCTGCAAGCCTGTCGCCTGCAGCCTTGGTCATGGTGCACTTGATGTGCTTGTCATCGAGAGACTGGAATACATCCTTGATCATGATGTTAACGATCTGGCGGATCTCCTCAGGCTTCAATGACTTGAATATGATTGTCTCATCAACACGGTTCAGGAACTCGGGACGGAATGTCTCCTTGAGAGCACTCTGAACGTGCTGCTCCATAGCCTCGTGAGTCTCATTGAAGAAACCGATCGTAGCTGCCTTTGCAGAGCTTCCTGCGTTGGACGTCATGATGATGATGCAGTTCTCGAAGTTTACGTGCAGACCGTGGCTGTCTGTGAGGACACCGTCGTCAAGCATCTGCAGGAGAAGATTGAATACATCAGGGTGTGCCTTCTCGATCTCGTCGAAAAGGATTACCGAGTAAGGCTTTCTTCTTACCTGCTCAGTGAGCTGGCCTGCATCATCGAATCCGACATATCCCGGAGGCGAACCGATAAGCTTGGAAACTGAATGAGGTTCCATGTATTCGGACATATCGATTCTGATGAGAGCCTCTTCCGTATCAAACATGACTTCGGCCAATGCCTTAACGAGCTCTGTCTTACCTACACCTGTAGGTCCTACGAATATGAAGGATGTCGGCTTGTGCTTCTTGGTAAAGCCGGCTCTTGTACGTCTTACTGCGCTTGCAACAGCGTGAACGGCCTCTTCCTGGCCGATTACGCGCTTATGAAGTCTCTCTTCAAGATTATTGAGCTTCTCTGTCTCAGTCTCTGAAATGGACTTCAGCGGGATGCCCGTCCACATCTCGACAACGCGCGCAATATCCTCAACCTGGATAGGATCAGGTGCGATGTCGCTCTCGAGCTGGTCAAGCTCATTCTGGAGCTTATCAGCCTTTGCCTTGAGCTCAGCTACCTTCTCATAATCAGATTCACGCTCTTCGGGAGAAGAATTCTCCATTGAGTCTATCTGCATCTGATGCTCGCGCTTAGCCTTTTCGAGAGCCTTACGCGTATTTGCAAGCTTAACGAGCTTAACGTTCTTGAGGTTTGCAGCAGAACCTGCCTCATCGATAAGGTCGATGGCCTTATCAGGAAGGTATCTGTCTGTGATGTATCTCTTGGATGCCTTAACGGCAAACTCGATTACTTCATCGGAATATGTGACGTTGTGATGCTTCTCGTAGTAATCCTTGATACCCTTTAAGATCTCAATGGACATCTCTACTGAAGGTTCGTCGAGCATAACTTTCTGGAAACGTCTCTCAAGAGCCGAATCCTTCTCGATACGCTTATATTCAGCAGTTGTCGTTGAACCGAGAATACGGAGCTCGCCTCTTGCAAGAGCGGGCTTTAAGATGTTTGCCGCATTGGTGGAACCTTCTGCATCGCCGGCACCGATGATCGTGTGGAGCTCATCGATTACAAGGATGATATTCTCTGCCTTGATTGCTTCGTTGATAACGCCCTTGATACGGCTCTCAAACTGACCTCTGAACTGTGTGCCTGCAACCATTGCAGGAAGGTCAAGCTGCCATACCTGCATATTGAGGAGCTTTTCAGGAACCGATCCCTCAACGATCTTAACTGCAAGGCCCTGTGCAACGGCTGTCTTACCTACACCCGGCGCACCGATAAGAACAGGATTGTTCTTTGAACGTCTGTTAAGGATCTGGATGCATCTCTCGATCTCTTTGTCACGGCCGATTATACGGTCGATCTTGCCTTCTGCGGCACGCTCTGTAAGGTTTGTACCAAATTCATTGAGATACTTGAGGCGCTGCTTGCCTCTGGCCTTTCTGGGATCCTTGCTTGCTTTGCCCTCCTGGGCATCATCTCCGGCTTCACTGCCGGGTCTTCTGCCGAAGAGCGAACCGAAGATGTTATTCTTTCCGCCTTCTTCAGCAGGCTTGTCTTCTTTTGAATCATCAGGATCTGCGATGTTCACGGGAGTTGAATCCTCATCGAATTCATATGTCTCGTCGTCATCGTCGAAAGATGAACCGCCAAAATCATCACCGGCCGCAAGAGACTTAAGAAAGTCAGTAGGGTCAGCCGAAAAACCGTTCTGTGAAACAAGCTCTTCGAGCCTGTCGCTCATCTCTTCAATGTTATCCGCATTGATTCCTGTTGCCTTGAACATATCGGTAACACCCGATATACCTGATTCATAGGCGCACTTAAGGCAAAATCCCTCGTCGATCCTCTGGCCGTTCTCATAGCGGCTTGTGAAGACGATAGCATGCCTCTTTTTACAAATACTACAAATTGCCATTACTCTTCTCCGTTATCCTCTATATCTTCCCTTATCCTGCGTCTTACCCTGGGACCGGTAAGAATGTCGTATTGTTCTTCCTCGAGCCTTGCCGTGTCGATAAACGAGGAAATATCCTTATACTGACCGTTCTTCTTTGCCCTTTCAAGAATGGGCTTTAAGAACTGTCCCGTATAAGACTTCTTGCATTTAGCAATCTCTTCCGGCGTTCCGGAAGCAACTATCTCACCGCCTCCGTCACCGCTCTCGGGACCCAGATCGATTATATAATCTGCTGTCTTTATGACATCAAGATTATGCTCGATTACGACCACAGTGTTCTTATTTTCGGTTAGGCGTTCTAAAATGTCAACCAATTTATGGACGTCAGCGACATGCAGACCTGTAGTCGGTTCATCTAATACATATATCGTTTTTCCCGTAGATCTTCTCGACAATTCCGAGGCAAGTTTGATTCTCTGCGCCTCACCGCCTGACAGCGTCGTCGACGGCTGTCCGAGCTTGATATAGCCCAAACCTACATCCTGGAGCGTTCTAACCTTCTTGTAGATCGTAGGATGGTTCTTGAAGAACTCACAGGCCTCGTCTACGGACATCTCGAGAACATCAGAGATATTCTTGCCGTTATATCTGACCTCAAGCGTCTCACGGTTATATCTCTTTCCCTTGCAGACGTCGCATGTGACGTAGATATCGGGAAGGAAATGCATCTCTATCTTGTTTACGCCGTCTCCTGCGCAGGCTTCGCATCTGCCGCCCTTGGTGTTGAAGGAGAACCTTCCTGCCTTGTATCCTCTCTGCTTTGCGTCAGGCGTTTCCGCATAGAGTTTGCGGATAAGATCGAAAAGACCGATATATGTCGCAGGATTACTCCTCGGAGTCCTTCCTATGGGGCTCTGGTCGATGCATATGATCTTATCGAGGTTGGAATAGCCTGTTATCCTGTCGCACTTCAGACGCATCTTACGGGAGCCGTTGAGCTCGTGTGAAAGATACGGAACCAGCGTTGAATTGATAAGCGATGACTTACCTGAACCTGATACGCCCGTAATGACCGTGAAAAGTCCTATCGGGATCGATACGTCGATATTCTTCAGGTTATTCACGTGAGCGCCTGCTATCTTCAGCATCTTCTTGGAATCGGGCTTTCTCCTGTTCATCGGAACGGGAATGAACTTCTCGCCTGAAAGATACTGACCCGTAACGGAATTCTTCTCAGCGATGATGTCATCGACAGAACCCTGAGCCACTACCTGACCTCCGAACGAACCGGCACCCGGGCCGATATCGATGATGTGGTCTGCAGAACGCATGGTATCTTCGTCGTGTTCAACAACGAGTATTGAATTGCCCAGATCTCTGAGCTTGAACAGCGTCTTGATAAGCTTGTCGTTATCTCTCTGGTGAAGACCTATGGAAGGCTCGTCAAGAACGTAGAGCACGCCCTGAAGGCCTGCACCGATCTGTGTGGCAAGTCTTATTCTCTGTGCCTCACCGCCCGAGAGCGTGGCAGAAGATCTGGAAAGTGTCATGTAATCCAAGCCGACATCGTATAAGAACTCAAGTCTTGATCTGACTTCTCTTAAGATGGGGGCTGCGATCTCTGAATTCTTGCCCTTAAGCTTAAGGTCAGCAAAGAACTGGCGCATGGACTTTACGGACATATCCGTAAGCTCGCTGATGTTAAGGCCGCCGACCTTAACGGAAAGACTGTTCTTATTGAGTCTTGCACCGTTGCAGACGGGACAGATGTCGATACTCATGTACCTCTCGTAAGAAGCCTTTGCCTCTTCACTGCCGGATTCTCTCCAGCGTCTCATAACGCTCGGCACAACGCCTTCCCAGTCGGAATAGTAATCACCGCTTCTGGGATATATGGAATTCCTCGTATCGACCCTGAGCATCTCTCCGCCGTTACCGTAAAGGATTATGTCCTTAACGTTGTCAGGGAGCTTATAGTAAGGCGTATCCAAAGAGAACTTATACTTCTTTGCAAGAGCTTCGATAAAGCATCTGCCCCAGCTCTTGGGATCGTCGAAATTCCATCCTGCAGTCCTTACAGCGCCTTCGTTGATGGAAAGTTTGGGATTGGTAATGCAAAGCTCAGGATCTACAGCCGTAAGCGTACCGATACCTGAGCAGTTCGGACATGCGCCTTCGGGGCTGTTAAAAGAAAAACTTCTTGTATTGATCTCACCGAATGAGATTCCGCAGTCAGGGCATGCAAGATTCTGCGAGAAAAACTCCTCACTTGTCTCATACGTCTTCTCGCCTTTATCGTCGACCGTAGCTGTCTGAAGCTCAACAAGGAGCAGTCCGTCAGAAAGCTTTAATGCCGTCTCACATGAATCGTATAATCTCGTTGTATTGGCTTCTTTGATAACAAGTCGGTCGACGACTACCGAGATCTCATGCTTGTTGTTCTTGTTAAGGGTAATCTCCTCGTCAAGTTCGTATGTGATGCCGTCTACTTTGACTCTCGCATAACCGGACTTTCGAAAGCCCTCGAAAAGCTTGCCGAACTCACCCTTCTTACCTCTTACCACAGGAGCATAAATGATGGCTCTGGTGCCTTCGGGATATACCTTGAGCTTGTCGATTATCTGGTCGATGCCCTGTGACTTGATGGGCTTGCCGCAGTTCGGGCAGAAAGGCTCGCCGACTCTGGCATAAAGAAGTCTGAAATAGTCGTATATCTCAGTAACGGTACCGACGGTAGATCTCGGGTTGCTTACAGTCGATTTCTGGTCGATAGAGATTGCCGGAGACAAACCTTCGATGCTGTCTAAGTCTGGCTTATCGAGCTGGCCTAAGAACATTCTTGCATAAGAAGAAAGAGACTCGACATATCTTCTCTGGCCTTCGGCATAGATGGTATCGAAAGCAAGAGATGACTTACCCGAACCTGAAAGACCTGTCAGAACGACCATCTTCCTTCTGGGGATGTCTATATCGATATTCTTGAGGTTGTGCTCTCTGGCGCCTCTTATCTTTATGTATTTGTTCTCATCCATAATCCAAAATAGTCCTGTGTTAACAAAAAGACGGACATCAAGTAAGATGTTCGTCCTTCCTCATAATTTGGTGACCCCAAGCGGATTCGAACCGCTGATTGCGCCGTGAGAGGGCGCCGTCTTAACCACTTGACCATGGGGCCTTGATTGTTTGCCCGAGTATATTACCACAGGATTATTCTCTGCGCAAGTGCACCGGGCAACATCAATTTGTGTCTGATAAATATTGTCCTAATATCGGGGCAAATTGTCCCAATATCAGATAATGTCCTTCCTCTCTTCAGCAGGAACATAAGGTCTTCTCTTGTTTACGCACTTGAATGCAGGTCTCATGATGCGTCCGCCTGATACGAGCTCCTCGATCCTGTGTGCGCTCCAGCCTGCGATCCTTCCGCATGCAAACAGAGGAGTATAAAGCTCTGAAGGTATGCCGAGCATTGAATAAACAAGGCCTGCAAAGAAGTCTACGTTAGCGCAGACGAGCTTATCGGACTTCTTAACTTCATGGAATACTTCAGGTGCAAGCTTTTCGACGAGCAGATAGAGATTATAAAGATCCATCTGGCCCTTCTCTTTTGCAAGAAGCTCTGCATATTTTCTGATCACAACAGTTCTGGGGTCAGAAAGCGTATAAACAGCATGACCGATACCGTAGATAAGTCCGGACTTGTCGAATGCCTTCTTGTTGATGATGTCAGCAAGATACTGTCTTATAGCCTTCTCGTCTGTCCAGTCACTTACATGCTCACGGAGATCCTTCATCATGGCATAAGCCTTGTTGGAAGCACCGCCGTGCTGAGGGCCCTTGAGGGAGCCTACTGCGGAAGCGATTACGGCATATGTATCAGAACCTGTCGAAGATACGGCATGAGTAACGAATGTTGAGTTGTTTCCGCCGCCGTGCTCAGCGTGGAGAACGAGCATGAGGTCTAAGATCCTTGCTTCAAGTTCAGTGAACTTTCCGTCAGGTCTGATCATGTGAAGAATGTTCTGAGCTGTATTGTACTCAGCTACGGGAGCATGGATATAAAGGTCTCTGTGCTCGATGTAGTGTCTTCTTGCCATATAGCCGTAGGAAATGAGCACAGGGAATCTTGCGATGAGCTCTGTGCACTGTCTTACGACATTATTGATATCCGTAGAATCGGGATTATCGTCATATGAATAGAGAGCAAGAACAGATCTTGCAAGCTTGTTCATGATGTCCGGCGAAGGTGCCTTCATGATCATGTCTTCCGTAAATCCGTCAGGAAGAGGTCTTACGTCAGATAAAAGCTGGTTGAACTCCTTAAGCTCGGAAGCTGTAGGAAGCTCGCCTGTAAGGAGCAGGAATGCAGTCTCCTCATAACCGAATCTGTTTTGTGAGAAGAATCCGTTAACGAGGTCCTTTACCTCATAACCCTGATAGAAAAGCTTACCCTCAACGGGGATCCTGTCCGCATCATCAACAATGTAACTCATGACCTCACCGACTTCGGTGAGACCTACGAGAACGCCGGTACCGTCATTATTGCGGAGACCGCGCTTAACGTTGTACTTGGAATACAACTCTGTATTAATATGCGATTTTACTTTTGCTACTTCGGCAAGCTTGCTGATCAGCTCTTTATTCTGTTCGGATTCCATATTGACTGACTTCCTGTGTGTTCACTTAGACTGACGCCTATAATACCAGATATTATAAAGCTTTTCTTTTATTTAGAATTGCTCATTGTTTTACGAATAATTATGCATTCACATGCATTTAATTGTTTAGTTCGTTGATAAAGACCGTTTTAAAGGAGCTTTGAGAGCTCATAACCTATTACGGAAGCTGCCACTGCGGCATTAAGCGATTCGGCTTTTCCCTTCATCGGGATCTTAACGAGCTTCGTGCATTTAGCCGTGGTCTCATCGGTTAATCCATCACCCTCGTTGCCGATGAAATAAGCACATGGCAGCTGAAGTTCGCCCGCACCCAATTCATTACCTTTAAGATGCATCGCAAGAGTATCTATTCCCTTATCAGCGAAAAACGCGAAGCACTCATCCATGGTCTTTCTGACGACCGGTATATGCCATACGGAACCCATGGTAGCTCTTATGACCTTATCGTTATAAGGATCGCATGTCGTAGGGCTTACGATAACCGCAGTAAGACCGAACGCATCAGCCATTCTGATTATCGTTCCGAGATTGCCCGGATCCTGGGTGTTTTCGAGTACGACGTAGATGTCTTTGCCGTCTGCTTTTTGAGGTATGTCGGAAGATAAGGACGGCTCTTTTATAATGAGAGCAACACCCTGCGGATTAACCGTCTGGGATATCTTTTTGAAAACGTCTTTACTGAGCACCAAAGGCTCAATGCCCTGTGCGAATTCCTCAGCCCAATTTATCCTGTCTTCAGAAACGATTACTTCCAACGGAGTCTGACCGCTTAAAAGAGCCTCCTCGCAAAGCCTTGTGCCTTCAAGATAGATAACGCCTTCTGATCTGGCATTATCTCTTTTAGTAAGCTTGGCAATGCGCTTCACATTAGGATTGTCACGGCTCGTGATGATCTGCACTTTAAGAGGTCTCCTTCTTTTCGCTGAAAACAATTATATATTTCCGGTATGAAAAATGTCATGTAAATCATCGAAAAACATAACCAAAAAGTTGATTTCAGGCTAAAAGTCAACAACTTGGTTATGTATTTTCATAAAAAAGCTGACCAATCTCAAACCGTTTTTCCTCCAAACAAAAACTGCGCGGATAATCCGCGCAGCTGTTGAATTCAAATTGAATACTAAGTTATCAGAGAGCTGCCTTAGCCTTCTCAACGAGAGAAGTAAAACCTGCTGCATCTGTAACAGCGATATCGGAAAGAACCTTACGGTCGAGCTCGATACCAGCCTTCTTGAGGCCGTTCATGAATCTGGAGTAGTTGATGTCGTTCAAACGGCAAGCAGCGTTGATACGAACGATCCAGAGTCTTCTGAACTCTCTCTTCTTATTTCTTCTG
>JAEIGA010003722.1_pt1 | contig 23747 bp, 21 predicted proteins | sample 9270691 | NCBI WGS metagenome assembly JAEIGA01 (sample SAMN17057246, study PRJNA624740) | gut metagenome | biome: biome; isolation source: fecal sample | host: Bos grunniens | place: China: Xizang | collected 2019 | reverse complement strand
TTTACAATTTTTTCAGAACGTGTTGTACGTACCGTTGTCTTCGTGGCACGTGCCGATGCAGACGTTGCCGCATCGTATTGTTTATATAAATCGCTGCGCTTTGTTGGGGTCGAATAATATAAATCCCCACCATCAGACTGTTTATACGTACGTGTTGTCGTGCGTGTCTGATATTTTTGATAATTTACATTTTCACGTGTACGTGTGGCCGGTGCACTTGTTAAATCGGCACTGGACGCGCCACGTGCGCCAAAGTTAGTTGCGGCATCCGCGGTTCCAATACCAAACGCCGCCACCAGCATTGCAAAACAAGATAAAACCTTATTCATTATATAACTCCTTTTGCCTTAAATTATACCATAAACCCCACGGTTATAAAAGTATTTTTAATGTTACAGCACCTGGCGTTTACCACTGGCATCGGGTGCACTAACAATTCCTTCTTGCTCCATCCGTTCGATAAAGCCGGCGGCCTTGTTATACCCAACCCCCAGGCGACGTTGAACATATGAAATCGTCGGTTTTTTATCACGAATAACAATCTCTTTGGCCTGTTCATAAAGGTCGGCGTTCTTTTCCGCCTTGGCCTCGGCGGGCGATGGTGCCGGCGCGGCGCCACCCATTGGTTCATCACCATCGGTAACACCGGCGGCATATTCTGGTGTCCCTTGCGCACGCAAGAAATTACCAATTTTCGTTAGTTCGTCATCGGCAATAAATGCACCGTGGATACGAACCGGGATGCGTCCGGCCTCGCTAAACAACATATCCCCCATCGCAAGCAGGTTTTCTGCCCCGCCCTCGCCCAGACATGTCGTACTGTCGATACGGCTGCGCGCCTGGAAAGAAACGCGTGTTGGGAAATTCGCCTTGATAACACCGGTAATTGTGGTCGCGTCTGGTCGCTGGGTTGCCATCACCAGGTGGATACCCGCCGCACGTGCTTTTTGCGCAATACGCTGAACACAGGCCTCGACCTCTTTCCGGGCCAAGCTCATCAAATCTGCCACCTCATCAATAATAATGACAATGTACGGCATATCAGACAAGTCGATTTCCTGGGTTTCGAATAATAATTCGCCGGTTTCTTCGTCCGTACCAACGGCAACCTGCTTGGTTAATTTTTCACCGGATGCGCGTTTTTCCGCCGCCATTTCATTATAACTTTCAATATTACGCGCATTCAAGACCTGTAATTGTTTATAGCGCTCTTCCATTTCGCGCACCGCCCATTTCAACGCGTTAACCGCCGCCGCTGGATCCAATTTTACAATCGGCGTAATCAGGTGCGGAATTTCATCCCAAAATCCAAAATCAACCCCCTTTGGGTCAATAATCATCAATTTACACTTGTCCGGTGTAAAATGATATACAACGGATGTAATCAGTGATTGTACAAACACAGACTTGCCCGAACCCGTACGTCCCGCAATCAGCATATGTGGCATTTTTGCCAAATCAAAGTACATTGGATTTCCGCCAATATCCACACCCAACGCCAATGGGATTTTATACTTGGATTCTGTGAATAACGGATTATCAATCAGCCCGCGATAGCGCACCGTTTGACGATTCAGATTCACCATTTCAACACCAATCAATTGCGTACGCGGAATATGCGCGATACGAATATTTTCCGTTGCCATTGCGCGCACCATATCGGTTACGGTTTTATTAACATCCGTCATACGTGTGCCCTCATCCGGCATAAATTCGTACAGTGTTACAACCGGCCCCGGCTTAATCCCAACAACATGTCCATGCACACCATATTGGGCAAAGTGCACCTCCATATTCTTGGCATTTTGTTTTAATTCCGGCGTTACAACGCATTTACCAAAGTTTGATTTTTCCAAGAATTTTGGATCCGGCAATGGATAGTCCCCCATTGCAATCGCTGGCCGCGCCACCGCCGCGACAACAGGCGCGCTGATTGCACGGGTTGGGCGCCGACGCGACGCATGTTTCTTTGGTTCCGTGTCTGTTTCTTCTTCTGCCTCTTCGATGTTTTCTTCTACTTGTTCTTGACAATCGGCCTTAGCCGGCATAGTTGTCAAATGGAACGCCGCCAATACCCAACGCACCACATACCACACACGACGCGCTACCATTACAACGTGCGACCATTTAATATGCAACAGTATCGCCCCCATAACCATAAACACCGCCACACATACCAACCCAACCAAGACAGACCACACGCCACCAATTAAACCGCCCAAATCATTTGCAACGATTGCCCCGGCCAAACCACCAAATGTTCCCGATGGCGCAACCAAACCAAAACCCGCCGCACCAAAAAATGTCGCGATAAAACCACGTAAAATATTATATTCAGGCGTGACATCATCCCCCCAATTGATTGCCAATGCCACCCCACCACGCATCATACAAAGCAAAACAAACAACGTGGGCACAAATCCAATTCCATAACGCAAAAATCCAACAATTTGACCAAACACCGACTGGTCACCATATGTACCGGCGGCCGCAAACCCATCCAGATACGGGTTATGAAAGAACAATGCCACCACCAGACACACACCCAACACCACCAGCCCCGCGCCAAACACGCGCACTGCTAAATTTTTCAACGCCCCCGACATACGATCGGGCAAAATCTTTGATTGCTTATTCATAATGCGCATTTTATCACAAAATTTGCAAAAAAACAGGCGATAAATTCATCGCCCTATTTTTTTTATTCACCTATATTAATCTTCTTCATCAATAACCATTTTACAACATCGGCAACAACCATACCAATAAACGCCCCCAAGATAACATCGCTGAACCAATGTGCGCCAATAAAGATACGTGACGCACCAACAATTACCGCCAATGTCCATGTCAATGGTTTATATTTTGGCGCCAACATACCAATCATAACCAACCCCGCAAATGTCACCGTTGTATGTCCCGACGGCATCGAATGCCATGCCCACGTAAATCTATCAAACTCTGGAATAAGTCCAGACATAACAAACACCGGTCGCAGGAGTGCAATAATAACCTTTAGCCCCCACACAACAGCACTTGCCCAAAAGACGCTACTTAATATCAAAAATGCATGACTAGTCTTTGTTTTTACGAATGTTTCTTTAAAAATATCCAAAAACTTGAATTGAATTCTTTTTTCTTTGATAGACTCTATTGTTTTTACTAATCTTTTTACCCCATAAATTGCAAAAACAATTACAGACACAAAAATCCATATTTTCGCATCAAACACACGTCCAAAAAACACCCATATCCCCCAATCACCAACGCCACGCGTTGCGGCATAAATCGGCACATCCAGACAGCACACCCCCACCAGCACCAAAACTGCCGTTACCAGCGTACCCCACGCCAAACGTCGCCACAGCATTTCATTATTCTTTGTTAAAAACATTTTCCACACCCCGTGTTTTTTATTCTGCGATTAACCTGTTATAAACTTTTTTGTCCGTCAAAATCTTGGCCGATACCGCCGCCGCTATTGCATCTTCGTCCGCACCATTAACGATAACCGGACATCCCCGACGCACAGATTCTGGGTTAATTGCCACATCTTTATTAAAATCTTGGGCATTAAAATCATTATTTAACACGTTCAAGAAAAATGCATTCTGTTGTTGCATGGTGCGAATATTAGACAAACATACAATCGGGAATACCCCCCGTCCATCCAGTACGCGCCCCGCCCCAGTTTTTAAGGATTTGTTCAGTACTTCCAACGCGCCACCATTACTTAACTCAATTTTTGATGCAATTTTGGCATTTCCCGCCGTTGGTGTTCCAATCAACACACCGCGCATATTTTCATACATTGCGGCCGCGATCGCCTCGGCCGTGCCGCGCGTCATATTAGACATAACCACAACCATTGGCGCGCTTGTCACGGCATTACCACCGGGAACTACTTCAACCTCATCCATGGCGGTTTCGGTAATACGCATAATTGGTTTTGCCCCAATAAATAACCCCGCCAATTTCGCCGCCGCACGTTCATCATCACCCGTTGCCGACCGCAGGTCCAAGATAATTCCAGACACATCCGCATATCGTGCCAGGGCCTCGTTAACAATTGCAACCGCATTATCAGATACACGATGAACAACAATTTCCAAGATACCGCCATTATCACCAGACCGATGAATAATATCAGAATCCGCCACCACCACCGTTGCACGACGCAACACAACATCACGCGCCCCCGACGGGGTTAATAATCTAATCTTTGCCGTACCTGAATTAAATCCAGACATGGCCGCCGCCACATCTGCATCAGACATATTTGCAACCGGTGCACCATTTATTTGTGAAATCAAATCCCCCGCACGAATCCCGGCTACATCAGCGGGACCATCTTTAAAAATACCGGCAACACGGAAGTTTCCACGTGCATCCCGCGCCCCCTCTAGCCCCACACTGGTCAGCAACCGGCCATCCTCGGTAATTTCGGCCGCACGCGAATAAACATATCGCCCATCTTCATCAATACCACGCATCAAAGCAGAAATCACAGATTGATAAAGCGCACTTTCCGACATTGCGCGCAAATTTGCATCCATTGCTCGCATACGCAAAACCAATGCCGTTGTTATTTCACCAAATCCCGCCCAATCACGCGCCGCGGGACGCGGATAATTTGCAACAATCTCGTCCCCCCACACCAAAACCACACGTTCATCGGTCGCCGCAATATGTGCATTTTTATTCAGGTTTTCCAGACTTTCGATGGCAACATTTATATTCTTGCCGGCCCAATTTATATCATCCAGTTTTTCATAAATTTCGGCAAATGTTTTTGACACTTCAAAAACCTGAATACCATCTTGAACCGGTTCATCTGGGAAAAACAGACCATCCGCGCGCGCACCATCAACCATCAAAATAGAAACAAGCACCACTATGATTTTATTCAGCATTCTCATCATCTTTCCCCCTTGGCCGATTGTGACGCACGCGCTTAACGTTTGTTATTTATTATCCCCACGCAGGTCGAAATTCAACAACACCACATTAGAAATATAAATACTTGTAAACGTCCCCATAATAATACTGAACGTCATTGCGATTGCAAATTCGCGCAGCACTTCGCCACTGAACAAGAATAACCCCACCATAGCCAGCAATGTCGAAATACTGGTCATCATTGTACGACGGAACATTTCGTTAATAGACAGATCGATAAGTTCTGGCATTGGCATTTTGTGATATTTTCTTACATTTTCTTCGATACGATCATAGTTTACAACCTTGTCGTTAATCGAATATCCAATCCCCGTCAAGATAACCGCGATTGCCGTCTGATTAAATTCCAAACCTGTGATTGAAAAGAAACCAAACATCAATACAAAGTCCAAGAATAACGACACCAATGCCCCAACGGCATATCCCCCGCGATAGCGCACCCAGACATAAACCGCCATCATCAAGAACGCAAATATAATCGCCAAAATACCACCACGAATCAATTCACCACCGATTTTTGGTCCAACAATTTGCACCTGGGAATACGTAACCTGATCGCCCAAGATATTTTTAATCTGGGCAACACGTTCGTTTTGTTGTGCATCCGTTACCCCCTTGGGCAATCCCAAACGAATCAAAATCGCATTACCATCAATTTGCTGTAATTCCGGACTAAATTCGGCCAATTCCGAACGCATCTTGTCAATCGTCATTGTTTCAGCAACTGGTGTGACCTCCATCGAAATACCCCCGGAAAAGTCAATACCATAATTAAATCCACGAATCAAAATCGACAGCACCGATATCAGCAACAGTGCCCCAGAAATAATATACGATAATTTACGATACTTCATAAAATGCAGCTTCATAACATTTCCCCTTTGCATTTATTATTTAACAAAACCAATCTTCTTATTTTTGCCGTTCATATACCAGTCAATCAGAACCTTGGCAAACCATACGCATGTAAACAGCGTTGTCAAAATACCAATCGACAGTGTTACCGCAAACCCACGAATTGGACCGGCGCCAAACTGGAACAACACCAAACCACAAATAAGTGTTGTCAGGTTTCCGTCCAAAACCGTCTTTAACGAACGATCAAATCCTAAATTAACCGCACGCAATGTTGGAACACCGGCACGAACTTCATCCCTGATACGTTCAAATGGCAATATATTTGCGTCAACCGCCATACCCAACGTCAAGACAATACCCGCAATACCCGGCAATGTCAGTGTCGCCCCAAACAGCGCCGTCACACCTACAATCATCCCCAGGTTGACAAGCAATGTTGCACTGGCTAACACACCAAACATACGATATGTAAATATAAGGAATATAAAAATAAATATTACACCAACTAACGCGCCAATTTTACCGCGTTCGATTGTGTCTGCACCCAATCCCGCACCAACGGTACGTTCTTCTATAACTGTCAATGGCGCCGGCAATGCACCCGAACGCAACAACACCGCTAAATCTTTTGCACCCTGTAACGAAAAACCACCAGAAATCTGGCCACGGCCACCCGGAATAGGTTCACGAATTGTTGGTGCAGACAACACACGTCCGTCCAATACAATTGCAAAACGTTCATTAACGTGCTCGGTTGTCAGACGTGCAAATTTGCGCGCCCCCGTTGCATCAAACACGGTTGTAACAACCGGCATATTATTCTGATCATAGTCCGCTTGGGAATCTTTCAGTGATTCACCCGACACCTCTACCCTGGAATAGACCGGAACAACCTGACCCGGCGCATCCATATACGGCAACAAATCCGTACCATTTGGCGCACGCCCCGACGCAATCTGGTCTGGCGACACATTTTCATTTACCAAATGGAATGTCATTTTTGCCGTCTGTCCAATCAGATTTTTAATATGTTCTGGATTATCAACACCTGGCAACTGTACCATAATATATTTACCGCCTTGACTTTGAATAGACGGCTCTTTCGTCCCCAGCGCATCAATACGACGACGAACAATTTCAATACTGCGTGCCAACGCATCTTTGGTCATTTCTGCCTTTTGCACATCTGAATAAGACAAAGTGATTGTTTTGCCACTGGACGTGATATCAACGGTATTACCAAACACACTTTTTAGGCGCCCTTTGGCCTCGCCAACCTGGTTTTCATCACGCACAACCAATGAAACCACACCATCATGATTACGCAAGTTTGAAAAACGAACAACCCCTTTATCGCGGTTAATCAATGCACTACGTGTTTCTTCGTACAATTGTTCCGCTTTTTCCTGGAACATCGTATTAGTGTCAACCTCTAATAACAATTGCGCCCCACCCTTCAAGTCTAACCCCAACGGAATCGGTTCAATCCAAGACGGGAAATAAGGCGCCAATTTTGGCGACATTGTTGGCACCGCCAACAGAACACAAAATACTGCTGTGAAAATAATAGCCAGTTTTTTAAACATACCCATACCCTTTATTGTTCAACAGATGCCACTGCGTTTTTGTTAACCTCTATAACAACACCCTTGGCAACTTCCATTTCAATTGTTTTGTCATTAATTTTCTTAATCGTGCCATAGATACCCGCGGCCATGACGCGATTACCAACCTTTAACGCATCCAGCATTTTTTGATATTCAGCCATACGTTTTTTATTTGGTCGCACCATCAAGAAATAGATTATTCCAAACACAATGATTAAATACAGCACCATTCCCCAAACATCCCCCTGGGGTGCCGTAGCGGTAGTTTGCACCGCATTATCAACAACAACTGCTGCTTGATCCATATGATTTCTCCTTGCTTTGATACTGGCACAATAGTAAAAAAACCTAGAAAAGTAAAGGGAAAATCACTATCTTTCAAACCAACCATCAATTTCAGAAATTGGTATAATTTTATAGACCGGACGACCGTGATTACATTGTCCCGCACGTTCGGTATTTTCAATATCGCGCAACAAAGCATCCATTTGATTTACGTCTAATTTTTGCCCCGCACGCACTGAATGATGACACGCATAGTTCGCCAATTTCAAGTGCAGTTTTTCATTTAACCCCGACGAATACCCATTGCTACGCACCTCTTGTGCGATAGATTTAAGCAGCACACCCCAGTCTAAATCCCAATCGGCAGGCTTTTCAAAAATCGCAATTGCATCATCCCCGAACGCATCCAAACACAGACCCGATGCATGCATTTCATCCGCAACCGCAAGGAGCGCCACCACATCTTCTTCGCGCATATTGATAACAATCGGTGTCAATAACGGCTGTGTCTTTATCGCGTGGTTTCGTAATTTTTCATACGTTATACGTTCGTGTGCTGCATGTTGATCAACAACAACCATTGCGCCTTCCGTCTGGGCAACAATGTATTTGTTTCCTATTTGCCCCACAACACGCCCCAATGGTGTATCAAATGCCTGTATATTTTCATCAATCGGTGCCGCCTCAAAATCCGCCTTTACGCACGATTTCTGGGGCATATCAATATTTTTTGCCGCTGGCGATGCAACACGAAACACACCCGGAACAAGATTAAAATCAAACCGCGCCGGCACAACAGTTTGCGGTTTAAAAAATGTATTATCAACCGCATTTGTACTTACGCTATCAATCCTTACATTTTGTGCAATCGACGGTTGCGAAACCATTGTTTGCGCCAATCTGTCCCGCAAATTCTTGATAATAAAACCACGCACGTGTGACGGTTCCAGGAAATGCACCTCTGTCTTGGCGGGCGACACATTGACATCAACCGATTGTGGATCCAGTGTCAAATTCAAAGCACACAACGGAAATTCACGCGCATGCATAACATCCATATATGCGGCCCGCAACGCACCAACCAGAACCTTGTCCTTGACCGGGCGACCATTTACAAACAAATATTGATCAACACTGGACGCACGGCGCAATGTCGGCTCTGATATAAACCCAGACAGTTTCAATCCAGAATTTGATACAGATTCCGCGTTTACATCCAACATGCGGCCACGAACATCATCACACATAACGGTTGCAATGCGTTCAATTAAATCCTGGTTCTTTGGGAAACGCCATTTATTATTTAATGTAAATCCAACATCCACACGCGCCATTGCAAGACGTTTAACAACTTCCAACACACTCATCAATTCTGCCCGATCACCGCGCAAGAATTTTAATCGCGCCGGCGTTCGTCCGAACAGATTTTTTACACGAATACGTGTCCCCGTATCCCACGCACAGGGCTTTATTTCCATCGTATTGCAATCCAGATGCCACCCATTTGCATCCACCCCATTGCAGGTATCAATTTCCATATCAGACACAGATGCGATGGACGGCAATGCTTCACCCCGAAAACCCATAAAATTGATATTTAATAAATCATCGGTCGGCAACTTGGACGTTGCATGACGCATAACAGCCGTCGCCAAATCTTCACGACCCATCCCCGCACCATTATCAATAACACTGATTAGCGTGCGACCACCATCAACAACATCTATAACAATCTGGTCTGCCCCCGCATCCAACGCATTTTCAACCAATTCTTTAACCACACTTGCGGGACGTTCAACCACCTCGCCGGCGGCAATTTGATTGATTAAAAAATCTGGTAATACACGTACAGACATAACTTTAACTTTTGGACTTAATCCTTGAATTTTACGTCTAAAATTTCATATTCTTTTTCACCACTCGGCAATTTAACAATACAGGTATCACCAACGCAACGACCAATCATCGCACGTCCAACCGGCGACGTACAAGAAATTACAGTACGCCCATCTGATTCTATATCAGACAAAATGCGACACTGCATACGGTTACCATCTTCATCCTCGGCGGTAACACGCGCACCGAACACAACACGATTTCCAGACAGGTTATCTACATCGATAATGGCGGCATTTTCGATAACCCCCTCAATAAACTGAATCCGTTTATCAATTTGACGTTGTTTTTCCTTGGCTGCGCTGTAATCTGCGTTTTCAGACAAATCCCCCAGCGACCGTGCCCACTGCACCGTTTTCAAAATTTCCGGACGTTGATTTTCCTTTAAATCCTTTAATTCCTTGATCAGATTATCAAATCCCGCACGCGATATTGGCTTTTTTTCCATTTTTTTCTTCCTATTATTTTTTTGTAATCAAATTATAAGGAATCATTTTAATTTTGCAATTAGGAAATCTTCGGTCTATAATTTAGGCTATGTTTAGACTAAATATATTAACCAGATTTTTAATGCGCCGTTTTTTTGCGGGTTTTGGCCTGGTAATGCTGGTGGTATGCGGTATTATTCTGGCGGTAACGTTTGTGGAACGCCTGCCGTCTAATCCTGATGCAATGACCGCACTTTATGAATCCTGGGTACGATTACTGGAATATGTACCGCTGTTTTTACCCCTGGCGGTATTTATGGGAACATTGCTGGCATCATACAATCTTACAAAATCCAGTGAAAGCATTATTGTATCCAGTGCGGGAATGTCACCATACCAATCATCACGTCCATTTTTGGTTGGCGCGGCATTGATTGGTATTGTTGCGACAACGGTTGTAAACCCCTACTCTGTCGGGGTCAGCACAAACAACATCACCCCCGATCACCTACAATTGGTAGATAATCAAATTTGGCTGCGCGAGACATCGCCCAACGGATTCATCACGATGAATGCTGACACAATGCATAAATCTGGCAATATCTTAATATTTGAAAACACAACCATATTTTTTCAAGACCCATCGTTTAAACTGCTTGAACGTATAAATGCTGAAACGGTACGCCTTTCGGACGATGGATTGAACGCAACAAACGCCACTATCTGGGACAGCAACGGTAACATGCGCAAATCCGATTGGCACACAGACACCCTATTAACCCCAAAAACTGTCTTGGACCGTTATCTACAACCGGATCAAATCTCTTTCTGGCAATTACCCACGTTCATTCACAAAATGTCCAACATAGGCGCACCAACACGCGGACATCTGGTTCAATTCTGGACTCTGCTCTTCCTGCCCCTAACGATGATTGCAATGGCAACACTTGGGGTTGCATTTTCCCAAACAAAACAACGTCGCAATTACAGTTTTGGAATAAAATTTAGCATCGGCATCTTGACGTGCTTTGCATTATACTTCGTCACAAATATGTTTAATGCATTGGGATCGACTGGAACACTGCCACCATTGTTGGCGATTATTGCGCCACCGCTGATTATAATCGCGGGGGCCGGAATATTCATCACCAGTTTTGACACAATCTAAACCATACGACAGGGATCACTATGCCGATAAAGAAGAAAAAAAACAATACATTTATCAAAATTTTAATCTGGGCGGCTATCTTGACCATAATTACGTTAATGATAATATCCTTTGCCCCGGTTCAACACATGAATGAAATTGTGGTACATCCGTGAACTATATAGATATATTTTTAGAGGCCCTTTCCGCCGAACGCGGTCGCAGCATCCAAACCCTGCGCAGTTATGAATCAGACCTGCGCCTGGCAAATGATACAATCGCCGGGGGACTGATGACGGCGGATGCAGACGCATTGCAGTCTTATTTATCAAACCTTGCGGAAAAACCGACATCTATTGCCCGCAAGGCTTCTGCCCTGCGCGGATTTTACAAATTCTTGATGATAGAAAAAATCATCACAAAAAATCCGGCAGCAAATCTCGAAATACCGAAACGCGCACGCCCATTACCAAAGTTTTTATCAATCGACGAAATAGATTTACTAATATCATCTGCGGGCGATATAAAAACATCTGTACGTCTGCGCGCAATGATTGAATTGCTTTACGCATCAGGCCTGCGCGTATCAGAATTATGCGAATTACCAATGACCGCCATTTTGGGCGACAAACTACTTATCCACGGCAAAGGCGCCAAAGAACGCATCGTCCCAATGCACAGTGGCGCGGTCAGCGCATTAAACAAATGGCTGAACGTGCGTGGCGATGATGCTTCAAAATATGTATTTCCGTCACACGGCACATCAGGCCACATAACCCGCGATGCATTTTTCAAACTGTTAAAAAAATGCGCCACATTGGCGGGAATTGAACCAAATCGCGTATCACCACACGTACTACGCCATTCGTTTGCATCACACCTGCTTGCAGGTGGGGCAAATTTACGTGCAATCCAAACAATGCTGGGGCACGAAGACATTTCAACAACGCAAATATACACCCACGTTTTGCCCGAACAATTACGCGAAACAATTGAAATGCATCACCCCCTGTCCGAAACCAAGGTAGATAATAAATGATAAAAAAATGTGATAAACCCGGTTGCACCAAGGCGGGTACATGCCGCGCCCCGAAATCACGTGAATTGCGCGAATACTGGTTCTTTTGCCCGGAACACGCGGCCGAATATAATAAAAATTGGAATTATTATGCGGATATGACACCCGATGAAATCGAAGACGATTGGGAACGCCAAACATTTGGCGCCCCATTAAAGGACAAAGATACCGCCAACACAGATGCAACCGATTACGCGCGCTTTATAAACGATTTTATCACGGGCCGATCCAAATTTGACCGCATTCCCGCAAAAAGCAAAATACCAACAAACGTCGTATCATCATTAAAGGTTTTTGATTTGGGGATATCCGCCACCTGGCGCGAGGTAGGTGTTAAATATCGCGCCTTGGCGAAAAAGCACCACCCCGATACGGCATCCGACAAGAAAAACGCCGCCACCGAATTTGCGCGCATTTCCACTGCATATGAAATATTAAAGAAACATTTTGGAAAAAAATAACAAATAAAACCGCCATTCGGCGGTTTAACTATTCCATCGCTTGAGTGATGAATTATTATAATTGATTTAAATATGCGATTGCGTCCATAGCGGCACTGCACCCCGTACCCACGGCCGTTGCAATCTGCATCTTTAATTCCGAATGTACATCACCCGCAACAAAGATACCCATCGGCATCTGGTCTGGCGCCAAACGCCCCATATTATCACGGGCCACATCCTCGCTCAGGAAATCTGTGTTTGCTTCGTGCCCAATAGCAACAAACAAGCCATCTGTTTCAATCTGTGCGCCATCCGTTGTTGTAATAATCAGGCGTCCATCCGCATCACCCGGTTTTTCTTCAATTTTTGCCAAATCTGTATTAAACAAGCATTCGATATTTTCACGCTGTGACACACGTTCACGCAGGACAGCCTCGGCCCGGGTGAATGCCCCCTTGCGATAAACGATTTTAACCGTTTTTGCCAAATCCGCCAGATACAAAGCATCATTCAGCGCACTGTTTCCACCGCCCATAACAACAACATCTTTGTAACTGTAAAAGAATCCGTCACACGTTGCGCAATACGAAACGCCCCGCCCCATCAATTCACGCGCACCCGCAATTTCAAGTTTACGTGGCGATGCACCCGTTGCGATGATAACGGTGCGACCAACATAATGCTTTCCATTATCGCCCAAAACATTAAATCCAGATTCTGCATCACCATCAATGCTTTTTGCGGACACAAATACAACCTCTGCACCAAAAGATTCGGCCTGTCCCTTCATAAATTCGGCTAATTCCATCCCGGAACCATGCCACCCTGGATAGTTTTCAAGCGTTGCTATACCCGCCATTTGACCACCCAAACGGTCACCACCCAAAACAATCGTCTTTTTATTTGCACGTCCCGCATACAATGCCGCCGTCAACCCCGCCGGCCCAGAACCCAATATAATCACATCATACATATCAAATGAATCTGACATAATAAAAAACCTTTCCTTGTTAAACTTCGGGCACAGCATACACAATTAAATCCCCTTATGCAAACAAATTCGCGCCCACGATTTTATTGCAATTGATAAACAAAAGGCTTATAATACAACCGATATGAAAACCAGTTTTACATTTTTCAGTTCATCATCATCCCCCCTGGGGGAATAATTTATCTGTGTACTTTTTCATAATTTTGCATACAATAACAAACAAACCAATCCATAAGAGGATAAAATATGTTGGATATTAAATTTATTCGTGAAAACCCAGACACCGTAAAACACGCCTGTGAATTAAAAGGTGTCGAAGACAGAACCGATGAAATATTGGCACTGGATGCACGCGTACGTGAACTAAAAACAATTACGCAAACAAAAACCGCAGAAAAAAATAAAATCACACGCGAAATTCCCACCGCAACCGACCGCGCACCATTAATCGCCCGATCCAAAGAAATCGCCAACGAAATCGCAGCCGACATGGCGGAATTGGCGGACAAAGAGGCCCAACTGGACGATTTATTACACCGCGTACCACAAATCCCAGCCACCACCGTACCATTTGGCAAAAGTGATGCCGATAATGTAGAGGTTCGTCGCGTTGGCACCCCACGTGAATTTGATTTCACACCACGTGCACAATGGGACTTGTTGGAAATGAACGGTTGGTGGAAACCTGAAAAAATCGCATCCATTTGTGGCACACGTACATATGCCCTTTTTGGCGAGGCCGCCGAACTGGAACTGGCCATCCAAACGTACGTTTTGCAAAAATTAATAAGCAAAGGTTTTACTTTCGTAAATTGCCCATCGATTACCAAACCGCAAACAATCTTTGATGCGGGGCACTTTATGGGATCTGACCCAGCGGTTATGGCAAATGACGTCTTTATGCTGACCGACACCGACCGATGCCTGGCCGGGACGGCGGAAATCATCTTAAATTCCCTGCACAGTGATGAGGTTTTAAACGAAAAAGACCTGCCTATTAAATATGCAGGATTTTCACCCTGTTTCCGTAAAGAGGCCGGTGCTGCCGGGCGTGACACCCGCGGAATCGTGCGTATACATCAATTTAACAAGGTTGAACAATATATCTATTGCACCCCAGAACAGTCGGATGAAATGCATGAACACCTTTTAAACAACCTGTGCGAAGTTATGGAAGACCTTGAATTGCCATATCGCGTAATCGAAGCATGTACCGGCGACATGGGATTTAACAAGGTTAAAATGCACGATGTCGAAGCTTGGTTCCCAAGCGAGAATGCATATCGCGAATTGGGTTCTTGTTCTTCGATTGGTCAATTCCAGGCACGGCGCACCAACACGCGTTTCCGCGCATCAGATGGAACGCTTCAATTCTGCGCGACATTAAACAATACTGGGATTGCCCTGCCACGCGCAATTGTGCCAGTGATTGAAAATCATCAGAATCCGGATGGTTCGATAAACATTCCAAAATGCTTGCAACCATTGATGGGTGGGCGCACCAAAATCGGTGGCAAACACTAGCCCATAAAAAATCCCGGCAATGCCGGGATTTTTAACGTCCTATTTCCTTTTTAACCGCGAACTTTTCCGCCGATTTAAACAAGAACTGTACATCCCTGAACAGATTCTTGGAATTTTTGTATGCAATTGCACGACGTGCTTTTAATAAAACATCCTGTGCTTCTTTGCGACACCATTCAAATTCACTGTCCAAATTACCCATGTAATGCAAGACCTTAGACAAAATTAAATATATACTGTTATCGTGTGGATTTGGCATAAATGCCCCTGGCTGTGGGTCAACACCATCCTCCACACGCGCAGCATAATCCGCGTATTTTAAAGGATTAGCCGCAATTTGCTTTACATCTTCGCGCGCCTTGCAAATTTTTTGATATTCAAATTCATCCTTTGAAAACGCCGCACGATCATCCAAGAATTTAATAATCTCCTTAAAGAATTCCTGTAGCGTCGCCTTGTAATCTGCAATCATTATTTTCTTCATTTTAGGCTCCTTGCATATTATCGCACCAAACCGAACTGTTTCAGCATCGCACGCCCCTGCAAGACTTTGGCCTTGTTCTGAGCCGTGGTTGCATCATGTGGCAAAAACCATGTAATTTCATACTGATTTTTCGCCGTCTGCACCATCTTCTGTTCTGACAATTTATTATAAGCCGCACGGAATTTACGCCCCTTAATACGACTTTTTGTCTGAACACTCGCCATATAAAGCGTATCTAAAATCTTTTGGTATTCGCGAATCCACTTTGCATTACCACTAACTGTATTACGAATATCACGAAACGCCAAACGCGCACCATCTTTATTTAATTCATACTTAATCATTTCAAACTCCTTTGGTTTCAATCAAACTCACATTTATCAATATAGACAAAATTTAACAAATGTCAATACCTGACTATATAAATTCTTGAATTTTGGATTTTTTCATATAAAATTATCACCCGACACAAAATTCAAGGATAAGACAAATGAAAATTCGCAACATTGCAATTATTGCGCACGTTGACCACGGAAAGACAACCTTGGTTGATAACATGCTGAAACAGGCGGGCACTTTCCGCGACAACGAACACATTGACGACCGCGTTATGGACAGCGGCGATATCGAACGCGAACGCGGAATTACAATTTCAGCAAAACCGACATCTATTCAGTGGGGTGAATACAAGATTAATATTGTGGACACGCCGGGTCACGCCGACTTTGGTGGCGAGGTTGAACGTATCTTATCCATGGTTGATGGGGTTGTCCTTTTGGTTGACAGTTCCGAAGGCCCCCTGCCACAAACAAAATTTGTATTATCCAAGGCATTAAAACTGGGGCTGCGTCCGATTGTTTGTATCAACAAAATCGACCGAGCAGATGCCCGCCCAGACGAGGTTTTATCCGAAACATTCGACCTGTTTGATAAATTGGGCGCAACGGATTCTCAACTTGATTTCCCATACCTGTATTCGGTTGGTCGTGACGGTTGGGCGGTGCGTGATTTGAATGATGAACGCAAGGATTTAACACCTTTGTTCCAATTAATCGTTGACCATGTACCAGCACCAGATTGCAATGGTGCACGCTGTCAATTGGATGCTCCATTTACAATGCTGGCCACAACATTGGAAGCCGATCCATACGTTGGCCGCATCTTAACCGGTAAAATTGAATCCGGCACCGTTCGCGTTGGTCAATCGGTCAAGGCAATCAATATGAACGGCGAATTTATCGAAAATGCAAAGATTACAAAAATTATAGAACACCGTGGTGTCGAAAAGATTTCACGCGATACCGCGTCCGCTGGCGATATTGTCGTTGTGGCCGGTTTTTCCAAGGCAACTGTGTCTGACACATTATGCGATCCAAGTGTTTCTGAACCAATCCCGGCAATGCCGATTGATCCACCGACCTTGACGATGACATTCTTTGTAAACACGTCTCCATTGGCGGGGAAATCTGGTAAAAAATTAACATCCCGCATGATTGGCGAACGCCTTTTCAAAGAGGCCGAAACAAACATTGCCCTGCGCGTTGAACAAAGCGAAAATAACGAAGCATTTGAGGTTTCTGGTCGTGGTGAATTGCAATTAGGGATTTTGATTGAAACAATGCGCCGCGAGGGCTTTGAATTATCCGTTTCCCGTCCACGCGTTGTAATGCACACCGGTCCAAATGGGGAAAAACTGGAACCAATTGAAGATGTTGTTATCGACGTAGATGATGAATTCAGCGGTGTTGTTATTGAAAAAATGACAAAACGTCGCGCCACAATCACCGAAATGAAGGCATCTGGCAACGGCAAAACCCGCATTGTATTTTCAGCCCCATCACGCGGTCTAATTGGATATTTATCAGAATTCCGCACCGATACACGTGGCACCGGCATAATGAACCGTGTATTTGCCGAATACGGCGAATACCGTGGTCCAATTCAGCAATATCGTCCGGGCGTTCTTGTATCTATGGAAAAGGGTTCAGCCGCAACATACGCGCTGTTTAACCTGCAGCCACGTGGTACATTGTTTATCGACCCCCAGACCGAGGTTTATTCAGGTATGATTATCGGTGAACACAGCAAGGAAAACGACCTGGAAGTAAATCCGATTAAGGGCAAAGAATTAACCAACATGCGTTCGGTGACCGCTGATGAAAAATTATTCTTGGCACCACCGCGCCGCATTTCACTAGAAGAAGCCCTGTCCTATATCCTGGACGATGAATTGGTAGAGGTTACCCCCGCCACAATTCGTCTGCGCAAAAAGGAATTAGACAGCAACACACGTAAAAAATTAAAAAAACACGTTGAAGAATAAATCAAATCACGCCACGACGATAAAATCGTGGCGTTTTTCATATTTAATGTATACAATGTGAATACACCCCATCAAAGGATTGGATATGTCATCACATATATCGGATACAAAAAAACACTTCTTTCCTAATTTAATAACGTCCATTATTCCATGTCGGCACGCACGTCGCAGCATACGTGGAATTTTAACAATGGGCATTGGCAATTTTCTCAAACAATTACGTGCGGACAAAAAAATAAAATTTTCACACGAATTATCCATTGCCGCCATTATGAAGAACGAAGGACCATATCTAAAAGAATGGTTGGATTTTCATATATTGGTTGGTGTGGAAAAATTTTATTTATACGACAATGGTTCGACAGATAACACAACCGATATCCTGAAACCATACATCGAACGTGGTATTGTTGATTATACACCATTTCCGGGTCGTGCCCAACAGCGCCCCGCATATTACGACGCAATCAGAAAGCATGCCGATGATACACGCTGGTTGGCATTGATTGATTTGGATGAATTTCTGGTACCGGTAAAACATAAAACCTTACCCGAATTTTTACGCACCCTGCCCCGGTTCAGTCAATTAATAGTCAGCTGGGTTGACTATGGTTCCAACGGACACGAAACAAAACCAGATGGCCTGGTGATTGAAAACTATACAAAACACGCACGTGATAACTGGGGCGTAAAATCAATAATAAATCCCCGTCTGATTACATATCTGGGCAATCCGCATTATAATTATGTCGCCGGCCCAACGATTGATGAAAACGGCAAAAAACTGGCCAAGGTTAATCAGGAAAAAAATCCCACAACCATCAATAAAATCAGATGTAATCATTACATAACAAAATCGCACGCCGAATATCTGGCACGCTGCAATCTGGGCGACGCCGGCAGTGGCGAGAAAGTAAAAACATTCGGTCGTGATGTCGAAACAAACTTTCGCCGTTTCGACAAGAATGATATCTATGACCCAATAATGAAAAAATACGTCACACAATTAAAGAAAATGTAAAAAAACCGCCAACCGGCGGTTTTTATTTACATCCCAATGTTTTGCGCATCCATCGCCTGTATCGTGCACGATTTTCACGCCCTATAACCATACAAGAAGATATACGTACAAACTTGCGCTTTAACCAATTTAGAAACACACTGCCAAATTCATCACGGTATTTTTGTAATTCTGTGTTGTATTCATCCCATGCGACATTATCTATAACCGGCAAATTCTTGTCATAGGCATATCCATTATCATTAAAAAATCGCCGCAGATGTTTATTTAATCCGATAACCTGTGGCATATTGGAACTGTGCGCCGATCGCATTTTTTCTATACACCCCGAAACAAAGACACTTTTCAATCCAGCGCACTTGTTGATTAGATATTGACTGGTTGCGCTGTCCCTTTTTATCTTGTTTCGTTTAATTTGTATAACCGTTCCACCACGTGGCATAAACAGTGCCATATGCAATGCCGTTCCCGCACACCCCGCCAAAACACGACAGTTTTTCATCAACGCAATTTGATTTTCCAATGACAATTTTTCTGGATACACAACATGAAAACCATTTTGTTCAAATATAGACTGCACATATTTCTCGCCATACGTACGCCCCACAGACAATGCGTCACGTGACAAATAAACCCGATCATATACAACATCTGCATCTGGCACATTCTTGGCCATAAATTTAAAGGCATCTATATATTTATCCGACACAAACGTGTGCATATTATAGGCTTGTCCTGGGACAAAGACATTTCTGAAACATGTCGTTTGTTTTAATATGATAACACGTTCACGTCCAACCCCCATCAATTCCAAAAATTTGTAAATATAGCCCGGAACCGAATCCAAAGATAAATTATCAATCAACACAATATGCATATTGTGGTACTGCGTACCACAAAGCGCCCACGCACGATTAAGATGTTCCAGAATAAAATGCCCAAAATGATTTTTTGCATTACCAATAAAAATCACATCTTTATCCACATACGGAATATTGTCCATGTCAATCTGTGGCACCTTTTGTGTGCCATGTCGATGCATTTGAAACGAAGATTTTACAAATTCGCCATCCGATGTAAAAACACCATAGCCATTTGCATGCTCGTTGGCAATGATACCATTGGGTACCGCTTCAACAGCAACATCTGGAAAATATTGTTTATTCAATTGCCGACACAAATATCGCTGATACAAGCAGTCCGAATAAATCTTCACAGGCATCTGTATTCCTTTTGTTGCAAAAACATTATAAATCTAGTACATTATAGGATATCAATGGTGATAAATCTATGATAAAACGCCTATTTCTTTTTGCGGGATATGATAAAAACGGCATTATAGATGATGCGCTGCTTATGTATGTTTCAGCGTTAAACAAGCTGGGCGATGTTATCGTTTGTATGGATTCAGATTGCACCAATGACGAATTGCAAAAATTACAGAATATCACCATACACGCGATGGCCGTACGTCACGGCGAATATGATTTTGGTTCTTACAAGCGGGCATACAATTGGGCACTAAAAAACCTGAACGTTTCATCTTATGATTTTGTTTATATGGCAAATGATTCTATGTATGGGCCCCTGTTTGATTTGGCACCATATCTGACCACACTGGAATCAAAAAATCTGGATGCGTTTGGAATGGTAAAGAATCCTCACAAAATGTCCCCGCATATTCAATCCTGGTTTATTGGTATGCGCAAAAGCGTATTTATGTCCGAATGGTTCAATGACCTGTTACAATCTGTAAAGCATCACGATGACAAGGGCAGCGTCACAATTTTATACGAACACGGCTTTACAAAACGTTTAATTGAAAATAACCTGTCATGGGATGCACTCTATGCCGCACCGGGTCGTTCAATATATAATCGTGTAAAACACTTTTACAAACGCAAAATGCCTTTTATAAAGAAACTGGCCTTTTCCCGTCATAACGGTGCCCTGGGACGGCAATTGCTGTACATCTTAAACCACACTGCGCCCGACATACGCAACACAATTTTAACATGCGCCCGTCGTGTGTACGGTAACGAATATATATCCAAGATACTGACCCATAACCCACTTAAAATTATGTATCGCAATATCAAATATACAATTTATAAACTAAGGACGAATGGCATATGACATCAAAAACATCAAAGCGTATTGCCGCCATAACAATGGCACGAAATGATGAATTCTTTTTATCTCGATGGATAAAATATTATGGCGACGCAATTGGCACGGAAAACCTTTATATTTACTTGGACGGCACCGACCAGATTATCCCAGAAAACGCAGGCAATGCACACATCACAAAATTACCCCACACCGATATGTCACGCGCCATAGGCGACAAGTATCGCATTGGGTTAATGTCAGATTTAGCACGAAAATTATTCAATGAATACGACATAGTTATTGGTTGTGATTGCGACGAATTTTTAATCGTTGACCCGGAATTAAAAATTGGATTGGCCGAATATTTATCTACCAAGAAAATTTGCACAACGTTATCTGGAATTGGCCTGGATGTGGGCCAGCACATGAAATATGAAAAACCATTGGACACCACCAAACCCTTTCTGGCCCAGCGTGAATTTGCATTTATTTCCACGCGATACACAAAACCGGTTGTATTAAACAAACCTGTGTCTTGGGGTTCTGGATTTCATCGGGTAAAGAATCATAATTTCCATATTGATAAAAATTTATACTTACTTCACTTTGGCGCGGTTGATATGGATATGTTACTAGCCAAGGCGGCCAAACGTGGCGAAGATTGGGTAAACCACCTTAAACGTCGTGGAAATGGCACAATCAACGATATAACTAATCGTCCCGCCCGCGGCGAACGTGCAATAAAAATCGCCCGCATGATGCAACGTTTTATCCGTGCGCCATACGCCTGGAATAAACCAAATATGTGTGGGCTAAAAATTGTTGTAAAGATTCCAGAACGTTTCAAAAAAACTAACGTTTAATAACTTTTACAACATCCGGGATAATATTTTCTGCATCAAACCGGTCACATGACTGTGTGGCGACTTTTATCATTTTCTTAACAGGCGCATTATTTTTCCATACGTTTTCCATATGTATCGCCAATGCATCTGCATCACCCGGCGCAAACAATAGGCCCGCCCCACCATTTAATAAAATTTCACGTGGACCATTTTTACAATCAGATGCAATATTAAGCGTACCCGCCAACATAGATTCCACCAAAACAACCCCCATCCCCTCAGATTTACTGGACAGAATGTGCGCCAATGCGCCACGCATAAAGCCAAATGGATTTTTTTGTGCCCCCGCAAAGACAATATTGTCACGCGATGCAAAAGTATCTGCGATTGCTCGATATTTTGTAATGTCGCCACCACCAACAAACACCATATAAACATCTGGACAATTATTATTTTGCCAAAACACATCAAACGCACGCAAAACAGTTTCAATATCTTTGTCCCCCGACAAACGCGCCACACTAACAAAATATTTACCATAATGCGGAACGACCGCGGCGGCAATTCTGCGACGAACATCATCGATATCAACCGGGTTATACACACGTACAATTTTGTTTTTATATTTTGGCCAACGCGCCTTGAACTCACCAACAAACCCATCAGTCAACGTCACAAACAAATCATAGTTTTTGATATATTTCACATAACTGCGATTTGCCAAAAATTTATTTATAGACGAATGCCACCAGGCAACACGTTTTGCACGAACACGGCGTAATTCCTTTCTAAAACCGAAATCATAGTAATCAATAACCACATCCGCATTATGTAAAATATGATGCTTGAAAAACATACGTCGCGCACCACGATATGTGTCACGCATTATATGTTGAATCAAGCGCACCAAGAAAAAACGTTTTAATTTTGTCCCCAGCCATGAACACGGATACAGAACATAGGTTTTAATTTCTGGATGTGCATTAAACCATTCGGCATACAGCGGTTCGGTAATTTTTACATACGACACAAACGAAATATCTAAATCATCGCGCTTTATCAGTTGTTCCAGGGTACGCACCAAAACCGATTCCACCCCACCCAATTGCATATCGCGTAGACAAAACACAACCTTTAATTTTTTCTTGCGTCGCATTTGATTACTTTCCTATGAACTGCATAATTTCATCGCGCGTCTGCATCGCCCATTTATATGACGGATTCGACAATGCCCCAATCTTTTCCAAATCGACAAAACACTTGCGTGCCGCCACCATATCTTCGTCCGTTGACAAGTATTTAATCTTGCGAAACGCCCACCGAATAAAATACCACTTGAATTCCGCGTTCCAGCGCTGCATCTGATAATCGGTCGCATTTTCCGCATATGCGGTATATGCATCCGCAATACCGGTACACAAACTTTGCATAATACGTAATTGTTTTGCACTTAACACAATGCCACCAAAATTCGGGATATAAAAATACAATGGCAACGGTGCAATCGTCACGCGTGGATTGCGCAACATAACGCGACTCCACCACGGGAAATCTTCGAACAAGATACCTTTGATAAACGGAATATCTGCAATCAATTCACGCCGATACAAATTCTTCCAAACCTGGCAATGTTTAATCAACCATTTACGCTTTGGGTTAAATTTATTGTGCGTGCGTTCGGTTGCATATTCAAAGACGTCATCGGTCACACGTGTTTTAATTTTATTAATGTTATATTTTTTATGC
>JAEIGA010003721.1_pt1 | contig 23751 bp, 46 predicted proteins | sample 9270691 | NCBI WGS metagenome assembly JAEIGA01 (sample SAMN17057246, study PRJNA624740) | gut metagenome | biome: biome; isolation source: fecal sample | host: Bos grunniens | place: China: Xizang | collected 2019 | reverse complement strand
AGAGGTTCACCCTTTTCACTATTCAACTTAAACCATTTATAACTTTGAATTGCCTTAAGATCATCTGGAGCAGTGGCAACACTAAGCTTAAGAGCACTACCGTCCTCCGATAATATATTATTTTCTCCACTTTCAACTAAATTCTTTTCATACTTAATAGACTGAGGAGCTGGTACAATACAAGCAATACTTTGAAGTTCAGTAGTATTTTTTGCAACTCTATTTACAACTATTACCTTGTAAGTGCCCGCAACAAGTTCGTCTGACGCAGCAATATGACAACGATTGATATGTTCATAGAAGGTATTGCTAAAAGGCTCTTCTTTTGGATTAACCTACGCATAAGCCTAACCATCATGAATATAATAAGGTTTATTATCGATATAAGCAGTATCTTTCGTTTGAACATACTCATCTTGCACTATAATATTATAAGTGCCTGGCAACTCTTCTGCAATGTCGGGATTATTATAAGGAATACGTTTCCAATTATAAGTAATATCACCCTAATCAATTGAATAAGCACCAATGTCGAATGTTAAAGTATTATTAGCTGCAAGATATTGTTTATCTGCTGGTAAGTCTAAGAAAATAACAGGAATTTCTGGGAAACTTTCTGCTCCTGAATTAGCTCCAGGTTTAATAGCATCTCTAAAGAAATTAATAGAATCTTCATCAACATACATAGGAGTATCAATAGTAATCCTTAACGCCGGTTTCACAGATACGGTTACTGGTAAAGTGTTTAAACTATATGAAATTTGCTCAGCATTATTTCTCATAAAGAAACGAACTGCAAATTTTAAAGTTCCTTGTCCGTCAATAATGCCACTAGACAGCGGCCAACCAAAACGAATTTTTTTACTATCATAATCAACAAGTGTAATTAAAGAAGTACCTTCTTTTCCCTCGGGACTGGTCCATTGGATATGAATATTAGTACGAATTAAATCCATAAAATCAAAATATCTATCGATCTCAAAGAGGAGAGTTTCTGCTCTTTGATCACCAGTTAAACTAACACCATATTTAGCAAAATTACTTGGAATACTAATTATTCTACTATTAGCATTAATTTTAAAATATTCTTCATCTAATGGAAGCATTAAATATTTAGAATATTTTGCAAAGCGTGCATTTTGTTGCTCACTAGACGCGCCGACACCAGCCTCCACTTCATCAGCATGTAACTTAGCAATTACATCAAGATACATAAAGTATTCTTCTAAACATGTGAATTTAGCAGTTGGTCTTTTGCTGTCGTCTATCTGAGTATTTTTGTCTGTGAGTAAGGCATATGCATCATCAAATAATTTTTTATATTGAATGCTATAATCATAATTGTTTTGATTTATAATCATATTTTTAACCTTCCTTTCTTTATATTTATTATTATAATAGGAGAATAAATTTATATTCTCCTATTATAATTTTATTTTTTAATTAATTGTCTTTTTTGGTATTGTCCACAATTTCATACCAATGAAGCAAATCTTCTGTTTCTATTAGAGTAGCGTATGTCTTTATATCTCCATCTGTGAGAATAAATCCAGAATCTGCTTCAATGTAAGTCATGGGAATATGCTTTATATCGTCCAATAAAACCGCGGAGGTAATAATACCATTACGACCTATATATTTATAACGTTTACGCTGTATCATTATTATATTAATCTCCTTCTAATTTTATTTTAAATATTAAATCTAATCTTGGGTACCATCAATACGTATGCCCCAGTAAGATTTTAATCTTGAGAGAACTTCTGTGTCTATATCTCCAGACATATTGGGGAAGCTATAAGTTGCATTTCCACTTAAATAAGGGAAACCAGTAGTGCCACCAAAAGCATCTTCTCCAATTTTCTATTTAGCTTCTGCTTCGTTAGTTGCTGCAATATTAACTATTATTTCAAATGGAACTTCACTTTGATTGGCGTAATAGTGCCCACAATTAGCAAAAGCCTAAGACGCTAAAACAACACTTTTAGGAATTGTTCTAATTTTAATCTTTGCGCATCCATTAAAAGCATAAGTGCCAATTGTAGTTAATGTATCTGGTAAAGTATCAATTGTAATATTATCATTACCATACGTATTGAACGCTTGCATACCAATTACTTGTAATTTAGATGGCAAATTAGTAATAGTAATAACTTTTGCTTCTTCAAAAGATTGTGCTCCAATTTCTATAATGTTATCATTTAAAGTAACTTCTTTTAATACACTACATTTCTAAAAAGCAGAATTACGAATACGAATAATAGTATTTGGCAAATCAACCTTTTCAACACTAGATTCCTTAAAAGCATTTACACCAACAGTAGTATATTGTGCATCACCCATGAAGAATATATGTGTAATTTTTGTAGTATTGGCAAAGCCGTATGTAGAGCCAGCATTTTCATTACCAATGTGTGTAATCGGTAGTGAATTGTGGTAAGAAGGTAAAGTAATTTTTCCTTCTAAAATATCTCTATATTCTGGCTTTAATGAAATACCTAATTTATCAGAATCTATAGTAATAAAATCAAAATATTCTTCAGAAGTCGCATTGTCTCGCACATCTTCAATTTTATAACAAGCATAAAGATTAATATTATTGGTAACTACCAATTCACTTAGTATAACTCGATCTTCATCTGGAATTTTATCAAGTAAATCTTTATAGTATCTACGAGACCATCCTAAGAAAGTATATCGCTCATAATCTTTTAGTGAATTGCTGTCTCGATAATAATATTCACGAATCGGACCATTGTATATGGTGTTATAATCAACTGGCCAAGCAGTAGTGTTTATTTCCCCTTGAGTCTAAGTAATTAATTCAGCATTCCAATCATAAAAGCGCACTAGATATTGACGAGTTTTAATATCATAATCTGGATAAAATTCCATACTAACAACAGGAATTAAAGAAGTAAAAGATATAGCATTTTCATCTATTGGTCCATATAATTTTTCATCATAGGTAGCAGGATCATAATATTTTACGTCAGTATTATTCTTATCAACCCAATAACCACGGAACTTAAATGTTTCCTCAGTAGTGTCTTCTTTACTTGGAACGGTAATAGCTTGTTTAAGAGGTCCTTCGTTTGAAATTAATTGTGCAATATTTTGGCCATCCGACTCTCCACTTCCCAACACTCTATAATGTATAACGTCAGCATTATTGTTTGTATAGAATTTTAATTCTACTGCTGGATTGAGATGTTCTACTTTATTAGTATATTTAATTACTACATTTGGATATACACTAGCATATTTTTCATAAATAATATATTCATCAACATTACAATCAACGTCAATAGTTATTTCTCCCGTTAAAGCTGTAGCAATTGTAAATCCAGTAGCTGGACGTCTTGGAGAAGTTTTTAAGTTTTCTAATACTTTAATTCCAGTAACATTATTATTATCATCTAAGTCAAACTCTTCAGACAAGTTGGTATTATTAATAATCCATTTAAAATCATTTAATTGATACTGGTCAATTCGCTCTAATTTAGCAAACTTATAAGTATAAGGATCTAATTTAGGAGAGTTCTAAACATATATATTTTTAATTGTTTTGTAAATACTATTATTTCCTAAATCTTCATTATGAGTAAGGTTATTAATATTTTCATCAACTGTAATAGTTTCAATTTGAGTTAAATTTGATGCTGTAAGTGTTGTCAATGGATTTAACTCCAAGGTTTTAATTGCTCCACCATCAGCAAGAATTAAACCATCAGTAGTACTACCACTTAAATACAATTCACTTAATTGAGTGGCTCCACTTAAATTTAAACTTCCTAAGCCGCCTTTAGTTGCTTCGTCAAGAATACCAGAATTTTGTAATTGTACTTTCTATAACATTGCATTTGAACCGATATCCGGAGCTTTAAGTCTAATATTATAATAGCCTTCTTCATTTGAACCGAATGCAATTTCGCGTAATTTACTTGCGGCTGTCATGGTTGCATAGAATGGATATAATTTATCTAAACCACTAATCGTCTACATCATTGTAGGACCAAAAATATAACAAGTCGCATCATTTGGAGAACCTATCATTTGTCCAACTGGCGCGTTCCAGATTTCTTTGCGTTTTAATCTTGGAGAGGTCTTTAACTAGCCTCCGAGATAAATTGTTGCATAACAGTCAATATAGAATGACATTGGTAAAATGTTATTGCTATCCCAAATTCCGCTAGGGTCTTTATTTAAACGCAAATCCGCTGAAGTACTTTGCTCAAACATACTACCTGCAACATATTTAGAATTTAAATAATATTCTTGATATGTTTCATACTAAGCTCTCTGGTGAGTCTTTTTACCACCTTCAAGACGCTCAAGATAAGTATTAGTGTCTAAACCCAATCTTCTTGGACGAATATATTTTCTTATATAGTCATAAATCCAACATCTCTCTGGAATTTTCTCTTGATGTCGTTTGCACTCTTCCAAGTATGCCTTTGCATTCCATGCACCTTCGCCCTCTAACTTTTGATGTAAATACTTTTGAGCAACTGGCAAGCCATGAATAAAGTTAAACCATACCGAAGGAGAGGCGTTAAAGATATCAGCATCATTAATAGTATCAAGACACTCAATACCGTAGGTGAAAGTTAAATAACCACTGTTGTTATTTCCATCTGAGGTATCATTATCATAGTCTTTGGTTAAATCCCAGTGAATACCATCTTCTGTGCTCCAGAAGGTGTTTTTAGCCACATTATCTACCATTGTATGACGCTGAATGAATAAGTAATGATATACAACAGAGTCCATAACTAAATGGTCTTCACACTCAGACAACATTTTTGCCATACGGTAATCATAGGTGTCATGAGTGTAAGGAATAATTTCAATTACATCTTCATAAATGAATTCTCCCTGATCATTTAACTCTGGATTTCCATTATCATCGACCTTTTGTCTTTTAATGATTTTTGTGGTACTATATTTATTTTCTACTTGTCCATGAATTGAAACTTCTGGTAATTCAGCATCCTCATACCCAGGAGGATTAAAACCTTTATAAGTATAAGCGTCAAACAATACTTCAATTAGTTCATCATCTTCCGCAGGGGTTGCACTATAAATAGAATAATAATTTTGTCCTTCACTATAATCATTAATTGCTTTTATATATTGATTATTTTCATTTTTAATGAAATATACATTTTTCTTATAAGTGTCCGCAGTCAAAGTTTCTGCTTTCGCTTTTAAAATTTTAGAATCGTTATAACCCAATGGATTACTTGCAACCATCCAATCAACAAAATTAATCCAAGCCTGTTTATGTTCTGGCTTAGCTTTATCATTTCCATCAGGATATCTGAACTCATGGAATGGTTTTTCTAAATCAAACTGGCTCATGTTAATTGGTACAGTCATCCAGTGCTCTGCGTTTTGGTTATCTGTTACCTCTACGCACATTGCCATAGGGTTATCTGTATCATGAAATACTTCAACATTCTTTTTATCATTACCCATGTTTCCAATAGCATATTGCTTGAAATATGGCTTTTTAGTATAATCTTTAGTGTCTAAAAAGACGTTGGCATTTAAATAACCATCTCTGTCTGGCTCGCCATTGTTGTTATAATAAGTAATTGTTTTATTATTATCTTTAATAAATACGACACCACTCTCAAACTGCATAGTATCACGATAAGTTTTTCCATCGGGATGAGTTTTTCTTCTGTGTGCATCAAGATATGGTTGGAACTTATTGTACCACTCCTAATTAACTACATTATTAACATTTTCACAAGATGCGACATTTACTTTGGTACAGGCAATTTCTACTGGGATTGCATCATCAGCCACACACCATCCAGATACTTCATTTCCATCTTTGTCAATGAGAGTCTTAAATTTAGAGCGTAGGTTAAAAGCAGCAACACCATAAGCTGCTGAAGAAGTTCCCTAAACGTAAGTTTGTACATCTTCAGCTTTGTAATAGGGTTTATCTAAAGTGTTATAAGTTTTCCATAGTTCATAATATTTACAACCGCTTACTTTATCATCTTTAGAAGTGGTCATTTTATCAATTTCATATAAATAAGCTCGACAGTCAGGATTGGCTGCTACTAATTTTTCATAAGAAATTTCACCTGCGTTGTCAGTAATATCATTACGACGATATCTACCCATCATCTTGTTTGCGGATGGGGCATCAATAATGAAATTATTTAAATGCTCATCAATTGACAAAGAACGCTCATAGGCTTTTGCCACATAAACATGAACATCACAAAGATCAGAGCCGATGGTAATATACTTAGCATCAGACTGAGTTAAAGTTTCATTTTGTTCATATGGCTTTACACCCGCGGGAATGCCGTCTACCCAGAACATAATAAAACGATCACCTAAAATACTTTTTGTCGCAGTAATTTTAGTGTCTGGTACATTTGGCCATATTTCAGTATCAATCTCTAAATATGCGTTCTCATAATATTGAGTTTTAAATCCTCTGTTATTAGGAGTTTCAAAATATGCTTGTTGAGCATCAAATTTAATACCAACATTACTATTGTCATCATAACATGTTAGTACTGGAGCTTCATAATCATAGCAATTTGCGGTCTTGAAACAGAATTTAAAATCTTTACCGCCACTAGTACCGGTAGTAAATTTTTCAAATAATTTATATTTAATAATCATTCTTGATCCTTGACGCACATTAATATATTTTTCAATGCTGCCGTCTTCTTGAACGTCAAACTATAAACCACCTTTTTCCCAGTCAAAGTTTTCAAATTCAAGTGTTACACCATTAGAATTCCAATTTCTTAATTGCTCGTTGCTAGAGAAATTATTTGCTTTTAATGAAAATGCGTAACCACCAGTTTCTTCCACGTCTAAAGCTAATTCATTAACGATTAAATCAATATTTTTAATAGCTTCACCATTATCGCTACGAATACTTAACTATATTGTGCCATATTCTGTTGGAGTATACGCCCAATGTTGTAATGCTCTATCATAACTATCAGATACAATCTTAATATCATTAACATAAAAACTCACATTACATTTTTCAGTATCTTGATCATAAACCAAGAAGGGAATATCAATTGTTTGATACTGAGTTGCAATTGTTTCATAGTAAGGAACTGTTAATACGGTAGAATGATTATTTTCATCAATAAATGTAATTTCATGTTTAATAGTTGGAGTTGGTTCTTCAGTTGCATCTGAGGTTAAATATATAGCGCAAGTGTGCGCGCCATGAGGTAGGCTTGGCATAGATTTTGTGGTATATACACTACCTGTCTTATTTGCCGGAATGATTTCTGTAAAATAAGTTGCTCCCTCTGTGTAATCATCATCAAAAATAATATGAGCTACACAATCAACATTACCATAAGGAGTAAATCTTAAAGTGAAATTGCTACCTCTACGGTATTCATCTTCGCTATATTCCCAAGGCCACTCTAACTCAAGATTAATTGCAGTTACATACCAAGTTTTAGAAATAATACTGTCAGTTATTCCGCCAGTATTCATATTAACAATTATTACTATCTTATTTTGTTCAATAGTATGGTCTAGATATTCATCAACTTTAAATGAATTTCTACCATTACGAACTTTTTGTGTGTATTGCTTACCATTAATTTTCCAAGTGGCAGTACCCTCTTCTCTAATGGGGTCGCCAGCAGAGTCTTTCGCTACAATATCAAATTCAATATAATAATCTTTACCAGTAATAGTTGAGCTATATTGAGGTGTTACAAAATTAATAGAAAGACTACCTTCATTGCCACCTGCGCCAGGTCCTCCAGACCCACCGCCACCCGCAATCATTAATCTACGTGTTTCGATTAAAGCTGGACTTGCATCTAAGACGCGATAAAAACCACCATCAGGCATGTTTAAAATTAAATCATCTACTGTTGGCATATTAGAGCCATCGATGTCAGAGGGATAAAAACTAAATAATACTTGATCACCATATTTTTCATCATCGGTTAATTGTCGTTTTCCATAATAAACACCAGAGGTTCCGCCCATAGCTACATATTCATTATCCTAGCCGCAGAAGATTTTATGCGTATCAGTTGTAAAATACACAAAACCGTTAATAGGCTATCTATCTTCCAAATCAGCCTCTTTGCAACGCACAGGACGAAATGGATAATCACTTTGTTGCGCATTAATAGAATTTAAAATTGTTGTTAAATCTTGCATATATATCTCCTTTCTCATTAATATTTTTTTATAAAAGAAAAAAGGAGAGAATAATGCATTATTATTCTCTCCTTTTATTTTATACATCATTCTTCATAGAATGTAAAATTTTAATCTTATATTTTAATTAATGTTGCCCATTAATCAAAATGCAGCCCATACTAATCCTACTTGAATTGTATTATTTGCGGCATTTGTAGTAATCTCTAAATTTTCAGAGGAAGATGCAAATGTCACTGCTCCCAAAGATGTTCCTGCGTGAGAAGTTAAAGCAATCTAATTATTTGCAACTGATAGTTTAGACTGTATTGCATCATTGTATCCAGTTTCAACATGAATCCACCCTCCGTTTTCGCCAATACCAGTTGGATATGTTACTTCACTTTCTAACTAATCATGTGTGGCAATAATTAAATCACCTGCATGATAATCATGGCTCGCAATCATACCTGATGCATAAACTACATAAGTGTCTCCCGCTTGAACATTAGTAAGAGGCCATACTAAATCTGTACCTAAATTATTATAACCAATACTACCTTTAAATGTCATAGAATTGGCTGCTGCAATATTTTCACTAATTTTATCCAGCAATTCATCTTTTAATTGAATATCAGCATCTTCAAATGCTTTACGAATTGCGGCCTCTTCGGCGGTTGCACGAGTCACTTCCGCCAAAATCTTATTACTTAATTCAGTATAGTTTGTAGATACGTCTCCGCTTAATTTATTTACAGTCTAACCTAAAGCATTTACTTCTTCTTCAAGCTCAGCAATACTACCACCATCTTCACCAGCAATTGCGTCAATTGCAGCCTATAATGCCTGCTCCGCGGCAACCGCACGAGCATATTCAGTTTCAATGGCGCCGAATAAAGTTTTTCCGGCTGTTGCTGCATTACCACTTGCGGCTTGACCAATTGTATTGTTAATTGTGGTAATTGCAGTATTTAAGGTGCTAATACTATTAGATAAAGTGCTTGTGTCGTTAATCCATATAAATTTATTTGTGCTAGGATTGTATTTACACAATACGTTTTTATCTTCTGCATAATATAATGCATTAGCAGAAAATTTTTGTGCATCTGTAGCTGTAGAATTCAATAAATCTTCAAGCTTAGGAACGACAATAACATCACCAATTCTTATTCTATAATTTTCAGTATGTTTGTCGTCTTGAGCAAGATCAATATAAATACCAGGCTCATCTGTAGTAATTGAAATCGCTCCTGGCACAATAGGACATTTAGCAGGATTAACTAAGTCCGCATGTAGGCCCTTGCGTAACAATAATGCTTCTGTGTTTGCCATATTTTATACCCTCCATGTACGTTTTATAAATCATGCCACACAAGACGTTCCAATATAGATGATACATCATCTTCATGTTTTTCTGTTGTGACGTAATTGTTAAATTTATTATTAATTGTGACTAGTGATGTATTAATACTAGTTAAATTAGAACTGATAGCTTTTATACTATCCTGAGCCGAACTTAAATCAGCTGCGATAGTATTAAATTCACTATTATTTGTTAAATTTATAATTTTTGAACCATCAACTGCATTTATGGACAATTGACGCATTTCATCTTCACTAATTGTAAATTCACTACTTACTAAATTAATTAGATTTTTTTCTGCACCTTCTGCTACAGTTGATAATTTTTCAATTTCACTTTTAGAAACTAAATCTTTATCTTTATCTTTCTATACAAATAGATTTAATAATGAAACATTAGAGGCCAAATCAATTGTGGATGGAACAGAAACAAGCTCAAGCTTTCTTGCTCCGTCTGAACTGATTGCAAAATTTTCACTAACAGCATTAATAATATTTTTTTCTGCGTTCTCTTGCACCGTTTCTAATTTAGCAATCTCTGTGATGTTCACTAAATCTTTATTAGCAGCTTTTACAACAAAATTGTCATTAACATACGTTTTTGTTGCATAGTCATCTAAACTAACCTCCCAAGTTCCAACAGGCTCTACTGAACCATTAATAACCATATATTCAGCATACTTATTATCACTTTCGGTTAGTCCAATAGGAACCATATATATATACTACTCAGCGTCTACTGCGTCTGGGTCTATATCTGAAATTGAACCGACCTATTTTCTCTTTAGGTGTGCGGCGGCCGCAATCTACGCGTTAGTTTCTTCTTTGGTATATATGTTATCTAATTTTTCTGTTAGGTTATTAGTTGTATTAGTTAAATTAGTAATGGTAGTTTGAATACCAGATATCTAAGCATTAACGCCCTCCATCGTTGTTGGATTTGGCTCATACCAACCAAGTACAAACTAACCATTTTCTATTGCCACTTTTGGTTCTAATCCCGCGGCCCAAGGATGCTCCTCATCAACTTCAGTTAATTGATAAAATGCAACTCTACCATCCGCTTCTGGGATATATTTATAAAAACGTTTACCAAAATCTTTTAAACTTAAGGTCTCGTCAGTTAAAATAATTGTTGACTAATCAACAACTGTTGCTTTTCCAACTTCCTGAACTTCACCATTAACATTTAAAATAATATATGCAGTTGCTGTGTTATTAGTTTCATTAACCAATCCTAAAATTTGTCCTACATAAGCTACAGGACTGGTCTGTGCATAGTTAAGCATATCTTCATAACTATACCAGATTTCACTTTTGTCAAGAGGTATTGGATTACCTCTAGCAATATTCATAGGAAGACCCATGAAATTGCCATCTTTTTTAATTATAGCCATTTTATTAAGTCCTCCTCTTTTAACTTAAAATAACTTTATGAATTTCATTTTCTGCGATAGAAGCTGGCTAATAAATCCATACTTTATAATCAATTGCAGTATAATTATTTGCTCCAGGAACTGTTATAAAATCTTTTTGTTCCTCATATTCTGAAGTTGCATTCGCATTTAATGCACTTAACATCGTAGCATTAATCAATCCCCTTCGAGGAGAATTTGCAGGAATAGCAATAATAAAACGAGTAGGCTTTTCTACAGAAGATGCTTTAAATATTAATTTTTGCTGTTCATCATAAGCGCCGCCATTAATCAAGTGCTCACGGATAAACTCTCCAGTAATTTCTTCTTTAGAATTATCTACTCCATAGAAGAAAGAACGATAACCTTTAAGCTCTCCAGAAGAAAGTGAAACTTCTCCTGCTTCAATCTTAGTGTCTGCAATATTATTTAAATTAGTTACTGCAAAAGCTCCTTCACTGTGTTTAATTGTTGCTGTAATATAATAAGAAGTATTGTCAGTTACTTCAATCTCGGGAAAAGCTCCCTCAGTAGAACTTAATATTTCTTCGACATCGGTACCTTGTATTTTATATGAAGTAGCAATAACACCAGTCTCAGGACCATAAGAGTAAGAACCTGAATTTAAAGCTACTTTATAAGTTGGAGTTATAATACTGCCAACTTCCCAAGCTTTATTTTCTGGTGTATCTAATTCAATATAAGGCTAAATAATTTCAGGCTATTTTTCTTGAGAAAAAATAGTTTCAAACACCTGTTTTAAATTTTTACCTGCGGCCGCCACCTCTGCGCGACCATTGTCTCCAATAATTACTGTACCAACATTTTCAGTAAAGATAATATTATCTCCAAAATATACATTTTCAGCATTGTAATTACCATCCATGGCAATCCAATTACCATCTTTATAAATATAAGATGTGTATTGTAATTTTTCATTATTGGTTTCAGTATCTCTAAAGATACAATCTTTAACAATTACAATATCTCCATTATTTACAATTACATCATCAGGCAAAACTTCTTGAATTGCTTCTTGATGTGTTTGATTCTTTTTAGTTTCAATAGTATAAATTAATGTTGTGTCGCAAGGATTCGCCCACTCGCCATCGCCTCGTAAAAATAAATTTTGCGATCCTACTGGAGGAGCGGGTACAAATCCAGCCATGCCGCTCTCTAAATCAGAGGCACTGGCAAATGTTAAAGCATCAAAGGAATAACTAACCCAATTTTGCTCGTGTTTATCATATACTAATAAAGCATCAAAATCAATATTTTCAGTAATCATTACATCAGATAAATCTTTTAGATTAATTTCACCGTGCTCGCCGCCAGGGGTCATGCAAGGACCAGAAATCAATTTACTACCTAAGTATAATGATCCTTCTTCATTTACTGAGTCAGATAAAAAATATAAAGTATCATCATCTTTATTTTTTAAATTATTATAAGCGGCTGTGCTACCGCGCATAAATTTTACATATCTTGTCATTTCTGTCTCCTTTCTTTAAAATATTTATATTAAATTCTTTAAAATAAAGAAAGAATTTATTCAGTTGGAATTTTTTCCTCAAGGGCTTCAATTCTATTTAAAAGTCCTTCGATCATTGCCAAAAGTGCAGTATTTGCTGACTTTAAATTAGATTGCTCCTATATTAATGTTTCATTTAACGTCATTAGCCCCTAGATAGCTTCAGAAACAGTATAAATCTTATCAGTATTTAATTTTTCATTTAAAATCGTACTGAAACCTTCTGAACCTGTAACTACTCCAATGGTTTGTGCTATATTAGGAGTTTCTGTGCCCATATCCTATGCGTCTGGATACATATCTTTTAATACTCCGGTTAACGCCTCTTTCGCATAGGGATGGTCTGGATGCGTCAAAAAAGCATCTAACTCATCAAGCAAACGATCTTTCTTAATATAGTCTTGACCATCTAAATAAGTATCTAAATGAATTCCTTTTCCAGCTTCTGCCGCTTCTTGATTAATAGTGAAGAAATTTGTAAAAATATGGTCTATATCCATTTTTACCTATTCTAAATTCTCCTCTGTATCACTAATAGGAAGCTAAAAATATGTTTTTGTAGAAGCAATAGAATGACCTGCTTTATCATAATTACTGTTCGTAGTTTCAATAAAATCTCCATATTTCAAAGCAATAAAGTCATCTGGTTTTTCTTCATCTGGAGATGTATTTTCAGCAATTTTAGAAAAACCTATTACAGTTTTACTATCATCTTTTTCGCCAGGAGTGGAATGGCCTATTGCAATTGTTTTAGTATTCTAATCAGTATCCAATTGAATCCAACGATTTGATGGTTTAATATTTAATTCATCCCATGGAGTGAGGGCTTCAACGCGTTCATCTTGGCTATTAGCGATAGGATCAATGGCCTCTTCTGCCGCATTACTTTTTGTAATTTTTAACGAAGAGAATAATTTTTTAAATTCATACAAAACTTGTCCATAAAAACTTCCCATTACGCCTAACCTCCATCATATACAATATCAATTAAAAGACGTGTCTAGCTAGTACTAGTATAATATGCACTTAAAGTACTAGCATCAAATTTTATAGAGCGTATTTGTCCCGCTATCCCAAGATCGAGTTCATAAATTCCAGTCGAACCTATAATGATAGGGAAGGATGAATTGTTTAAGTAAAATTTTGTACCAGGCACTCCCTGGATACCAAGATGACTAATTATACCAGTTTTTTCAAAAATATTACCATTTACCAATTTACCATAATAATTATAAAAATCTGTTGGATAATTATTAGTGCTGTCACCATAATAATATCTAAATTGTTTAATCTATTTCACAATACTACCTCCTTTACATCAACAAATCCGCAGCTCTCGTGGCAGTGATTGACATAGTTCCATTGTAAGTTAATGGAATAGTCATTTTACTGATAGTGTAATAACCATCTAAATTTGTTTTTTGATCTATAATTTGAATTCTCGTATTTGGCTCTAAATAATAAATTGGTATCGTATTAATAGTAGCACTATCGATACAATAACTATGTTTATATAGTAGCTCATCTACAACTGATTTAGCACTCTTACCTTGTGAGCTAATTGAAAACATTGTATTTTCATATATTTTAGAAATTCCAATATAAGTATAATTGGTACCATTACCCAATGCATCTATAATATTGTTTGAAAAAATAACATTTGGTGTCTCTCTAAAATAGATGGCTTTTACATTTGAATCATTAATAGATTTTGGCCGACATCCAACATTCTTCACTGAGAACTAAGATAGTGCTCCATCTCCATCCAAGAAATCAAACCAAAAGCTGAGATTTTGCGGTGCCTCATAAACTATTTTATTCCAGTATTTATGTTCTCCTTCATAATAATAATTTTCATAAGACATAAGGGCATTTTGAATTTTTGTTAATTCAGTCTATAGTGCATCTAATTCTTTTTCAGCTTTTTGCAATGTATCTTTTGCTTCATTAAGAATTGTCGTGCAGTCGGCAATGTCACTTTGATTTACTTCATCTTTTTGCTCCGCTTTTTCTAAATCTTTTTTTGCTTTGTCCACTGCCTAAGCAGCATTCTTTACACTCGTGCTTTGTGTTTCAACATTATTTTTTGCTGTCGTTTCCTTATTAACTAAATCAGCCTTATCCTCTGCGCTTAAAGTTGGATCATATAAATCCCTCCAAAAACTAATTAAATCCTAATAATAATTTTCATAACCAGTTTTTCCATTAATAAACTAAGGATTCTCTTTGATTAAGCGAGCTTCAAAATCATCTAATATATGAGCATATTTATAATAATCCCTTCCCATCTAATAAATAATTTCTCGCCAGTCATATTCACTAGTTGAATATATCTTACTATCCTAACCGTCTACGTTTGTTCCATGTTTATTATTATAGCTAATTAAGGCAGGATCTCTTTCATTTGTATCTGTTGTATTATTATCTTTGGCCACAGGGATAGACTTATACTAAATTGGTTTTATATCTATTGCATATCGCATATGCACGGGTATTTCCTATCCAGATACGCTAGTGCGTGAGCCCCATACAGCAAAATCATTTCTTAAATTTTGAAGATTTGGATTATTATTAAAGGTAGTAACCAACTCTCCGTTTTTAAATTCATATGCTATACTATTATTTTCTTCCATATAAGTTCGTCCCTCTGAGTCATTCATCAATGGACTCCAAGGGGAGTTTGTATAAGTTTTCTTTTGTTGAAATACAAACTATCCATCAAGATTATAAAAATATTCATAATTTCCTAGCATATTTTTAATTTTATCTAAAATACTTGTCAAAGATTCGCCAACATTTCCAATTAAATCTCCTGGATAGGTTAAATCTGTTAATCTATATCCAGCAGTGTCACCAAATAATACTTTTGCAAGATATACTTGTTTCTTGCCGCCCTCTGTCTTCATCCAGACCGACTATGCATCTTTCACCCCAACAAAAGGATCTAATAGTTTAATAAAATATTCATTTTCTAGCTCGCTTAATGGTACATTCAATTCTCCTTCTTCGGTCGTAGAGCAAAGCATTGAATTTCCTATTATTACATTATCAAACTTATCTTTTCCTTCTTCTTTGTAAAAATATAGAGGAGTATCTTCATCATATCTATATTCTAATAATTCTAAACCAGACATATCTAAGTCATTAATTATAATATTATGCTCAGGCTCTCCGCCATACAAATGCACAGTATTTCTAATAATGTCTTTTAATGGCAAGTGAATAATTTTTTTCACTCCGGTAGAATCCATTTCTTCTATGGTTCCAAAGTCAGTTGATGCAACGATAGATCCACCAACTTCTCCATTTAAACCACACATTTTATCTTTTCCCTATATACTAATTGTAAAATTATTAGTTGAACTAGATGTATTAAATGAAGAAATAAAGTAAGTTCCTTGTTTAAACCATATAATTTTAGGATATGTTGAATCAATAGTATTTTCTAAACCGACTTCTAATTTAAACTTTGTATTCAAGCCCCAAAGATAGTTTCGATAATCAAAATTATCTGCTACCATTGTTAGTGAGCATGAGCGACGTACTGCAGAGTCTCCGTCAATATTAACGGAGCCCTGCGTAATTCGCCCTTCGATTGTCTCTAAGGGATCTTCATTGAAAGATAAAGCTATAATTTTTGCGTAGGTTGTTTTAGTGCGATTTTCATCAAGCTTTTTTAAAAAATCACTATTATAAAGCATATTGTCCATCCTCCTCAAATACTGCTTCCAATGCAGCTTCTAGCGCAGTTATATAAGCTGTATAAGCCGTATCAACTTGCTGTTTGGTAACTGTTGGAGTTTCACTATTATAATCGTTTAAAAGAGTAATCCACGCCTATTTTTTCGCTTTAAGAGATAAATCTTCATCCTCAATGCTATAATCAATTTCTTTTATCTCATAAGCCATCTCTATATAAACCCCAGAACTTAAGTGGATTGTATCAACCTCACCAAAATTCGATACCCAGTATGAGCCATTAGTGCCGGGAACAAAAAGTTTTTGTGCCTCTGGATTACCAACTGGTGGATCTACTAGCGGGTCGTCAATAAGATGCCCAAGCCCAGTAGATAGATCTAAAATATATTTATTGTTTAATTTAAATTCTTGTGGGGGCGGAGTACTTCCAAGAGTTACTTTATTATTTGGATTGCCATCATAATATTTTCCCTCTTCGCTCACGTAATAAATCTCTAATTCAGACCATCCCTCTGTAATTTCTAGTTTATGATATACATCCTTATAAAATTTATTATTATACACATAAATAGTTGTAATTGGACGAGGCCTTGCTATAATGGTATAAAAATCACCAGTTTGTCTACGAATATCTTCAAGATAAGTACTAATAATTTCAATATTTTTATTATGACCAATAAATTGAGCCATTTCATCTTTTGATGTAACGTTAGAAATATAACTAAAATTATCAGGAACTGATGTATCATAATAACCATAATGCACTTTTGCGGTACCAGTGGCGTCTCCACTTACAAGCTCAATAGCCGTTACTGGGTCTGTATCTGGATCAACATAATAAACTCCAGTAGCACCAATTTCAATAGAGGTAATTACACTATTAACAGCACTGGTCTATGTAATTTTATATTGGGTTCCAGGAGTAGCATCTAAAATAAAAGCATAGTGCATTGGGAAATCTGGAATAAATGATGTACCAATTGCAACTTCCGCAAATTTCATAATGCGATTATCCTCATTTGGCAAAGATAATAAATTATATTTTTTTAAGTTTTCAAAATTATGCTCCGCTATTTCATAAGCTGTAGCACTAAAAGTATGAAGCATGCGGCCGAGCTAGTCATTTGGGGTTAACGAAGTATTCATTAAGCGCACAATATAACTACCCTCACCCGGAGAGCGGAATAGTTTAGGCTAGCCATTGTTTAACCATTCGAGCACTGCCATTTTAAATTGACGCTCACGATAGAAGTTATCTGATGTCAGTTTCGTTCCAGCGTCAGGAATATTGAGCTGGGCTTGAGGGGTCTATGAACCTGCGGCCGCAGTCTTTGTTCTAACTAAGCTGTATTCTTCTGGATAAATTCCATTTGCAAATAATTCTTTTTCATCTCCCAGATAAGATAAAAGACCTGAGATCGGAAATTCTTTATAATTAACATTACCATTTCTAAAAATAAAAGGATATCGTCCACCAAGTGTATCTACTTTACTCTCTAAGATTGTAGATTTAAATGAAGACACTTTGGGATTATATCTTATTTTTAGCTATCTGTCTCCATCGGTTAAAAATGCATCTTCAAAATCTGCATAGATATAATAAGGATTATTTTCATCTTCTGCTTCTAAATAAGAATTCTAATTATATGGATTTCTTATAACATGTAATTCTTTATTTGAATAAAGATTATTACTATTATACGCCTAAATGGCATATAAATATTTTACTCCATGTTCTATGGTATAATCAGTCCAAATAGTACCCATATCACTTGGAGTTTGTGACATCATATTAAAACGAAAAATTTCGTTCCAAGTATTTAAATTTTCTGAATATCTCGTAATTACGAAATTACCAGAAAAGGGAATTTCTTCATTAATCTCTTTTGGCTTAATAAATTTTAAATTTACGCAACCATTATCATTATCCACATCCGCCAATAATTTAGCAGGTATATTTGCATCAACAGTGCTCGCCTCTTTGATAGAATAGGGGCTTGTCTCACTGTGATAATCATTAATAGTTTTTACAGAATAAGCAATACGATAAATTTTACCTTTTAATAAACTTTTTGTTAAACTCCAAGTATCAACTGCAGTATATTCCATTTTACTACTGCTGGCATTTAATTTAGTTTCATCTGAGCTACTATTATGAATTAAATCTCCACTAGTTTCAAATACTTGATTATTATCATCATACATGGTAAAACAATAAGAATATACTTTTTCGGTTGTATCAGTATTTTTATACATTCCCGTAAAACTTACTGGATTTGCATTGAGAGCCCCGCTGGTTAAATTCTAAATTGTTAAATTAATAGGGCTAGTGCATTTAATAATACCAACTGAAGACATTGGACTTACTGAATCTGAGCGTTCATAATATGTTGTGCCAGTAGCAAAAGCGTTGCCGGTAAATACAGAATATATTTTAGTGCTCGAATTATAAGTATAATAAGTCTTTGTATCTGATTTGGTAGTATCACTGGTAGTATTATAATTATACTTTACAAAAGCCACTTGTGCCTTATAAAATTGTGCCGCATTAATTTTATTTATATCTGCGGCCGCAGCAATATTAAAAATAGCAACATAAGTATTTGTAGAACGATTAAATGTAATATTGGCTTTTGAAGTATCGCCAACATATTTTTCCAATCCAGTGGTGATTGTTTTTAATTTTAATCTCATGTGAGAAAAATCATTATATCCAACAGCTCCACTAAGTTTAAAAGGTATCGCAACACTAATATGGCCCGTTGTTGGCTTAATAAATGCGGGTAGCTTACCTTCAATTATTGGTGGATAATTTAAATTATTCATTTTATGCTCCTTTCTCTCAAATGTTTATAGAAAATAGGCGTAGATTAAAAAATCTACGCCCTCTTGTTATTAATCAATCATGAATAGGAGAGCTTCCATCTGACCTGTGGTGAGGGTTAAGTCATCTCCAAAATTATCAATATTCACTTTGTAAATATTTACCTCTTGTTCAAGGTTGAACAAATCTTCAAGTTCTCTGGTAGCAATTTCCATCTTATCAGGATCTATGGTAAAACGATTAGTCTCCTGGTCAAGATTACCATAATTGGAAAGCAAATCAATACGAGCTTTTTCAATATCTTGAGCCATAGTGATTAAAGTCTCTTTGTTTTTCTGCAAGTAGAAATTTACTTTTACAGGGAACTTTTGTTCAGTATCTTGAAATGCAGCTGCTAAATCAGTTGCATAAGTGTAAATTTGATTATTAGTTAATTTCATTTTATGTACTCCTTTGTCTCATTTATATATTTATATTATAATAAAAATTTTTCAGAAAGTCAAGTAAAATAAATAGTTATACATGATATGCAACAATTTCACCGTATTTATTAAGACCTAGCCAATATACACATTCTCCCCACTATTCTTTAGTTTTTGTCACTCCATTAAAACGTCCATCAATTCCTGCCTCAGTAATATAAAAACTACGAGAGCGATGTAGCTTTTCAATATTATAATATATCTAAGTTTGTGATGAATCCTTTTCTATTAACACAATATATACATCATATTTGCCAGCTGGTAAATCAGTCCATTCAACTCCATTACTAATACTAGAATTTTTTCTAATAATTGTAGTGCCACTAGCCAATAAGATTCCAAGAACAATATTACTATTAATAGATGTTATTTTATTAAGTTTAATACTATCACTCCTGCCCTCAATATCAATCGTGGCTTTATACCAACAAATATTTTTTAATTTAAAATCTTGAATGTAATAATAGTCTCCAGGTTTAATTGAAAAGTAAATATTGCTAACGTAGCGTGAGTTCAAACTTGGATAAGAAAACCATGGGTCACTCCAATAAATTTTTGGCAAAAGATAGGAACCATCACTTTCATCGTAAGTTGCCTCTTTTAGTATACCATTTGCTCCCTAATTAGGATAACGATAAAATAAATATTGACCTTCATAATACTCAGCCTATACCGTAGTAGTGGTTATATTATCATAAAATGCTTGTAAATATGTATCTTTCAATGTTAAGGGTCCAATGATTCCCTCAGAAGCATATAAAGCATTTGAATATAACTCACCATTTTCATTTATACCAAAATGCTCTCCTATCGTCAACATCCAATTGGATTGTGTAACACCACCTGCGGAACCTGTGCCATTAGCATCTGCATACATATGAAAACTTCCTTTGGCTCCTAAAGCATTATTAGTAATAATCTTATTGGCTCCTACTACCCAATTAGCAATTTGTCCTTGCCTTGCACAAAAATAACCATTATCAGTAATGGCAAACTAATCATTAGCATTAAAAACAATGTTGCCAACAACGGTACCGTCATTATACCAATCCTTAAGAAGACTATCATCAGACAAATTAATTTTATTAGCTAATATAAAATTATTAGACTTCAAAACAAAATTATATGCATTTAAACTATTCCCTTTAAAATCAATTTTCATACCCCTTGTATCTTCTACATAATTTGAAGTTTGTAAAAAATAATCTGTATCACTAATATAAAGTAATTGATTATCATCTTTATCTTTTAAAACAAGAGTTTCTCCATCAAATAATAATTGACATGTGTCCTAAGTACCAATCTTAAAATAATATTCTCCCTTTGCAGGAGTCGCGTTTAAAGAAATGCCAGAAGAGGATAATTTAAAATCATAAGCATCGATATAGCCATTTTTTAAATCAATTAACATTCCCGCGGTACCAGGTTGTGGTTCACCGCCAATAAAAGCTTCGGCTAATGAACGTTCACCCAACCAATCCTAAGAATATAAAAATGCATTATTACCGTCCATGTAAATGCGGCCGCCACCAGCCCTACCTAAAAAGGCGGTTCCGTCAATTTTGAAACCAAAACTCTAAGCTCCTTCATGGAAACCATATAATCCTGTTTTAGTGGCATCATCGCCAGTTCCAGTTTTAACATCGCCCATTAGTACGCCTTCAAATTGGTTATCACTGTTTTTACGTCCAGCTCCAACCATCATAGACATAATTGTATTGTCTTCTTCATCAATTTCTAATCGACCATCCCAATCATTAAGCATTGGAGATGCATATCTATTTTGAATAATTATAATAGGTTGCGCCCAGAGCACAACGTCGTTAGTGTTTTTAGCAATAACAACAGGATAAATTTCTTGAGGAATATACATTAACGGGACAGAAAGCGTATTATCTGAAGTTAAAGATACAAGAGATGTTCTTGTAAACTTAGAAGTTTGATCATCATCAAATGTTACAGATGTTCCTTCTGAATCATAGTATTCGATAGACCAAGAAATATTATTAATCTCTGTATTTTGTAACGCATTAAAAAGTTTATAAGGTGTTTTATAATAATAGGGATTACTTCCCTAAGAATCATAAATAACCATTGTAGTTCCTTCAATGTAGGAATTTAAGCTATCACTATAAGCAATAGGTAAATATGATGTTAAATTAATTTTTTTATTGTTTAATTGTTGAATTTCAACATTATTGATCGTACATTCTAGAATGCCAGCATAGCAACTATTACCTGCATTTGTATTTTTACTAATTGTTATACCAGTAATATTATTCCCATCAACTAATGGAGCGCCAATTGTATAACCACTTGGCCCGTACCATTTTACAGTATTATTTTTCTCATTTTCTTCATTCGTTTTAAATTGATCTGCGCTTATGTTTATTTTATTATTATTATAATCATATAATGCAATATTAACATCTAATGGATTAACTGATGTAATAACATTTTGCTATGGGTCTGGTAATAATGTTAAAGTATAATCAGTTCCATTATTTCCAAAAGAAGAAAATGTAAATGTTTTATCTGCATGATATGTTACATCATCTTTAATTACTTGACAAAAGATTGTGTTTTGAGTAAATGTTTGATTATAATAATCTTTTACATGATAAGTAAAAACAGTATCAGTAATATTTACTTCATCAGGTTCTTCTGATTTGGTTTTAATTTTTTTGCCAATTGTCTTATAATAACAATTATAGCCTGGTTTATAAATACTTTGATTAGCCAACTATGCTTCAATGTTATCTGGCTTGTCTTTTCCTCGCGAAGTTGCAACAAAATGATTAATTGTTGTGCCAGTGGCTTTCCATTTACCCTCAACACTTTCGTCATATTCATATTCATTATAAATTAAAGGATTGGTTTCATCTTGAACTAAATATTTTTTAGTTTCATCTGCAGAATCATCTCCTTGAAGTTGAGTTAAAAATAAATATTTTTTTTCATAACCATTGAATTCTGATGAAACAACATAGGTTCTCCAGTCATCATTTGCGGGCAATGCTTCTCCGTCGTCTTCCTTGGCCTTAACCTTAACTAAATAGCTTGCATAATTACTAATTAAACCTCGTTTACAAGTGCTTTTGAATAAAGCCAAGCTACTGTATTCTTTAACTCTGTCGGTATAAAAATCTTGAACTTCAGAATCAAATACATCTAACAGCGTTGCATTTGATGGAACATACCAATACGCTGTCGCTCCAATAAGCTATTCGTCAGCACCTGTTTCACCATCAAAACGAACTCTAAGTTCTCTTTTACGCTAGATTTCAGCAGCATTAATCAATAATCCATTAGCATCGTATAATTGATAAGAATCTTTAGAATGACTATCTTTATCCTTAATAGAGCTCCAATGTTCAATGTATAGAGCTCCATTTTTATCAATGGCTACATCATCAGTAACAATTGCTGTATTCGAAAATTCTAATTCATTTGATTCAAATTGCTCATGGTTGTAAAATAATACGGCTTTAATTTTTTCTTTTTGAACATATCTATTAAAGTCTACTTTGCATGCGGTCACGCTATTGCTCGCGCGAGCTTGTAAGTATTCACCATTACTTGCTTTATCTGGGAGGCATTTATTGTTCTAATCAGTCATTCTTTCCCAGCCAGGAGGCAGGATATTATCTGGGTCTGTGTGAGTTAAATTCTAACGATACCAATAAATACAATATCTATTATTATATTCTTCAGTATTTTCATTACTCTCGTAAGAAGTACCAGGTTTATAATATTCTTCACCTGAAGTGCCTTTTAGAAGACTTTTTAACTAAGTATTATTTCCACTTAATAGTGTATTAATTTCTTTATAATATTTACAGATGGTATTTAATAATCTATCAATTCTTGTTTTATAAGAATTATAAACATCTTCATAACTTATATATTGTGTTTTAATAAGGCTATAAAGACTAGGAAAGACATTGGAGCCGTCAGTTACCTCATTAAGATTTAAAGTACCATCTTCACTATTGTAATTATATCCAAACAGTGTAAATACGGTTGCAATTGGATTTATAACATTATTATGTAAGTTTAAAATTTCACTATCTAGACTATCATTTGTTGTTATTTTTTGTTTTGCATTCTTCAATGCTGTTAAATAATATTCTGAAAGCTTATCTGCGCTATCTTCAAGAGACTAAGATAATTTAGATAGAAATATTGTAGAATCTTTATTTTCTATCATTTCATTTATAATTGTACCATTATTATCAGTGTCATTCTTAATGCCATTATCTGTCTCGCTTT
>JAEIGA010003720.1_pt1 | contig 23758 bp, 24 predicted proteins | sample 9270691 | NCBI WGS metagenome assembly JAEIGA01 (sample SAMN17057246, study PRJNA624740) | gut metagenome | biome: biome; isolation source: fecal sample | host: Bos grunniens | place: China: Xizang | collected 2019 | reverse complement strand
GTTCTCAGCCTTGAACTGCTCAGCGATCCAGTTCATGATTCTCTCGTCGAAATCGTCACCACCGAGCTTGTTGTTACCTGCGGTAGCAAGAACCTCGAAAACGCCGTCGGATATCTCAAGGAGGGATACGTCGAACGTACCGCCGCCAAGGTCGAATACCATTATCTTCTGGTCATTCTCCTTGTCAACGCCGTATGCGAGAGCAGCTGCTGTGGGCTCGTTGATTATTCTGAGCACCTCAAGGCCTGCTATCTTACCTGCGTCCTTGGTAGCCTGTCTCTGAGCATCGGTAAAGTACGCGGGAACTGTGATGACCGCCTGATTTACAGCAGTTCCGAGATATGCCTCCGCGTCGGACTTGAGCTTCTGAAGTATCATAGCGGATATCTCCTGGGGTGTATAGCCCTTACCGTCGATATCTACCCTTTTATTCGTTCCCATATCTCTCTTGATGGAGATAACGGTCTTGTCGGGGTTTGTGATAGCCTGACGCTTTGCGACCTGACCGACGATCCTCTCGCCCGTCTTTGTGAAAGCTACTACCGAGGGAGTTGTTCTCGCACCTTCGGGATTGGGGATAACGATAGGCTCGTTGCCCTCGTAAACCGCTACACAAGAGTTTGTTGTACCTAAGTCTATACCTATTATCTTTGCCATAATGTTTTTCCTCCTATATGGACTGAATATTTTTTATTGTTTTGATGCGCCCCGCTTTTGCGCTTGGCGCGTTTTTGTCTTAATTTTAATTGGGTCAGTTCGCCGTTTGTACCATAGCGTAGCGGATTATCTTATCCCCGCGCTTGTAGCCCTTCTGGAACACCTCGACTATCTCGCCCTCTTTATGCTCCTCGTCCTCTATATGCATTACCGCGTTGTGCATATTGGGATCGAATATATCTCCCTTTGCACCGAATGCCTCAACGCCCATCTTTGCAAGAACCTCGTCCGAGCTTTTGAGAATCATCTCAACTCCCTTGAGCACCTGCTCGGCATCCGTAAAGCCTACGGCTCTTTCAAGGTTATCGATTATGGGCAGAATAGCCGAGAGCGCGTCCGCATAGGCATCTGAATATATTCCGTCCTTTTCCTTAGCGCTTCTCTTGCGGAAGTTTTCATATTCCGCCAGCATTCTCATATATCTGTCGTCCTTCTCTGCCGCCTCGGCGTCCTTTTGCTCGAGCTTTTTCTCAAGCTCGGCTATGCGCGCCTCAAGCTTCTTTGTTTTTTTGTCAGTCTTGCCCTTTGCCTTCTCTGCATCGGCATCCTCGCACTGCTGTGCGCTATCTGCCGTCTCCTCGACGGGTTCGGTGACGTTATCCTCATCGGCGGTGGGTATCTCTGTCTTTTCTTCAGTCATTTTGTTGTCCTCCGTTCTTTTCCTCTATCAAATCCGTCTCGTTGAGCAGGCTCTCGACGTTACCCGCCAGCCCCTCTATCGTCGCCACGACCTTTGCGTAATCCATTCGTCTCGGGCCTATGATTCCAATAGCGCCGAGCGTCTTTCCCTCTCTTACGACGGGCTTGAATACCAGCGCCGAATTGTTCATGACCTTGACCGAGCTCTCCGAGCCTATAACCACGTTGACGCCCTCTTTCTCGGGGTCGGAAACAAGCTCAAGGATATCCTCCTTTTTCTCAAGCGCGCCAAGTAGCTCACGCAGATGCTCCTTATTGCTGTACTCGGGGTACTGCAAAAGTCTGTCCATGCCGCTGACCTTAAGGTCACCTCCGTCAAGCTCGTTCATACTCTCATATATTATTTTGATAATCGGCGTGACTATCGCGGACTTGTCTGTCATGGCGCTCTCTATCTCCATTATGATAGGGAGGGTTATCTCGTTAGCACACAGACCCGCTATGTGCTGATTTAACAGTGCCGCAAGGTCGCCCGCGGTCATCTCGTTGACCGTCATGTCAAATGACAGTCGCTTTGTGAGCACTCCGCTGTTATCGCTTATCATTATAAGCAGCAGGCTATGTCGGTCGACGTAAACAACGTCAAATCTCTTTATTACCACCGAGCTTGCCTTTGGCTTTATAAGAAAGCTTGTGTAGTTTGTGAGATTTCCCGCAAGCTTTGACGCGGTGAGCAATATCTGATCAAGCTCGTTCATCTTGGACTTGAGCAGCTTATTTATCTCGGTTATCTCGCTTGTGGTCATAGCGTAGCTCTCTATTAGAGAATCTACGTAAAATCTGTATCCCAGCTCACTTGGCACTCTGCCCGACGAGGTGTGGGGCTGTTCAAGGTATCCGAGCGCTTCAAGCTCTGCCATTTCGTTTCGTATGGTAGCAGACGAGCAGTTCAAGTGCTCATCCTGCATTATATACTTTGAACCGACAGGCTCTCCGTCAACAATGTGCGCGTCAACTATCGCTTTAAGTATTCGCTTTTTTCTTTCACTCAATTCATTTCTTGAGCTCTGTGCCACTGTTAATATCGCTCCTTTCCCGTTCCTTGACCTTTTCAGAGTGTTTTTAGTGATTTTTTAGCACTCTTTGCCGTCAAGTGCTAACCTACGCTAATAATATACCCCTTTTTGCCCCCTTTGTCAAGCGTTTCGGCAAAGTTTTTTATGAATTTTTTGTAAACAGTGCTAAAAGGCGAGGTCTCCCCTCGCCTTTTCATTTTTTGCGCTCAATCCGTCTGCGCGAGGTACTTTATAGACGTGACCTTGCCCTCTCTTATAATAAACTGAAGCAGACAGTCCCTGCCCTTGTATCTCACGCTCTCGCCGACACTCTCGTAGGCTTCTCCGTAAACAGATATCACCTTCTCCCTTGTGTCTCCGACAGACACGCCCTCTGCCGTGGACACCGTATCGTTGGTGAGCTCTATAATGTAAATGATGTGTTTGTCTGCCTCGGGGTATGCGGTCAGGCGGAATCCGTTGTAGACGTACATTTGATCGACTCCGCTCACGGCGCATGATGGGGCGAGATAGAGAGAATTGTATTCCCCGAGCGCCGATGTGGCATTATCCACGTTCTCTCCCACACGCACCGTCACTCCCCGAGCCTTAAAAAAGTAATCGGCAGGAATGTCATTTTCTGTCTGCTCACACGAGATAAGAAAGATACTGCTCACGGCGCAAAGCGTGATAAAGAGGGCAAGAGACGTCCTTTTGATGCTTTTCTTATTCATTTTGCCCCGCCCTCTCCTTTTCTTCCTTGTATTTTTCAAGCTTTTCCTGCCATATCCTCGACGTTTGAGCATCGCCGCGCAGGTCGGCAAGACAATATTTTTCCGCCAGAAGTCTGCCGAGATATGACGTTGTCTTTTCCGCTCCCCACACGTTGAGGTGAACTCCACCGTCATACGTGTCACGCTCCCAATCTATTCCTATCTCACAGTTGTCTATTAAATTATAATAGTCCAATCCGTAGCTCTCGCAATATTCGGATATCTGCTCGTCCCATTCGTCGTACCACCAATATCTCCAGTTGTTCGTGGGGGCTTTGACAAGCACGAGCGTCACTCCGCTCTCGGCGCAAAGCTCTCTTATCTTGTCAAGATACTCAAAGCATATATCGGGGAGTGAGGTGTCTATCAGCTGACTCCCCTCGACTCTCTCGGACGGGCGCGGGAGAACTCCCATCTGCATAAGATAGCCGTTATGAGAAACACTCTCGCGCCGCCACATATATCTTACGTCCTCAAGTGTAAGCTCCTGCCAGCGAGAATGAAATCGAAGCAGAGGGATCGCATAAGACAGAGTGCTCTCACCCTCTGTGAGCGAGGATCTGACCGCTCCCCATTTCTCATCCGACCACCTCATTCCGTCAATAGTCATACGGTTATAGACCTCGCTCTGTCCCTCACCGTATTTCATTGAGAACACCCCAAGAACTACGACGTCCGGGGTTTCGTATTCGAGCATCTCGCGCAAAAGATAATAGGATTGCCAGATAAGCTGCTGTGGACTTCCTCGCACGTATGAGGTTATCCCCTGCTCCTCCCAAAGATTTGCGGGAACAAAGCTCTCGTAGACCTCGCAATCCCCTACGAATAGCACCTGATGAGCTATATCCTTGTCAACCTCCCCGTAATACTCGGATATGAGATTTCCCTCTCGCGAGCTTGAGATATATTTTGGCATTGTCAGGAGCGTGAGAAGATACACGGCGGCTACCAACGCTAAAGCGCAGGACAGCACGGATATTACTCTCTTTTTTATCATATAAACACCATTCCGCTCTCCCGAGCAATACAATTTTCCATAAATCTCTCAAAACTGACCGTATATGAAATCCGACGCGTCATAGCCTATGCCGTACGCGCCAAACAGCAAGCTCACACTCAAAAGCAGGAGAGCGCAGATGCACGCTGCGGTCGGACGGCTCACAAGCCTTTTCCTCAAGGGAGCTTTCTTTTCAGACCGAGAATTCAAATGACTGACAAGGCACACGGCGGCTATCGCTACTCCAACGAGCAGATATTCGTATATGCTTACTCCAAGCTCAAATGCTCCACCGCCCAAAAAGCTTTGGTAGCTCTCAAAATCATAAAAAAGGCTTGCGAGCATAGTAAACGTGAGACCGACACTCCCATAGACGTCGAAAAGCCTCACCGCCCCTATCAAAAGAAAGGTGCGCACCCGTCGGACAAAGGTCCACGCAAGGCTCCCGTCAAATCTTGGATATTTTGAATACAGTCTTTTATATAAAGGCCTCAGCTCCTGCGATATGAGCATCATAGCGCCGTTTACAAGTCCCCACGCTATAAAATGAGGGCGTGCTCCGTGCCACAGTCCCGTCAAAAACCAAGTCACAAGGGTTGCCGTATATACGGGCAATCTCTTACCTATGCTCGCGCCGAGATGCTTTCTGCAAAGCCTGGTCAGACCTTGTATGCTCCGACAGAGCGAAAGAGGGTAGAAAACGTAGTCGGTAAACCATTTACCCAGAGTGATATGCCACCTATTCCAATACTCGCCGAGCGAGGTCGAGGAAAAGGGGCGGTCAAAGTTTTCGGGGAGAGCTACTCCAAGCATTTCCGACACACCGAGAGCTACGTCTATACCACCCGTGAAATCTCCGTATATCTGCGCCGCATAGGAAATGAGCAAAAAAAGCACGTATGCTCCGCCCCTGCCCTCTCCTCCCTTTGATAATTCTGTTATCGCGGGCGAGAGAGTTTCTGCTATGACCAGCTTTTTAAACACTCCCCACAAAGTGCGGAGAAGTCCCGACACGATATTGTCCCACTCGGCGCGCCGTCCGCTAAAAATGCTTTTGGAAAGTTCGGAATAACGCAGAACGGGACCTTGTATAACGTGCGGAAAATACGAGGTGAGCAGGGCGAGCTTGAATATATTTTTCTCTGCCTCTCTCCTTCCTCTGTAAACGTCAACGAGATACCCGACAATGCCAAGAGTATAAAAGGATATACCCACGGGAAAAAGAATGCCCGTCGCGCCGTACGGGAGTATGGGAAAAATAAATTTAAACGTCGCAAGCGTGCCAAGACTGACCGAAAGTGACAAAGCCAGAGTTCGTTGCCTTTTTTTTAGGCTTTTTGCCTTAACTCTCTTGCGCTCATCACCCTCAAAAGAGGTCAGCCTATCCTTTTCCGCCTCCCGCTCCCTTTGAATGATTTTGGCAAAAACAAATGCGGAGAGGGTGTTTATCATCAAAATAATGAGATATCGGGGGCTTGCCGAGAGGTAAAACGCATAGCTTGCCGTAAGGAGAACTATCCACTGACGTCTGGGCGGTGTGAAATAATATGCCACAAGAATGAGGCAAAAAAACGCTACGAATTCGATGGATATAAAGGACATCGACTAATTGTCCCGAAGCCGCTCTATAAGCGCCATAATGGAAGCGGAAGAATTGAAATTCTCGGGGGTTATTTCCTCGGGTGGCACGGAGACGTCGAAGGTCTCGTTTATCTCAGTCACGAGCGCCACTATATCAAGGGAATCAAGAATCCCGTCGTCTACAAGCCGCTCTGACGAGCTAAGGTCAATCTCAGGGCATATATCATTGAATATTTTTATAAGCTTCTGCATTTTTTCTCCTTGTAATTTCTACTTTGAGGCACTAAAGAGCGCGAGCAGTGCCCCTCTGTCAAGCTTTCCGCTCTGTGTCAGCGGCATAGCTTCAAGTCTGTATACCCTTCTCGGAAGCATATATCGAGGCAGGTGCTCCTTGAGGTGTGCTATCACCTCTGACGCCTCGGGCGTACCCGTAAAATACACGATTATCCTTCGGCTCTCGCTATCAAACACCGCTGCGGCTCGTGACACACCGCAAAGCCTCTGCGCCGCCGTCTCTATCTCACCAAGCTCTATCCTATGCCCCATAAGCTTTATCTGTCTGTCGACGCGGCAGATGAATTCAAGCTCTCCGTGAGAATTTTTGCGCCCAATATCGCCCGTGCGGTAGACAAGCTCGGGAAAGCTTTGGTTGAGAGGATTTTGCACAAATGCTCTGCCCGTCCGTTCAGAGTCTCCAAAATATCCGAGGGTGAGACAGCTTCCTCTTATAAATATCTCTCCCTGCTCGCCGTCGGAAACGGGTGAGAGGTCATCGCCAAGCAGAATTATCTCCGTGTTGCGAAAGGGTCTGCCTATGGGTATGCGCTCGCTATCCTCAAGCTCTCGGTCGGCTATCCAATAGCACGACATTCCCGTCGCCTCGGTAGGCCCGTACAGATTTACAAGCCTCCCCTGAGGATACGCCGCTCGCCATTTTTTGTATTCTCCCGAGGGAAAGACCTCGCTCCCGAAGCATACCGTTTCAAGATGACTCGGTCTGTATCTCTCAAGCGCGCCCGAGGCGGATATCAACACAAGCGCCGACGCAACCCAGCAAACAGTATTTATCCTATGCTCGTCAAGAAACTCGCAAAGCCTTACGGGAGACAAAAAAAGCTTCCTCGGTATTAAATAGGTAGTAGCCCCAAGCTTGAGAGTTGGCATTATCTCCTTGAGCGGAGCGTCAAAGCAAAGCGGCGCCTGATTGCCAAAAACAGTTTTGTCCGAAAAGCCGAGAGCCTCGCACAAGGTCTCAGTGTAGTCTATCACGGAGCGGTGAGATGCTACGACTCCCTTGGGCATTCCCGTCGAACCTGAAGTGAACACAACGTACACGGGGTCTGTATCAAGTGCTTGCGAGCGCACCCACGTAAGTCTCTCCGTATCCGAAGAGAAGCTACACGCCACCGTGTAAGGATATACCGCCGCCGAGGTGGACAGCTCCTCTGCTCTCTCCCTGTTTTCCTCATCGTATATAATAGCTCTCGGTGAAAGCTTTTCAAGTATCAGCTCTACTCTTTGTCTCGGCACATCGGGGTCGAGGCAGGTATAAAAGCACCCCGCGCTCACTACTCCCAGCATCGCAGCCACGGTATCGGGATGCTTGCCCATCATAAGAGCTATGGGCTCTCTCATATATCCTTTGTCTGAAAGAAAGCTCCCCACGCGGCAGGAGACATCGTAAAGCTCTCTGAAAGAAAGAGAGTCCGCACCATCCGAGAAAGCAAGCTTGTCGGTATATTCCGGTGCGGACAACTCCAAATATTCAATTATATTGGTGTGATACATTATATTTTCAGTAAAACTCCTCAAGAGCGGGCGTCTTAGTGATTATCTCCGAGCAGGTCTCGGGGTATCCGCTCTTATCATAAATATAGAAATACGGACGGACCTTACAATAGGCATCTATCTGCTTATCGGTCAAGAGACATCCGCTATGATTGTATCCGTCGTCACGGAGCTCGGTGCAGTCAAAGTGATACCACGCGGGCTCGTCATCGGTGCCAATATTCACAAGGCTCCAATAATGCGTGTCGGAGGTGTAGCCCTTCTCGCGAGCTATGCTTATATTCTCTATTCCGAGATGGTCGAGAAAGGCCTTCGCCGCGGCAAAATAGCTGAAGCAATCTCCATCACCGCGTACGAACAGAGCGTGATATGCCTCGCTCACGTCGTCAGTCTTGTCAGATACGCCCGAATACACAAGAGCATCTCTTACGTAGTCGTAAACGGCACGGCACATCTCCTCACGGCTCATCGTGTCGCTTATTATCTCCTCTGCGACCTCGGCTATAAGCGTGTCAAGCGCCTCGTCGCTCACCTTGCGCGGCACGACCTTGACTGTAACCGCAAGCCTTTCGCTCACGTTACCTACCGAGTCGGTAGCGGTCAGATACACCGTATATTCGCCCTCGGTGCTTATATCAAGCTCACTCTCGTCCGCATCAAGCGTTATATTGCCTACACAGTTATCTGTGAGCATGACCTGATTTTTATACTCAACTGCCTCGTCAACATACGCGATTATGTCATCGCCACAAAGCGATATTTTGGGAGGTTGGCTGTCGTATATCTGCGTCATCTCAACGTCAAAAGCCTCTGTCTTATTTCCCGACGCGTCGAAAAATCTCACTCGCATAGGATAAGTGCCCATTTCCTTCAGCTCGGGTATATCGGTGAGAAATTCTCCCGAAAGTCCGTCGGGCTCCCACACCGTTTCGATGAAATCCAATGGCTCAGGAAGCGCTCCGCCTACCGCAAAGAACACCTTTTTCACAGTCACCTCGGGGGCTTTGGTGTCTCTTACTCTGAGCCTGACCTTGATGTCCTCGCCCCTTGAATGTATAGTGAAATAGTAGACTCCCGCGTGATAGATGCACTCGGGATCAAAATCCTCTCCAAAGGTCGCCTCGTCTCTGCCTATTATCTCCGCGGCGGTTAGGAGCTCACCAGCCTCCACGGTGACGCGCTTGAGCTGTGAGGCAAGCACAAGACATACCGCTCCCAAGACTACGGAAATAGCCGCAAGCGCCGCGATAAGCCGCAAAAGAAATCTTCTCACGTCTGCCTCGTAGACCTTGATATTAAATTTGATATTTGCTTTTTTACTTATATATATTACCATATCAACAAATACCCTCACGGTCAGTTATCATTATATCCACATTATAGCATTTCTTATACAAAAAGTCAAGATTTGGAAGGTTTTTCAAGTTTGGTTTGCTCATATAGCGGTGTGAGGATGCTATTTAGCAAAAAGTTTTGAAAAAATTTAAAAACCTATTGACAAAACATAAAAAGTCTGTTATAATCTGTAAAGTGTTTTACTTTACACCGCTTTTTTGAGAAAAGTCTCGACAATATCAATTTGAAACGGAGTTAGTCAAAATGTTTGAAAAAAACCTGAATATCGGCTTTTTGCTTGATTTTTACGGCGACGTTTTGACCGAGCGGCGTCGTGACGCGCTTGATTTCTACTACAACAACGATATGTCTCTCTCCGAGGTCGCCGAGGAGATGGGCATTTCACGTCAGGGTGCGCGAGACGTCATCAAAAAGGCTGAGGAGGAGCTCCTCTTTTATGAGGAAAAGCTCGGTCTGGCAAAGAAATTTGCCGACGCGCAAAAGCACGCGAAGTCCGCTCTTGAGCTCTGTGAGAAAAATCACATCTCCGAGGATATAAGGCGTGAGATAGAGCTACTGCTCCAGAGCGTAGGTTAAAGCAAAACAAAAAAGGAGGTATTATTATGTTTCAAAATCTCAGCGAAAAGCTGGAAAATGCCTTCAAAAAATTCAAAAACAAGGGAAAGCTGACCGAGGCCGATATCAAGGCGGGTACACGAGAGATAAAGCTCGCGCTTCTTGAGGCAGACGTCAATTTCAAGGTCGTAAGAGACTTTATAAAGACAGTATCCGAGCGCGCTGTCGGAATTGAGGTGCTTGAATCTCTTAACCCGGGACAGCAGGTCATCAAGATAGTTTGCGAGGAGCTGACGACACTTATGGGCTCGACCAACTCCAAGCTCGCCGTCTCCCCCAAGCCCCCGACAGTCATTATGATGGTAGGTCTTCAGGGTGCGGGTAAGACCACTCACGCGGGAAAGCTTGCGGGAATGCTCAAAAAGCAAGGCAAGAATCCACTGCTCGTCGCCTGCGACGTCTACCGTCCCGCCGCTATCAAGCAGCTACAAGTGGTAGGTGAGAAGCTGGATATCCCCGTCTTTGAGATGGGCGATAAGACCGACCCCGTCAAGATAGCGACCGAAGGCATAAAGCTTGCAGAAAAAAAGGGCTATGACACCGTGTTCATAGACACCGCGGGCCGTTTGCAGATAGACGAGCTGCTTATGAAGGAGCTTCAGAATATCAAGGCGGCAACAAATCCCACCGAGATACTCTTGACTATCGACGCTATGATAGGTCAGGAATCCGTCAACGTGGCAGAGACCTTCAATGAGTTGCTTGATATCACGGGCGTGATACTCACAAAGCTCGACGGCGATACCCGAGGCGGTGCAGCTCTGTCCGTCCGCTACATTACGGGCAAGCCCATAAAATTCATCGGTGTCGGAGAAAAGCTTGACCAGATAGAGCCCTTCCACCCCGACAGAATGGCTCGCCGTATTCTCGGAATGGGCGATGTGCTCACTCTTATAGACAAAGCGCAGGCACAGTTCGACGAGAAAAAGGCCGCGGAGATGGAGGAGAGATTGCGTCAGTCACTCTTTACTCTCGACGATTACCTCGATCAGATGCAGCAGCTCAAGGGTATGGGCAGTCTCGAGCAGATCGCGGGTATGCTCCCCGGAATGAAGCCGGGCGCGCTCAAGGACGCAAAGATAGACGAAAAGGTGCTTGTTCATCAGGAGGCTATCATCAAGTCTATGACAAGACAGGAGAGAGAGCACCCAGAGGTCCTCAACGCATCAAGACGACAGAGGATCGCGCGTGGAAGCGGCACCAGCGTTGAGGAGGTCAACAAGCTCCTCAAGCAATACGACCAGATAAAGAAAATGATGAAGCAATTCAGCAATATGGGAAAAACAAAGCAAGGCAGACGCGCCTTTGGTAAGATGGGCTTCCCGTTTTGATGCTGACATCAGCTAAAGCTACCTTTAAGCCGAATAACAGGCATAACGGAATATAAAAACAATTAAAAAACATATTTTGGAGGACAGAAAAATGGTAAAAATCAGACTTAGAAGAATGGGCGCTAAGAAGGCTCCCTTCTACCGCGTAGTTGTTGCAGACAGCCGCTATCCCAGAGACGGTCGTTTCATCGAGGAGATAGGCTACTACAACCCCACCACAGATCCCGCTGACGTAAAGCTCGACGCTGACAAGGCTAAGGATTGGCTCGCAAAGGGTGCTCAGCCCACAGAGACCGTTAAGTCTCTTCTTAAAAAGTCCGGCATAATCGACTGATAGTCGCCAGCCGTTTTTAAGGAGATACTAATGGTGAATTTGAAAGAAACCCTGCATAATATCGCCGTAGCTATCGTTGACGATCCCGATCAGGTAGTCGTTCTTTGTGAGGAGACTGAAAACAACATAAATCTCACTCTGAGTGTTGCTCCCGAGGATATGGGAATGGTTATCGGCAAGGGCGGTAAAATCGCTAAGGCTATCCGTATGGTCATCAAAGCCGCTGCCGCAGGATCTGAAAAAAAGGTCAACGTAGATATAAGATAATACGTAAAAATATCGGATACGCAAATGCGTATCCGATATTTTTTAATCGGCGCTTATAAGTTTTACGTCGAAAAGCTTTCCTATAAGCTTTATCAACATTTCCCTTTTGGGCTTATCAAGGCCGCTGTAGTTTTTAATTATAACGTTAAGCTTTTTTAAGCCGCCGCTTGAAAAATCGGTGAGTGTATGCGCTCCCGTGGAATACACCATTGAAAAGAAGGTCTCTACAAAATCCTTTTTCTCCTGGGGTGTCATTCTGTCCATACTCGCGCGGAACTGCTCCTCGTTTTTCTTTCCCTTGGGAGAGAGCTCGGGAACACGTTCAAACTCCGACACGTCTACCGACCAGGAAAAAGAATCGTGCTGTCTGGCTCCCTGCCGCCCTGAATTTATCACCGTGTATCTCTTTCCCCGCTCAAACATAGTGCCTATATAAGAGGATTGCGGCACGTATATCTGAAGCTTGCGAGAAGAATCTCTGAACTCCTGCGAGCTCACCATTTTCCTTGAAAGCCCGGGGCCGTCGTAGCAATACGACCTGATTATTCTCTCTCTCGTATCCGCCGAGCAGTTGACGGTAGCGTACATGGAAAGGTTGCCGCCCTTTGAGTGACCGCATATATATATTCGACGGTCGGGGTATTTGTCGGCTATCATCTCGATATACTCGACAGCCAATCTCTGCGAGGGGATCTCATCAAGATAAGAGAGGCAAAAATCCTCTCGCCAACCGACAATGGAGTCGTCCGTGCCTCTGAACACCACGACCACTCTCTTGTTTGGCATATGAAAGCTCACCGCTGCAAACTGACAGTTCTCCTCATCGCTGGTCTTTGCCTGATAGTCACTGACCGTCAGAGTGCCAAACCTTTTGCTTGCCGCCGCATCGCAGAATAGCTTATTGATATTCTTCGACGGAATTATGAGTCCGAGCCTTACGCTATCGTATTTCATATCGGGACAGTATCCCTGCGCCGCATCACGCAAAAGCATATCGCGACCGCCGCTAATAGCACCAAAGTCTATATAAGAGATCATAGAAAGAATAGCTCCGTCGACCTCATTGAGTCTGTTATCCGTAAAGGACAGATCTCCTCGCCATTTTATATATTCGAACATAGTTGACATAGCACTCCCCCTCTCTCATATATTATATTGCCTACACTTTAGATTTATTTCATTTTATCATTCTGCATCGCCCAAAAAAGCTATGCCCCATATTTCCTTAACGCCAGACGTATCCTCCTCATCATATACGTAGGTTATAGAAAGGTTGTCTCCTATCTTGGCAAATACCAGCTCCTCGCCTACGTACTGTCCGTCAACGTATTTCACAGAGCCGCGGTACACGTTTGTGTCACCGATATCAATGTAGAACACCGTGTTTCCGTTCACCGTAACGGTCTTTATATCATTTACCACGCCCGTGACGGTCTTGGTCGTATCTGAGTCCTCGACGTCTCCCGCGTCAATAACACCGTTTTGCACGAGCAACTCCTTGTATGCTCTCATAGCCTCTGCCTGAGTGCTTCCCGTGGCAACTATTCCATACTGCTCAACGTTGACAAGCGCATAGAGCTTGACAAGTCCTCCCGCGTCCTTGAGCACCATAATATAGGTCGCCTGACCCTTTACGTTTATAAGCGACGGGAAAGATGCCACGTAGCCCTTTTCCTGAACCTCTCCCTCGGCCGCCATCATCGCACTGTACTCCTCGGCACCTACTACCGAGTAATATTTATATTCACCGGTGCGTGCGTTACTTATAATGAAGCCTATATTGGACTCGTCACTGGTTACCGAGGTGACTCCCGTAAAGTACCATACGTCATCACCGATAACTATATAGCCGTAATCGTCGGTGGTCTGCTTGCAGTCCTTATTTCCAATTATGCTATTCATAAAGCCGCCCGACAGAGTTCCGTGCCAATTATACTTCTGCTCGGCAAGGTCACCCGAATATACGGCGTCTACCCACGGGGGAACCTCTCCGACAGAATATATTTCGCTATCTCCCGTGCAGGGATCGAATATTATTACCTCACTGACGTCCATAGCTCCAAATGGGAATATCTTGGGCATAAGGCACGAGATGATGTAGTAGGGCTTGCCCTGCTCGTCTATCTCAAAGCTTACGAAATCGTCAAATATTTTCGTAGGATAGTCAAATCGAAGCTTTCGCATAAGATCGTCCCCGAGATATCCGCTATCAACGTAGCGCAGGGGAGAATCAAGCTTTACATATTCCGCCGTGTTGTTTACGGGATCCACCATAACGTATCCGGGGATACCCTTATCCATATTGGATATCCATTTAAAGAAGTCCGCGTACTCAAGATTCGCAACCTTCTTAGGAGTATGCTTGTAGTTAATTTGAGTATACGTGTCGGATATCTCGTACTGCGAGACCACGTCTGATAGTGATCCCAGCGTTCTGTTTCCTATAATACGCGCGCTCTCGCCGTCCATAAGAGCAATATTGGTGACCTCGTTTGTCTCCTTCATATCTTCCGCAAAGACCGCCTCCTGTACCGTAATCACAGACGCATAGCCGCGCGCATTGAAGAAGGTAGAAGATATAATACTGCCTATAACCGTTATCACCACGGGTGCCAGAACTAATACTATCGGTAAAATTTTCGATTTGGAAATTCCCGACTCGAATTTTATCTTGATGTTTTTACCGCCATAAGATTTTTTTATGATGTCCCCACTAAATATAAAAGGATATGCAAACGACAGTATTACCGTCGCAAGATACATCCAGAATCCAGGGGAGGCGGGATTTATAGCGGGTAGTAGTACGTAAAAGGATACTGACGTAAAAATAATACCCGATACTATTGATAGGATTATCTTAGATTTGTTACTTTTCATAGCTTTCTCCAATATTTATATGATTTGGAAACGTGTTCCAAGCACTTACATTATATATCTTTTATGCCCATCTGTCAAGACTTTTCTCTTTGGGAGAAGGGCGAGAAAATCCAAGCGCCCGACGGCTAGTCGGGCGCCTTTATTATTTACAAGCTTTCGGCAAATCTTCTCTGCTCACGCTCTATATGCTCCGCAGTCTTCATATCCTGGATCTCGGAGGCATCGAGAACGAGCGCGAATTTTCTCTTTATTCTCACCCATTCTCCCCTTTTTATAATGCAGTTCTGTCCGTTGACCGCAACGTAAACGTCGTCACGGTAGCGGTCATTATCCTTAAATAGCTTTACCGAGATATACTCGTTGAGATATTCCTCATACTCTCTCGCTGCCGCCTTTTCTTTATCTTGGGCACTCTGCCTCTCGCCGCGAAGTCTGGCGTTCTCCGCCTCCTTTTCGGCAAGCTTCATCTCGTATTCCGCCTTTAGCGCGGCTATGTTTTCCTTGTATTTATCCATACTTGTCCTTTCCGCCGCCCGTGGCGGCATAAATATTATTGATGAAATTTTTGGGGGTGTGGGACCCCTTTACAAAAGGGGTCCCACTGATTGGTATCTTAAAGAGCCGATGCGGCTGTCTCGATACGAATCATAAATGCCTCACAAAGACGAACGGTGACCTTGGTAGCCTTCCAGCCAACTGTTGCTCTCTGATTGAGAGGGTCGGAGCTTCCGGCACTTCCGAGCTGCTTGACTATATGCTCAAGTCCGCCGTTTTCAAGAGAGGTCGTTCCGTATGCGTTCTCACCGAAGATGAGGGTTGCGTAGACGTCAACGCCCTCCGCGCCCGCCTCTCCGGGATAGATGATATCGCCCGCTTTGCAGGTAACGGATGCGGGAGTTACCTTTGTGGAGTCCTCGCAGAGAGTGATGGAGGAGGCGGTATTGGCAGAAACGTAGTATTTCTTGCCGCCGATAAGCACTTCTCTGCCAACGAGCTCGTCTGCCGCAACGCCCGCGCCAGTTTTGAAGCTGACAGTGGCACTTTCCTGAGCCGCTGCCGCGACCTCAAGAGTTCTTGCGTCTGCCGCAAGGTCGGAAGCGTGGAACACCTTCGCCTCGGTACTTTCGATGAATCTCACGCCCTCTATCTTGCCTATCTCTCCCTCGAATATAGCTGTGGGATCTGCATACTGATGAGGATATTTCCAGTTGGGATCGGACATAAGATCGTATGCGCAATCGGGGTGAATTATAGCCACGTATGCGCCGTCTATCTTCTCCGCGTTCTGATTCTTGAGGAATCTTACCGCGCGGCGAATGGCGTCTACCGTGAGATAACAGTTTTCCTCTGCATTAGCGCTGCCGCCAACTATCTGTGAACGTGAGCTTACCTTGCCCTCGCCGTACTGTACGTTTGTACCTCCAACAAGCACCTCTCTGGAAATGGTATCAAGAGTTCTTCCCGCCTGAGAGCCGAGAAGCTTTGTAGCCATACAGAGATTGTTGTCGATAGCCGTCATAATGAGCAAGTCGGTAAGCTCAACGTAGCCGCCGTACTGCGCAACCGTCGCATTGACAGTACCCATATTGATGGTCTGTCCCGAAGGTGTCACGCCCTCGGCTATAGGATCAGTGATCTTGGGCAGCGGATCGTACTTTCTGAACTGCACCGATTTACCGTTACCTGCGGGGATAGTGTGCTTCTGCGCGAAGCGGTCATGTACGAGCGCAGGCTCTGCGTGGTCGATGAGATAGTCGGAATAATAGGTTCTCATCTCGGGAGAAAGTCCCGCGCCCTCCTCATATTCCTTGACCGTGCCCTTATTTACGTTTATCTCCCCCTCGGTACCGAGCACCGTCTCGCCTGCACCGAAGAGCTGGAGGTCTGTGATGAATTTTATCATTGTGTTAAAAATTTTCCTTTCTTTTGTGCCTCGCGCTCACGCGCTCGGCATTTTTTGCCTATTTTGTGTAAAGTTTTTGTTGTTTTTTCAATATTTTGTTTCTAAAAACGCCTCAAAAATACAATTTTTTATTGCTTATGCGAGCTAAATGACGAATTTGGGGATTTTATATGGATAAACGTCAAAAACGTATCTTTTCGCCCCGTCCCGCTCTTTTTGCCATGCTCTCGCGCTGACTTCTCGTGAGTCTGCTCACGTCAAAGGGCGCGGGAGCGCTCCTTGGCAAAAACGCGTTCTCATCGGGTCTCATTTTTCTTGCCCGAAATGCGTCCGTTACTCTGCGCTCGGCTTCAAGAGATGCTTTCTCTCTCTCGACGCGCAATATCTCATCAAAATGTGAGAGCTTGTAGGCGTCGTAAATATCAAAGCCCTTATCTGTGAGCGCAAGTCTGGACAGACGTCTGAACGTCTCATTCAGCTTAGCGCTTCTTGCCAGATATTCAGGGAATCTCTCCAAAAGCCCCTGCTCATACTTATCTATACTCGCGTCAAGCTCGTCGTCTGACAGCTCGCGCGTCTGTGTCTGTTGCCTGAGTGCCTCCTCAAGAGAACTCACCTTTTCTTCAAGAGCCTTGTATTTCTTGAAACGTCTGTTTATTATTTTCTGCGTGTCGGCGGCGTAAAGCTCCTTGAACTTAGTGCGTATCAGCCTTTCGTACTCCTCCCTGTCGCTTGCCTCACTGTTCTCGGCATCCTCGGCAGGCTCAGAGACGTCATACGCATCCTCGTCCGGCTTATGCTCCGTCGTAAGCTCCTGCGTCTCGGCAGGAATATCTATATCTGCGCTCTCGTCGGGGAGCGTACCCGTACCGTTTTCCAAAAAAGTCAAATCTAACCTCCTATTCCTCTCGGAATGAATGTGCGGGAAAAGCTTTTTCCTATCTTATTATCCGGGCTTGCCGAGCTTCCAGCTCCACAAGGAGTTGGAGACGTTGACAGTTCCCGGGTAGGAGAGCTGTATCTGCAAAAGACCTATACATGCCTGCTTCATAGCCTCCTCCCCACCCCGTGAACATTCTATGTCGGCAAATCCCGACCTTGCGGCTCTGATATTTGCCTTGAACTCGGAGTTTGCGAGATATCCCGCAAGAGCGTAAAATATCCCCGATACAGCGGCGCATACTATATCCGCGCCGCCGTCACCGTATCCTGCGTGCCCCGACACCGTCAGTCGCAACGTGTCCTCTCCACTCTCGTAAAAATGCGCGAGTATCACGTATTCTTCTCCGAGTAGCCGTCAAGCTCGTAGCCGTACTCGCGGCGCAAGGACGCCTTGAGCTTACCTACGCCCTCAAAGTCCATAAGCTCCAGCATTATAAGCGTTTCCTTGGCGTTTTCACGCTTGAAAGCGCCCGCATCATAGAGTTGCTTTGCAAACTCGTTCTTCTGCTGTGACTCAGTGGGAGATTTTTTGGTCGCGTTTATCTCAATGTCAAAAAAGGGCTTGGGACCGTCGTCACATCTGAGCGCCTTTCCCGAAAAACTCAGGTACTCATGTCCTCCGTCCTCTCCAACTATGCGGAATATTCTTGCGGCGTCGTAAAACTGTCTGATGAGCTCTATTACAAGAGATACTACTCTGATGTAAGCTCTATACGTCTCCTCAATACCGTCTCTCGACGATTTTGCACCCGCTTCACGCAAGATGTTGATGGCTGACGCCGCCGTAACACCGCCCGTCACACCGCCTTGGGATACATCTCTTGAGCCCGTTACCTCCTTAAGCTCGTCTATCTTGAGCCTCTTGATGTCCACGATAGAGTCATCCATGGGAGCTATTTCTATCTGGCGCAGCTTTTCCTCGTCTATGTCTCCCTCAACCTCTACGATGCTTTTCTCAAGGTCAAGAAAATCCTTTTCATTCACACCAAGGCTTCGCTTTGCCCAGAATCTTACCCTTGACGCCCAATCCGTATAGGAAAGAACGTTGTGGTCTATTTTGTTTATGTAGTCCTGAATGCCTCTGCCTATGGATATCATTCCAAAGCCGCAGATACCACTGTCTCTGGGATACATTCTGTCGAACACGACGGGATACTGTCCGTGCTGATACCAGCCGTGTACACAGCCCTCGTCGTTCTCTGAGCTGTAAAGCACACAGTCTCCCACAAACTTACAGTAGTGCAATACGGGTGAGCCCTGCTCGTCGTATCTCTTGTAATACCAATCCACCACAAGACATTTGTCCTGCGTGTCGGCATATCCGAGCATAGAGGCGAGTTTTACGTCAGCATCTATTGACGCGCCGTAGTTGAAATGAGGATAAGCCGCTTCGGTAGCCTCAATATCGCGCATAGAAACTATAAAAAGGTCCTTACTGCTCTGTATATCCGAAACGCCGACGTCCCAGAAAATATCTCCTACGTCGATAGCTTTGATATCAATATCACCAAGTCCGTCTCCGAGCGAGTTGTTCCAGAAAACTCCGTATATAGCAGTTCCGTGCTTCAGCTTTTCCCAGGAGTTGTCAGAATAGGTCTGCTCGAAATTACATCTTTGAGTGATAACGGGTATGATTTTTGAGAGCATATCCGCATTTTTCTCGTCTCTTTTTTCGCGAGGAAGGCAGGTGCAGCTCGGAATATTGTCTATAATATCCGCGTGCTTGTTGACTATACTGTTGAATATCCAGGACGACGAGCCGTCTGCCGTATATACCGCTCTCCATGACTCCTTTTCGGACATTATCCTGCTTTCAATGTCCCTCTTGCCGCGCTTATACGAGGTAAGCGTGGACACCGCGTAGGAAATATCGGGAGAGCGCGTGTTTTTCTTATGATCCATTGTTTTCTTCCTTTCATTATAGTGCGGCAAGATCAGCCGCCAAAGCGGGCGCGGGGACTATAGGGCGAGGGTGTAGAGCTACGCAGATCAAGAGGGTCATACTCCACAGATATGCCCGTTGCCTCTGCTTTTTTGAGCGCCCGTACAGGACGCGCCATACAGACGTAGCGGAGCTCGTCATAGATATGGTCCTCTCCGTCGCTGTCAACGTCCTCCACGTCGGTGGAATCATAGACCAGACACGGAAAGGTCCTTATAAACTGACGGCAGGTGGAAAAGACGTAAAGCCTCGGGCGTCCCGACTCGTCAAAGGTAAGACGGTTGTGCACCTGTTGCTTGCCTGCAACTCGGGAATTGTCGGCTCTGTCCCAATATATCCCTTGCCTTTCCATGATGTCGCCGATACTCTCACCGCCGTTCTTCTGATATATCGCGGGGTCGGCAACCCCATAGATGCATCTGCCGCGCAGATTATCGTCCTCACGCTCTATCCTCTTTATCTCGGAGGCTATGCGTGACGCTTCCCAGCGCACCCCGTCGTTAGGAGTTGAGGTGCAACCGTAAAGCTCGCGTATTCGGTATAAGACTCCGTCGCGGTCCTCCGCGTACCAGCCGACCGAAAACGGTCTTGAATATCCCCAGTCGAAGCCACGCAGTATCCGCCAATCCCTCGGCACTTTAAAGGGAGAGATGACGTGTGTGTCAACTCGGTCAAGATATCCGTCGGGATTGTTTCGCCATTCGGCAAAGACCTGCCCCGAAAAGCCGTCCCAATCTCCGTATAGCAATGCGGCTCTCTCGGCCTCGGGGAGTGAGGCTAATCTGGTCAGATAATCGGGATCGTTCTCGAGCAGTATCTTATTGTCAAAGACGGTGGACGGGACGAATATCCTTGATTTTCGCCTGATCTCCTCACGCCCGTCCGGGAATTTCACCTTAACGCTCTCCCATATCGTCGTCATAGGGGGCGCGGGGGTGATGAATCTCTCCTTTACCCAACCGTGACCTATGCCCCCGGGATTTGCCTGTGCGCGCATATAGCATCTGGTATCGGGACCGCTCGGGCGGTTACGGGAGAACAGATAGCTGTACTCGTCCCATGTGAATTGCGTCAGCTCGTCAAAGTCTATAAAGTCGTATCGCTTACCCTGATAGTTATATCTGTCGTCCTGATGCGCCAAGGAGCCGAAATATATCTTTGCCCCCGACGGAAAACGCCAGAAATGCTTGGATTCGTTATACACGGCGTCGGGGCAAAAGCCCGAATATATCTCGTGCGAGCGGTCTATGAGCTCGGAGAGCTGTGGGTAGGTCTTTCGTAGAATAAGTCCGCGGTAATGAGGGATTTTCACTTGTCTGAGCGCCTCTGCCAAGGCACAGTCGCTCTTCCCTCCGCCCGCGGCGCCTCCGTAGAGCGCCTCGTCCTCAAGGCGCCGCATAAACTCGGCTTGTCTGGGCTGAGGTCTCCATATCACTCTGTCACGTGAGCCTGTTTTGGGTATCAACTTATCTGTCATAGCCTTGACTGCGCTTACGCGCGCTCCTCGTCGGGACAGTCGTCTATCATATCCGCCTCGGGTATCTCCACTACACCGAACAACTCAGACTCAAGGTCTCCGTGTCCCTTTTCTCCTCTGTCGTTCCAACGGTCAGGTTGCCTGCTTTTGAGCCAGAAGGTCTCGGCGCGAAGATCGGGCGGCACGAAGTTCTCCTCAACTCCCGTTGCCAGCTCCTCATACTCCCGTATCTTCTTGCCTGTCTGAGGGTCGTAGTCCACCCTTTTAAGCTTGTAAGTTTTATTTAGTGCCACGTTGTAGCCTACCGCCTTCTTGTAAAGCGCCTCTATAACGGCATAATCCGAACCCGATCTGCCAAGCTCAAGCGCGGCGGAAAAAGAGGGATATTGCTTTTTCCAACGTCTGAATGTGGATAGCTCAAGCGCGGAGCGTGCGGCTATCTCCTCGTCGGGAAGTCCGTCCTCGGCGAGACGGCGGAGATGCTCAAGCCCAAAGCTCTCGCACCAACGCTCAAATTTATTGTGCGGCACAGCGCTCTCCGCTCTCGCAAACAGAGCTTACCTCAATAACGTAATCGTCGCCCTCGGACAGTGCCGTGACCTTGTATTTGCCAAGCGCCTCGCTGATGGTCTTTTTAGGTATTCTTACCGCACCGTGCTTGTCTACAAGCACCGCGATATACGCCGAGAGTATCACATTGGCGCTCTGTGCCGCGCCCGCCTTCTCCACAGCCTCTTTTATCTGCTGATTTTTACGGCGCAATATGTATATTATGCTCTTAAGCTTTTGGAACATTGTTCTTTTCCTTTCTCTTGTTGTGAATATTTTCTTTCGTAGTGGTTATCCATAGCCGTCTTGAAGGGACAGCTTTTCCAGGCGGTCGGGTGGCCACACCAACCGTAGAGTACCTCTCGCCTTGTCTGCCTATCAGGGAACGTGAATCTTGCGCACTCGCATATCGTTCTCTCAAGGCTTCTCGCGTCCTTCAAATACGGACACATTCCCGCAAATGCCATGATCATGCCTTTCTACGCTCGGCGCACAGGCGGGCGCCTTAATAAGCGTTATATAACTCGTTAAGTTTGCTTAACCTTAGATGCGAAATAAAAAACGTGCAGATAGCTCAAAATAGATATGAGGCGTTTTTGTGGGGCTTTGGAGAATACTGGGACTCATATCTGAAAAAAGCATCACTTTCCGTCGATTTTTATGCATTTTTAAAGGTGTTAGAGAAATAAAGCAGTTGCTTCCCTTGCCTGTCGCGCTTACTTAACTGTCCAAATTATAGCACATTTGTTCTATTTTGTCAACCCCAAAATCAAATTAAATTTCTTTAACTTTTTTTCGAAAAACTGTTGACAGTTGCTTAACTTTGTGATATAATATAGAAGGAAGCAAAAAGTGAGTGTCTTTCTCGCTTTTTGACATCAAAGCTTTCAACACTCACCCTGAACGGAGACTGATATGAACGATTTTAAATCACGTTTGGCCGCCGCGATGGCAGAGAAAAACATAAAAGCCGCCGAGCTCTCTCGACGGACGGGTATTTCAAAGCCTCGCTTAAGTCAATATAAAAACGGCGTCTACGTCCCTAAGGCCGATGCCATCTGCGCCATAGCGCGCGCGCTTGGCGTAAGCGAGGCTTATCTTATGGGCAACTCCGACTCCCTTAATGCGAATATCGTCTCGAGCTCAGGCTTCAAGGCGTTACCCGTGGTAGGCGAGATAGCCTGCGGCGCTCCTATATTTGCAAACGAGGAGGACGGCGGTCTGGTATATACCGATGCCGATACCGACGCAGATTTCTGCCTCATAGCCAAGGGAGACAGTATGAAGGACGCAAGGATATACAATGGTGACACGGTCTTTATAAAGAGAATGGACTCTGTCAACAACGGTGATATCGCGGCGATAATAATAAATGATGAGGCTACTCTCAAAAGGGTTTACTACTACCCCGAAAGCTCCAAGCTTATGCTGATCCCCGAGAATAGCAGCTACGAGCCTATGGTATTCTCGGGCGATGAGCTTGAAAAGATCCACATTATCGGTAAAGCCGTTGCCTTCAAGTCAAACATAGGTTGATCTCAACCTATAAGATCCTCAATAACGTCATCAACGTGTAAGCTTGACACGTCGCATCTGTTTATAATGTCGGATATCTCGGATATTTTGTTCTCGTCACAAGTGACGTCGTTTATGATTCGGCGCTCGCCGTCGGGCATACAAAGCTCCAAGCCGTAGCTGTCGTTTTGATGGCTTATGATCTTGCATTTAACGTATGATATTTTCATAATGTATTTCCCTCTCCGACACTCGCCCAACTTACAGGGGCATAGGTCTTATCCTAAAAAATTGGAGACGATTACAATTATATCACAAAAGTCAGGTCGTTTAAGATTAAGATTTGTCGGTGAGAATAAAAAAAGGCTCAAAAAACCTCAAACATGTGTAAATTTGATGCGAAACGTCAGTAATCTTCAAAATACACGCGAATAATATTCAAAATTACTGCAAAATATTCGATTTAAAATCACCTTTAATCAAACAAAAAGCTCATTTAAGATAAAAAATCATATATTTTTTACATTGATTTGAGTATATATACAACATCTGTCATAATTTAGCAATTATAATGAAAAATAACAACAATTCTCAAAGCGCATCGGGCTCGCTCCATTCGGGACACAGACAACGCCTCAAGGAAAAGTTCTTAAAGGATTCAGGCAGAAGTCTTGCCGACCACGAGCTACTTGAGCTCATACTCTTTTTCGCGATGCCGCGAGTCAACACCAACCCAATAGCCCACAGTCTTATTGACAAGCTCGGCTCTCTTGATGGAGTGCTCAACGCCACGCCTGAGCAGATAGGCTCGGTAGAGGGCGCGGGACAGAGCACGTATCTTCTTATGGCGGCGGTCAGTGAAATGAACCGACGCATAAAGCTTCAAGCAGATCCAGTCGTCAAAAGATATGATACGTTATCCTCGGTCGGAAGCTTCCTGTCAAATTATTATAAGGGCATGAAAATAGAGCAATTTTCGGCTATGCTCTTTGATAACAGTATGAGACTTATAGATTTCGTAGTTCTCTCCTCGGGAAGCGTGAATAGCGCGCCCTTCGACGTAAGAGAGCTTGCGAGAGTTGCGCTATCAAAGGACGCGG
>JAEIGA010003719.1_pt1 | contig 23763 bp, 23 predicted proteins | sample 9270691 | NCBI WGS metagenome assembly JAEIGA01 (sample SAMN17057246, study PRJNA624740) | gut metagenome | biome: biome; isolation source: fecal sample | host: Bos grunniens | place: China: Xizang | collected 2019 | reverse complement strand
TAAATAATTGATATAAATTTTTACTTTCTAGCGCTTAGTTTAATTCTACACCAGTAGGGGAGAACATAAACACGTTTTTTTGCATTTCATACGTGCCACCGCCTAAAGCGTAAACGGCACCAGATAGCATATCTAAAACTCTAATTGCCGTTTCCGTTTTTAGTTCAGTCAAATGAACTACTGCCGTTTTATTTTCTTTAAGAGCATCTATAATATAGGCAATATCGTTATAAGATTTAGGACTAAAAACAGATATAGGGCCTGCGTTAGACCTTGGCTTTGTCTCGCTACTTAAGGTAGGTGCAGAGTACCTACTGTTTTTAATTTCCTCTTCGTTTTTTGGATTTCTTCCAAATAAATCAAAAAGACCCATACTATTTTACCTCGTAATTTCTTTTTCCAAAAATTGCACTTCCAAGTCTAATCATATTGCTTCCGTTTTTAATTGCTAGTTTATAGTCTTTACTCATTCCAACGGATAGGTGCTTAAATGGTAGACCTAGTGAAAGGCACTTATCGTATAAACTTCGCATAGTTTTGCAAAGAGATACTATTATTTTTTCATCTTCCGTGTTTGGTAGCATAGCCATTAAACCAACCACTTTAACGTTTTGAAGTTTTTGTATTTCATTAATGCTTTGTATAGCATTTTGCACGCTAAAACCGCTTTTGCTAAGTTCTCCGCCAACATTGATTTCCACCAATATATCCTGAATGGTGTCAATTTTGCTTGCACGGTCGTTTATAACTTCTGCTAAATGAATACTATCAACTGAGTGAATTAAATCAACCTTTCCTACAAGATATTTAACCTTGTTAGTTTGGAGATGTCCAATAAAATGTTGCTTTCCACCGATTATATAATCTGTTTTTTCTCTAAATTCTTGAACCTTGTTTTCCGCAACGACTTCAAGTCCCATACTAATTGCTTTATTTATCTCGCTAGCAGGCATTGTTTTGCTTGCGCCAACAAGGGTTATTTTTTCACCTAGATTATTGCCTAAACTTATTTCGGTTAAAATATCTTTTAAGTTATTTTCCAACATTTTATTCTTTAATAATATCGTTCATATTATAAAGACCGCTAGTTTTATCTTTCATAAAGATTGCAGCCTTAACTGCGCCTTGGGCAAAAACGCCACGGTCTGTTGCTTGGTGGGTTAGGGTAATGGTTTCGTCCTCGCCGGCGAATATAACTTGATGTTCGCCAACAATGTTGCCACCACGAACTGCGTGCAAGCCTATTTCCTCTTTAGTTCTTTTTCCAACTATACCCTCTCTACCATAAACGTAGGTAGAGTTTGAAATAACTTCCTTTACACCATCTGCAAGCATAAGCGCCGTACCGCTTGGCGCATCTTTTTTCTGGTTGTGGTGTTTTTCTATAATTTCAATATCAAAACCATATAAAGATTTTGTTGCTTTTTTAACAAGGTCTATAAGTACGTTTACACCAAGCGACATATTTGCAGAACGGAATATTGCAATTTCCTTTGACCACAAATTAATTTTATCTAAATCTTCTTTGGTGTATCCGGTTGTGCATAAAACAAGTTTTGCACCACTTTTTTTTGCAAAATTTAGTAGGTTATCTAGGTTTGCAGGTGAAGAAAAGTCTATTACAACGTCTACATTTTGCGTAACCATTTCAAAAGAGTTATAAATAGGGAAATCTTTAACTTCACTATTGCAGGCAATATCTACACCGCAAACTGGAAAGGCATCTTGGTTTGAACAGATAGCATCGTAAACTTTTCTACCCATTTTGCCAAGCGCACCGCTAATTAGAATATTAGTCATAATATCTCCTTAAAAATTAACCTTAAAGCCAAAATCTTTAAGTATTTTTGCAAAACTTTGCGTATGTTCAGGCTCTAATTCTGTTAGAGGTGCACGAACGATACCGCTATCAAGCCCAATAAGTTTCATACCCATTTTAACTGGGATAGGGTTAACTTCTGTAAAGCAAGCGTCAATTAGTGGCAAAAGTTTTTCTTGAAGCTCGGTAGCCTCTTTGTTTTTGCCTTCAAAATAAAGCCTTGCAACGTCACCAACTTCTTTTGGTGCTATGTTTGAAGCAACCGAAATAAGACCAAGCGAGCCGATAGAAAGCATAGCAAGGTTTAAGTTATCGTCGCCAGAATATAGTGCGGTTTTTCCACGAATAAGTCTTGCCGTTTCACAAATTTGTTCCATATTACCGCAGGCTTCTTTAATTCCGCCAATGTTTTTATGTTCTGCAATTTCTTGCATAGTTTTAGGAAGAATATTAACGCCAGTTCTTGCAGGAACGTTATAGCAAAGAACGGGAATATCTATGTTATCGCAAATGTCGTTGTAGTATTTAACTAAACCCTTTTGGGTGCATTTGTTATAGTAAGGGGTAACTACTAGAAGACCATCTGCACCGATTTTTTGTGCAAATTGGCTTTTTTCGATAGCCGTTTTAGTGCAGTTGCTACCAGAGCCTAGAATAAACTTAACTCTGCCTGCAATTTTATCGTAAGAATATTCCGCAATTTTATGATATTCTTCGTTAGTAATTGTAGGTGTTTCGCCGGTTGTACCTAAAATAACAAGCGCATCAATTCCGTTTTGTATTTGATATTCTATTTGTTTGCCTAGCGCGTCGTAATCTACTCCGTCGTTAGTAAATGGTGTTATTGCAGCAGTACAAGTGCCACGAAAAATAGTTTTGTTCATAATAACTCCTTAAGTTAAGCGTTATATTGGTCTTTTACCGCACCAATTTCAATTGCTTTTTCCGCAATTTGAATTGTATTTGTTGCAGCGCCCTTTCTAATGTTATCGGCAACAATCCATAGGTTAATACCAGATTTTACCGTGTCGTCTTTTCTAATTCTACCAACGAAAACAGGGTCTTTGTTTTCTGCGGTTAGAGCCATTGGGTATTCTAACTTAGAAGTATCGTTTTGAAGAACAATACCCTCAGCCTTAGATAGAACGTTTATTACGTCTTCAACCGTGCATTCCTTTTCGAATTCTAAATTAACAGATTCGCTGTGTCCATAGTAAACTGGAACACGAACACAAGTTGCCGTAACTTTAATATCTTGGTCGTTTAAAATCTTTTTAGTTTCAAAAATCATTTTGTCTTCTTCTTTAGTGTAGCCGTTATCTAAAAATACGTCTATATGAGGGATACAGTTGCCAAAGATAGGGTAAGGGAATTTTTGTGGTTTTGCGCCGTTAATTCCATCTTGTAAATCCTTAAAGCCTTTAACGCCAGCGCCAGAAACTGCTTGATATGTAGAATAAATAACCCTTTTAATTTTAAATGCCTTGTGAAGTGGGGCAAGAACTACTAGTGCTTGAATTGTAGAACAGTTTGGGTTAGCAATTATATTTTTATGCCAAGCAATATCCTCTGGGTTGCATTCTGGAACTACTAGTGGAACGTTTTTATCCCTTCTCCAAGCGTTAGAGTTATCAATAACTAGCGTGCCGTTTTTAGCAAAAATTGGAGCATATTCTTTACTTACGTCTCCACCTGCTGAAAATAATGCTATGTCTACTTTATATTTATCAATATTTTCTTTATTGAGTTCGATAATTGTGTGAGGTTTGCCCATAAAATCAACAACTTGACCTGCTGACTTGGATGATGCGAAAAGAAAATAATTTTCTACTGGTAAATTTCTTTCTTCTAGAACTTGAAGAAATTTTCTTCCAACCATACCTGTTGCGCCTACTACTGCTAGATTGTACTTTTTCATAATAAGTAATTTGCTCCCTTTTTATTTATAATTAAATATATATACTATAATATATCAAAATAAAGGCAAATGTAAAGTTTTTTTTCAATAATACCTAAAAATGTTTGTAAAATATTTGAATTTGCTGTACTATATATTGTGAAAGAGTATGATTTAATTTTTCAAAATTAATTAATATTGTTTAATGGGAGTAATTATGGCGAAAAAACGTAGTATTATGGAAAGAATACTTCTGGGTTCAGAGAAATCAGAAGATTATGCTAGGTCGACTCTGCCAACAAATAGGTGGCAATTATTTTGGGATATTTTTAAAGGCAGTTTTTTCAAACTCGTTAAAATAAACTTATTGATACTTTTATTTTTAATTCCGCTTATTTTTATTTTAATTATGAAAAGCGGTTTAATTTCCGGCTATCAAAATCAAGTACCGTTTAGCCAAAGTTTAGGTTTAGGTTATATGGCAATTGGTTCGCTTAAAGGTGCGGCGGAAGGTGTCGTTCTTAGTGTAAACACCTCTTTAATGTTGTTTTTCCCAGTAGTTATGCTAATCGGCGCAATAGGTATTTCCGGTGGCGCTTACGTTATGAGAAACGTCGTTTGGACCGAAGGCTCTTTTGTGTTTAGAGATTTTTGGCACGGAATAAAAACAAGTTTCAAAAAGGTAGTTTTACTTTCACTTTTATTTTCGATTATAATTTATATTTTCTCGCTAGCAACCGCAACGGCGGACGTACTTAGCGTGCAAAATCAAAATACTCTGGCAACTATTATAAAGGTTTTTGCCTATATCATTCTTGTAGTTTGCACAACAATTTATTTGCATTCTATCACCATGGTTGAAACTTACGAAATATCAGTATTTAGGGCAATTAAAAATTCCGCTGTATTCGTTATAGCGTTTTTTATAAACAATTTAGCATTCTTATTCTGCGCTATTTTGCCATTACTACTATATCTGCTTGGCGGAATATTTATGATTATCGCTATAATAATCATTTTATTATTCGGTATATCTTGGGCGCTTCTTGTTTGGACAACGTATTCTCAATGGATATACGATACGTACATTAACGATAAAATTCCAGGCGCTAAAAAGAATAGGGGTATATATCCAAAAGCAAAGACTACGGATGAAGATACTTTAAGAAAATACAAAGAACAACTTTCTCGTCTTGGTCCATCTTCGCTTGGTGCTAGACCTGTTAAGCCAATTACTGATGATGAAATTACTATTGAAGAACTTCCACAAGTCTTCTCTAGAAAAGATATAGAAAAATTAAACGCAAGCAAAAAAGCCCTTTACGAAGACAACGAAAGGTACGTTGAAGAGCATAAAAACGACCCAGAGTTTGCAATCTTCCAAGCCAAGAAAGATGAAATTGACAAGGAACTTGAAGAAAGGGAAAAAAGAATTCAAAAAGCAAAAAGAGAACTTAAGAAGAGAAGGAAATAAAAATCTATATAGTTTGAAATTTTACTATTAGATATTAGAGGCGAAAAAAATGGGTGATTTTTTATTTCATTTTGCAATTATACTTTTAACAACTAAAATTTTTGGCATTTTGATGAGAAGGTTAGGTCTTCCACAAGTACTTGGATTTATAATAGCGGGCATTTTAATTGGTCCGTCAATTTGGGGAAACGGTGGCGGACTATTTCCTATACCGCAAAGCGACGCGTTAGACGTGTTTGCAGAAGTAGGCGTTATTTTTGTAATGTTTACTGCTGGACTTGAAACGAATATTCAAGATATTAAAAACACGGGTATGGTTTCCTTTGCTATTGCAAGTGCAGGCGTATTGTTGCCACTTGGTGCAGGAATAGGCGTTGGTGCTATATTCTTTCCAGAAAGCGGTATATTTACTTGGCTATTTATCGGCGTTATAATGACCGCTACTAGCGTAGGCATCACTGTAGAAGTGTTGAGGGAACTTGGCAAGTTAAAATCTAAGGTTGGAACTATCGTGCTTTCGGCCGCAATTATTGACGACGTGCTTGGAATTATCGTTTTATCTGTTGCTTTATCATTGTCCGGTTCTGCACAATCTTCTCCAATTCTAAACGCAATAAATCCAAACGGAAGTATTGCAATTAATATTTTATGGATTTTAGCATTTTTCGTGTTTGCAATAGGTGCGGGAATAGGCTTCTCTAAATTATTTAAAATAATTGAAGAAAAGACTCCGCACACTAGAAGAATACCTATTTTTTCAATTGCTCTTTGCTTATTGTATTCATTTGTAGCAGAAAAGGTTTTTGGTGTCGCAGATATAACGGGCGCTTATATAGCAGGACTTGTGCTTTCTACAAATCACTCGTCGGCAGAGTACGTTGACAGAAAGGTTACAATTAGTTCGTACACAATTTTTGCGCCTATATTCTTTGCATATATAGGTATTCAAATGAGTTTTGAAGGTCTTTCCGCACAAATGATTATTTTTGTTTTAGTTTTTGTTTTAGTTTCAATACTTACCAAAATTATCGGTTGCGGTGGCACGGCAAAACTATTAAAATTTAACAATAAAGATAGTTTTAGAATAGGTATCGGTATGATAGCAAGGGGCGAAGTTGCACTTATCGTTGCACAAAAAGGTATTAATGGCGGTCTGTTAGGACCGGAATACAACGTTGCTGTCGTTATACTAGTTTTAGTGTCTTCACTACTTGCACCAATAATTTTAAAATTGCTTTACAAAAAGGACAAGGAAGCGCTTAGTCCACTGCCATTAGAGGAAGGTCACTTTGAATAAACTATTAAAGTTTTTAACGTTTAATAAAGAAATAAGCGTATCAGTTTTAGAGACAACGGATATGGTAAACGACGCCATAAGTATTCATAAACTATCTCCGGTTTGTGCTGCGGCGCTAGGTAGAACAATGACTGTTTCTACCTTTATGTCGTCTAATTTAAAAAGTCAAAAGGACAAGTTATACGTAACCGTAGCGGGTGATGGACTGGGCGGAAAAATTAGTGTTTGTGGAAACGGTGAACTTCAAATGAGGGGAACTATTGAAAATCCACAAGTAGATATTCCGCTAAACGACAAAGGCAAGTTAGACGTTGCGGGTTGTGTTGGAAAAAACGGTAGAATAACAATAACTAAAAGTATGGGACTTAAAGAGCCTTATTCCGGTAGTGCAAAAATAGTTACAGGTGAGATTGCAGAAGATTTTACAAGTTATTATGCTCTTTCGGAACAAATTCCAACTGCCATAGCGCTTGGCGTAAAAATTGGCAAACAATTAACTTGCGTGGGGGCAGGCGGAGTTATTATTCAAGCCCTACCATTTGCAAGTGAAAAGTCGCTTCAAAAGGCTGAAGACATAATGAAAAAATTATCTTCTGTTTCCACTTTAATAGAAAAAGGCGGGGCAGAGGGGATTGTTAAGGAGTTCTTTGGCGAAGTAGATTATCAAACTTATTATCCAAAATATCAATGTTTATGTTCTAGGGATAATATTGAAAGAATACTAATTTCCTTAGGAAAAGAAGAGTTACAAAAAATTTTAGAAGAGGAAAAAACCATAAAGGTAAACTGCGAATTTTGTGGCAAGACTTACGAGTTCAACCAAGAAGAAATAGATAAATTGTTTTAGTATGGCTAAGGTTTTACAGTTTGACAACAGTATACAAAGATATATAAAACTTTCCGACAAAAAGATGGAGGAAGGGGATTTAGTTACTGCAATTTCGTATTGCTTTAGCGCATATAGTAAAGAACAATCCCCAGAAGTGTTAGAAAGAATTGCAAAAATATATGCAGAGATGGGACTTTACGAACTTTCTAACGAATACTGGTTTAATTATCTAGATAAAACGGAAGAAACAGATGATACTGCACCGCTAGAAGAACTTGCAACAAACTATTTTTATTTAGAAGATTATATTGCAACAGGTTATTACTTGCACCAAAAGATTATAAAAGATAATAATTTTAGTGAAAATCTAGATAAAAACATACTAGATTTTTTTGGTTTAGAGGAAAAACTTAGTAAAAAGCAAGATTATAAAATTGTATATCCGCCAGAAGAAAAAGACTATTCAAATGAAATAAAAAAGGCAGATTTATCTTTTGCAATAGGCGATTATACAGATGCAATAAGAAACTACAATCTAGTTCCGGAGGGCAACAAGGACTATTTGATAGCGCAAAAGAAAAAGGCGAAATCGCTTTATCTTAATAGCGATTATTCCGGGGCTATTTCTATATTAAAAAACATACTTAAAAAAGAGGAAAACAATTTAATAATTCTTTGTGAATTGTCGTCTTGTTTTTATCACATTAAGGATATAACTAGCGCAAGGTATTACTATAAAAAATGTATGGAAATTGGCGCGCAAACAGAAGAAGAATTATATATTCTAGGAAGGCTTAGCGCACTTCATAGCGACCATAACGGTATAATAAAAACCTTCTCTTTGGCGGTAGAAAAAAACCCTTTCGACCTAAACGTTAGGCATGTTTTAGGGCTTGCATATATAAACGTATTTGATTATAAAAGCGCATATAAACACTTTGCGTTTATCAAAAAAATAGTGCCAGACGATACTATCGCAAGTTACTATGCGGAAAAAACTTTTCTTTTATCCATAGGTGATAAAAAGAAGGTGGAATTATATCCTGCAGAATACAAAACTGGACTTCCTAAGGCAGAGGAAAAAAATAGAATAAAATATCTTAAAAGTATTATGGAAGCCCCTGCAACTCAGTATGAAAAATTGCTAAAAAGACCTATTGCAAAAAAATATTTAGAGTGGGCTATTTTTGAGGGAGAAGAGGATTTTTCTAAAGAGTGCGTTTATTTAATGACCAGCGTAAATATTAGGGGAATAAATAAGATTTTAAGAAAAGCACTTCTTTGTCCATCAATAGATAATAACCTTAAAAAAATAATTATTTATTCAATGATATGTACAGGGGTTAAGGGTAAAATTTCCGTTGTAGTAGAAAGCAGATATCTATCATTTTATCCTAAGCACTTTGCCTTTGAAAAGGAAAAAAACGGAGATTTTTATTATCTTTGTTATTCGCTTTGTATGGCGCACGCAGTGTTTTTAGGAGAGGAAGATTTTAATAAGATTGCTCTTGCTACTAATAGAATATATAAAAAATTAGGCAGTTTGAAAAGGAAACTAAAAAAAGAGGAACTGTGCTCTTTAATTTTCTACGTTTCGGGTACTTCGGATAGGTTAGGAATAAAAGAACCTTATAAATTATTTAGGTTAAATAGAGAAGATTTTTTAATTGTATTAAATCTTTACCAAGGAGATATAAATGAAAATAATTGATATAGACAAGTTGTTTGATGAATTCATTAAAGATTACGTTTATGGAAATATAGGCAAAGTAAAGCCGGAAGAAATTGAAAATCAAATACCAAAACTATATGAAAAGTTTGGAAATACCCCTTTAGATAAGTTAGATGGCAAAACACCAAACGAATATTATATAAGTTTTTCTAGCAAAGAACTAGTTATGGGGCTTGAAACTCATATAAAAAATAACGTTTCGGTATCTGATTTTATAATAGAGGCTTTGGTTATAAAGGGCGAAGATAGTGATTTAATTGCTAAACTTAATGAAGAGGAAAACGAGGAACTTTTAATTTACTTAATAAATATATTAAAAGATAAAAATTCTAAAGATGCATCTAAAAGCGTATTAAACTTTGTTCTTTACGATTATAGTGAAACACTTAGAGAATTATGCGCAGAATTTTTATACGACCACGCAGACGAGGTTAAAGAGCAAATTCTTTTAGAGTTCAATAATTGCAAAAACGAGGTAAAAGAGTGCTTAACGGATATTTTATCTCACGCCTCTAAAGATGACAAGGTGTTTGATATTTTAATGCTAGAGTTTGAAAAAAATCCTAAAAAATTAGCGCTATATGCTGGATTTATTTGCAGATATGGTGATGAGAGGGCTCTTCCATTTTTACTAGAAGCAATAGAAAGGGACAAAATTTCTTATGCGGACTTTGAAGAACTTCGTTTTGCAATAGAATCGCTTGGTGGAGAGTATAACAAAGAAAGAGATTTTTCTAGTGATAAGTCTTACAAGGCAATCAAGGGAATATCTCTAAAAAAGAAGTAATTAAATAATTTAGCCTTGCATAGTATTTAGTATGAAGACTGTGCGAGATTCCTTAAAAATTTGCAGTATAACTCTTGGCAGTATTATCGGCGCAGGTTTTATAACTGGCAAAGAACTTGTTTTGTTTTATGGTGCGGACGGCTTTTTGTCGTCCGTTATTTTTTCCTGCGTTTTATTTGGCGTTTGTTTTTTTATTCTTTTTTATTTAGGCAATAAAAACGGCGGACTAGAAGGACTTAACGGTAAACTTTTTGAAAGAAAAAAAGCACTTAGTTTTGCTTTATTATTTTCTTCTTTCGTGTCCTTTTGTTCGCTTTTAGCCGTTTTAGATTTGGTTTGGCAGAGTCTTAATTTTTTTCCAAAGTTGCCTGTTTTGTCTATTCTTTGTCTGAGCCTATGTATTCCAGTTGTAAAAAACGGAATACAAAGTTTAGAAAAGTTAAGCATAATTTTGGTGCCAATATGTATTATATTTACACTAATTTGCGCCTTTAACGGAGATAAAATTAATTTTAGCGAGTTAAGTCTAGAAAAAACTAGCAAAATAGGACCAATTTTATACGTTTGTATGAATTGTTTTATAAATCTTCCACCACTATTAGATACAGCCGTAGGAAAAACTAAAAAATCTTTAATATTATCTTCTATCGTTTGCGCGCTTGTAATTTCCTTTTTATCTACTATAATAATGTCTTGCGTTTTGGCAAAAAAAGATAGCGCTTTTTCTTCAATGCCTTTTTTAGTCGCAACGGGAAATAATGGAATTTTTAAGGTTTGCTTAACGCTAGCGGTGGTGTCCTCTGTGTTTTCTTGCTTTTATTTAATTTACAAAAACGCTAGTAAAACTAAGGGGGATAAGGGTGCGGTGTTTTCCTTAATTTTGGCATTTGTTTTTTCTAGATTTGGATTTAGTGCAATAGTGAATTATATGTATCCTATAATTGGCGGATTGGGTGCTCTTTATCTTTTAAGATGCATAATTTTTTTATGTAAAAACTTTTTGAATAAAAAAAGAATATCTAGCAATAATAAGTTTATACAAAAAAGGGGAAAGAAAATGTCTAGAAAAAGAAAAACTAAAACAAGAAAATTAACTGAAAAAGATTACAACAATTATATTATGTCCTTAAAAGATGAAAAACCACCTAAACTTGTGGAAGAATATCAAAAAGAAAAATCTTTAGAGGAATAAAATATTTGAAAAAATTATTGAAATTACTCTACATTTTGTGTATAATATATTAAGTTAACAAAAGGAAGTATTTTCAATGATAGAAATTAAAGAAGTTAAAACCAAAAGGGATATAAACGTATTTGCAAAATATCCTGTAATTTTATATAAGGATTGCCCATATTACGTTCCATCACTTAGAAGCGACGAAAAGGCAACCTTTAATCCAAAGAAGAATTTTAGCCTAAAAAACAACAAAATTAAGGCTTTTCTTGCTTATAAAGACGGGAAACTTGTTGGAAGAGTTGCGGGTCTAATAAACTATAAAGACAACGAATTGCAAAAGAAAAATATGGTTCGTTTTTCTAGGTTTGAGTGTATAAACGACATAGAAGTTTTTAAGGCGCTTCTTAAAGCGGTTGCAAACTTCGGCAAGGAAAACGGCATGGATATTATACACGGGCCTTGGGGCTTTAACGATACTGACAGAGAGGGTATGCTTACTTTTGGTTTTAACGAAAGAAGCACTTATGCTACTAACTATTACTATCCTTATTTTGCAGAAAATATGGTTAAACTTGGCTTTGATGATGAATCAAAGTGGCTAGAAAAACGCTTTATTATTCCTAACGAAGTTGACAAAAGGATGGTTTCTTTAGCGGAAAAACTAAAGACAAGGTTAAAAGTAGTAGACGTAGTTGAAAAAATGCCACTTAAAAAGATTATTAAAAAATACGGATTTAGTTTGTTTGAAACGCTAAATGATGCTTATAAAGATTTAGACGGCTACGTTCCAATTGAGGGAAAGGCAATACAAAACGTTCTTAAGCAATTTGCAACCATTATTAACACAAAATACATAAGCATTTTGGTGGATGAAAAAGATACGGTTGTTGCATTTGGCATATGTCTTCCATCAATAGCAGATGCACTTATAAAATCTCGTGGAAAGTTGCTTCCAACAGGCTTTATAGGGGTGCTTAAAAGCAAGTTTTTCACTAAAGATTTAGAGATGGCTTTAATTGGCGTTAGAAGTGATTATAAAAACACAGGTGTTAATTCTTTAATCATAACAAAAATTCTTCAAAGAATAATAGACAATAAAATAGAGAATTTAGAATCTAACCCAATGCTTGAATACAACTATAATATTCAGCAACAATGGAAATTTGTTGATGCAGATATAGTTAAAAAGCGTCAAACGTACATAAAAGATATAGATTACGTTCTTAACAAAATGTAAATTAAATCCCGCTTTCTGCGGGATTTTTTTAATTGATAATAAAAGTAAATTATCCGTTTATTTATTTATAAATAAATTATTATAAACCCTTGAAAAATATGAATTTTTTTGGTATAATATTAAGAAATTAAATCAAGATAGGACAAAGAGTAAAATTAACTATGAAAAGAACACTTTTGAAAGAAGTTTTTAAGAATTCATCTAATTTAGGTGAAACGGTTGTAACAGTTGCTGGCTGGATTAAAACAGTTAGAGATAGTAAAACTTTTGGTTTTATAGAACTAAACGACGGTTCTTATTTTAAGAATTGCCAAATTGTTTTTGACAGAAACAAAATTGAAAATTATGACGAAGTTGCTAAACAAAACGTTGGTGCTTCCATTAAGGTTGTTGGCAAGGTTATTCTAACGCCTGAAAGAAATCAACCTTTTGAAATTAATGCAGATAGCATAGAAATTTTAGGAACGTCTTCGCCAGATTTTCCACTTCAAAAGAAAAGACATACGCTAGAATTTTTAAGAACCATTCCACATCTTCGCCCAAGAACAAATACTTTTAGTGCGGTGTTTAAGATTAGAAGTGAAGCGGCTTACGCAATTCATAAATTCTTTAACGAAAGGGGATTTGTATACGTTCACACACCAATAATTACCGGTAGCGATTGCGAGGGCGCAGGTGCAATGTTCCAAGTAACAACTCTAGATTTAGATAACGTTCCAATGGAAAATGGTAGAGCCGATTATACAAAAGATTTCTTCTCTAAAAAATCAAGCCTAACGGTTTCCGGTCAGTTAGACGTAGAAAACTTTGCAATGTCATTTGCAAACGTATATACGTTTGGTCCTACTTTTAGGGCAGAACATTCAAATACCGTTCGCCACGCAGCAGAGTTTTGGATGATAGAGCCAGAACTTGCCTTTGCAGATTTAAGCGACGATATGGACTGCGCGGAAGAAATGGTTAAGTTTATTATCAACTACGTAAAAGATACTTGCAAAGAAGAGTTAGAATTTTTGAATAAATTTGTAGACACAGGGCTTTTAGATAGGCTTAATAACGTTGCTAACAACAATTTTAAGCGTTTAACATATACTGAAGCAATTGAAATATTGGAAAAGGTTAAAGATAGGTTTAGCGCCCCAGTTTATTGGGGGGTTGACCTTCAAAGCGAACACGAAAGATATATTACGGAAGAAGTTTTCAAAAAGCCTGTATTTTTAACAGATTATCCAAAGGAAATAAAGGCCTTTTATATGAGGCTTAATGATGATGGAAAGACAGTTGCGGCAAGCGATTTATTGGTTCCAGGCATTGGCGAACTCGTTGGCGGTAGTCAAAGGGAAGAAAGGCTAGAAATTTTGGAAAAACGTATGAATGAGTGTGGACTAAATCCAGAAGATTACAAGGCTTACTTAGACCTTCGTAAGTTTGGTGGAGTTGTTCACTCTGGATTTGGACTTGGCTTTGAAAGAATGATTATGTATTTAACGGGAATATCTAACATTAGAGACGTGCTTCCATTCCCAAGGACAGTTGGAAGTTTATAGAATACAAAGTAATTTAGATTTATAAAAAGGTATGGTTTATGTATAAAATACTTGTAGATGCATATGGTGGCGATAATGCTCCACAATCTGTAATTGACGGTAGCATTGAAGCGTTAAAGCAAAAAGATAATTTTATAATTAGTCTTGTTGGCAAAGAAGAGGAAATTAAAACCCTATTACAGCAAAAAGATTATGATGAAAGCAGGATAGAGATTATCAATGCTGAAGAAATTATCACTTGTGAAGAAGAACCTACGATTGCTATTAGAAGAAAAACTAACAGCACCATAAACGTTGCTTTTAAGACCTTAAAAGAAGACGACGATTACGTGGGTTTTGTTTCGGCAGGTTCAACGGGTGCACTTTTAGTTGGCGCAACCTTAAAACTAGGTAGGGCGCCAATGGTAAACCGCCCTGCGCTATGTCCAGTAATTCCAACAATTAAAGACGGCAAAAACGTGCTTTTATTAGATTCTGGTGCTAATGCAGATTGCAAACCTATAAATCTATGTCAATTTGCCGTAATGGGTAGTGAGTTTTCAAAGGTTTTAGGTGTAAAAAAACCAAAAGTTGCTTTGCTTTCTAACGGTACGGAAGATGAGAAGGGAAATACTTTAACACAAAACGTATTTCATATTCTAAAACAACTTGATTGCATTGATTTTGTGGGCAACGTAGAAGCAAGAGATATTTTATCCGGCGAAGTTGACGTAATTGTTGCAGATGGTTTTTCAGGAAACGTAGCGCTAAAAAGCGTAGAAGGTGCAGTTAAAACTATGTTTAAACTTGTTAACAAAGAAATCAAGGCTTCTTTATCTGCTAAAATAGGCGCGCTATTTTTAAGAAGAACGTTAAAATCTTTGATTAAAAAATTAGATTATTCTAAAAAAGGCGGCGCAATCGTGCTTGGTGTTAAAAAGACGGTTGTAAAAGCGCACGGCTCTTCTAAGGCAATTGCTATAACTAATGCTATACTTCAAGCAAACGCCTATGCAAAAGAAAATTTAAGCGCTAAGGTTAGTAAAGTTATGGAAACAGTTACGTTTCCAGAAATGATATAATATGATTTTTGAATTAGTAGAAGTTGAAAATATAATAGGTTATTCGTTTAATGATAAAAACCTTTTAAGACAATGCTTTACGCATTCATCTTACGCAAACGAACACGACTGCAGAGACAACGAACTTTTAGAGTTTTTTGGAGATGCCATTATGGATTTTATCGTTACCGAATATCTAATGCGTAAAAAGGCGGGAGACGAAGGAAAACTTACCGTTTTAAGGTCGGAAATAGTTTCTAAAAAACCGCTTTTAGATTATATAGAAAGGGTAAAACTTAATGCGTTTATGTTGCTTGGAAACGGAATACAAAAAAATAAAACTTTTAACGAAAAACTGTTTTCAAGTTTGTTTGAAGCAATAGTTGCAGGCATTTACATAGATGGTGGAATGGAAAAGGCAAAGGAATTTGTTACAAAAACTATTATTGCAGATTTTGAAAGGTTGTCTAAAAGAAAAAAACCATTAGATGCAGAGGCGAAAACAAAACTTCAAGAATACGTTCAGCAAAAAAAGATAGGAAGCATATCATATCAAACGCTTTCGCAAAAAGGACCTGTACATCTTCCTGTGTTTAAGGCGTGCGTGTGTCTAAACGGGACAAGGCTTGCAGAGGGAGAAGGTACAAGCAAAAAATTAGCAGAGGCTTCTGCGGCACAAAAGGCACTTAGTAAACTTATTAAAAGGCAAAAGGTTTAATATAAGGATAAGGCGGTATAAAAGTTGAATTTTGAAAAAGTAGAAATTTATGGATTTAAGTCGTTTGCAGACAAAGCGGAAATTAAATTTGGCAACGGCATAACGGGAATAGTTGGACCTAATGGTTGCGGAAAAAGTAACGTTGCTGATGCTATTAGATGGGTTTTGGGCGAACAATCGGCAAAAATGCTTCGTGGTAGCAGTATGCAAGACGTTATATTTAGCGGAACGGAAAGCAGAAAGTCTCTTTCTTATTGTGAAGTTTCGCTATTTTTTGATAACTCGGAAAAAATGTTTAACATTGACTACAACGAGGTTATTATTACCCGTAAACTATATAGAAGCGGTGAAAGCGAATATTTAATAAACAAGCAACCGGCAAGGCTTAGAGATATTGTAGAACTTCTTCACGAGTGTGGTCTTGGAAAAGAGGGTTACGTAATTATAGGACAAGGCAAGGTAGAAGAAATTATGTCTGCAAAACCTGAAGATAGGCGTAACATTTTTGAAGAGGCAACCGGTATTGCTAAATTCAAAACTAGAAAAAACGAATCTGAAAGAAAGTTAGAAAGAACGCACGATAACGTTGTAAGACTTAACGATATTTTAATTGAAATTGAAAATCAACTAGGACCTCTTTCTCGCCAAGCAGAAAAGGCAAAAGAGTTTAACGAACTTTCAGAAGAATTAAAATATCATCAAATCAACACTTACATAGCAAAGGTTGACGGGGTAGAAAGCGCTAAAGCAAAAATCTATCAAACTATCAACGGAATTGATGAGCAGTATGCTTTGAGAAATTCTGAACTTGAAGATTGCAAAACCGAATACGAAGAGATATTTTTAGATATTTCTAAAAAAGATGAAAGTCTAAGAAATCTTAACAACGAACTCTTAGATAAAAGAGTTGATATGGAAAAATCTTCTGGGGAAATTAAACTTTTCAAGGAAAAAATATCCTATTTAATGGGACAAATGGAAAGGGCAAATAAGGAAATTGAGGAAAATAAGTTAACAATTTCCACTTGCTTATCTACAAAAAAGGCAGGCGAAGAAGAACTAGAATTATTAAAGAAAAACCTAAAAGACTGCGAAAAAGAATATCAAGTTGTTTGCGACAAATATAATAGTGTTGCAGATAAAATGTCTTTAGGTGAGGAATTAAATTCAGAAAACCAAAAAAAGATAATAGAGTCTATACAATCTCTTACCGATTTTAAGGTAAACAAAGGCACAATGTCTATTGAAAGAAGCAATTTACTTTCTAAAAAAGATGAATTGCAAGCAAAATTAGATGAACTTTGTGTTAAAAGAGACGGGCTATTTAACGAAAAATCAAGAATTGACGAAAGCCTAAATAGTTTAGACAGAACGGTTTATAAACTTAAAAACGATATTTCACTCACAGAAGATGAAATAAGAAATAGCAACGAAGACGTGGCAAAATTCGACAATAAAATTTATTCTTTAAACACGGTTATCGCAACACTCGTTACAAAAGATAATTTTTATAGGGGCCTAAAAGAAAGTTACGATGGTTATGCACCTTCTGTTAGACAACTTCTAAACAAAGCAAAAGATAACACCGCCTTAAAAGCAAAAATCAAAGGCGTTGTAGCAGAGATTATAAAGTGCGATAAAAAATATGATATTGCTCTAGAAACTGCGCTAGGCGGTGCAGCACAAAACGTAGTTACGCCAAATGAAGATGATGCTAGATATTTAATTCAATATCTAAAAGAAAACAAGTTTGGTAGGGTAACGTTTTTGCCAACGACTTCCGTTAAGCCAAGGGACAGAAGATTTGAAGTTACAAGTGCGCTAAGTCAAAAGGGTGCGCTTGGCGTTGCAGATGATATTGTTTCTTATAATAAAGAATACGAAAATATCGTATCTAATCTTCTTGGCAACACGTTAATTGTTGACAATATTGAAAACGCAACCAATATTGCAAAAAAATATAATTTTGCCTTTAAGATAGTAACCCTAGAGGGTGACGTTTTATCAAATCAAGGTTCTATGACGGGCGGAAGCAGAAGAAACGATAGCGTAGGGCTTTTATCAAACGATAGAAAAATAGAAGAAAACAAGCAAGAGTTAGAGCAAAAAAGAAAGGAAATGGAGGCTCTTAAAAAGGACAAGGCAAGTTTTGAAGAAAAGAGAGACCAACTTTTAGATAAACTAGCACAGCTTAACGAACTTTACACCGAAAGGCGCCAACAAATAATGCTTGAAAGGGAAAAACAAACTGCTTGTGAAAGCGACCTTATTAGCACGGGAAAAGAAATAGAAAATACTACCGATTTAATTAAAGAGGTAGAGAAAAGAATTCAAGAAGTAGAGAAAAAATACGAGTCTGTAAGGCTTGGCGACTTAAAACTAGAACAAGACAAAACGAGTGCGAAATCACTTGCAGAGAGACACCAAGCAGAATACGACGCGCTTAAAAAAGAAAGGGAAGTTTTATCTTCACAAAGGTCGGAACTTCAAGTAAAAATAACTGAAATAAAGGCTAAAATAGAACTTGTTTCCGGCGATATTTCAAGGCTAGAAAAATCTATAGAAGAAGCAAAAAATAGCATAGAAACGCTAAACAGAAGCAACGATGGTGCATCTAATATAATTGAGCAATTGAAACTAGACCAAGAAAAAGTAGCGCTTTCTAAAGAAGAGCAAGAAAAAATTTCCGCAATTAGAGGCGAGATTGAAAAAATTGAAAACGATAAGAGTGCGTTAAAAGAAAGTTTAGAGAAAAACGATATTAAAAAGCAACAATTAACTGAGCAAATTAACGAACTATCCGAGAAAAAGCACGGGGAAGAAATAAAACTTGCTAAAATTGACTCTGACCTTGAATATTTAGGTCAAAGCGTTTGGGAAGACTATCAAGAAACCTACGAAACTGCTGTAAAAAATAGGGCGGAAAACTATAATGCCGAAGAAGGCGAAAAAGAAATCGAAAGAATTAAAAGAAAACGTTCTTCTCTTGGCACGATTAATGGTTCTGCAATTGAAGACTATAAACTTCTTAAAGAACGTTTTGACGAGATGAATACTCAAAAAGAAGACTTAGTTAAAGCCGAAGATGATTTAAGAGAGGCTATTGACAAGATTAAAGCGGAAATGCTTGCTCAATTTGACGAGGGCTTTGCAAAAATTAACGAAAACTTTAAGAGAATATTCAAAGAACTATTTGGTGGCGGTAGGGCTATGCTTGAGTTAGACTATGCCGAGGTTGAAGATAGGCTAGAAGCGGGTATTGAAATTATTGCCGAACCACCTGGAAAGAAACTTCAAAAGTTATCGCTTTTATCAGGTGGCGAAAAGGCGCTTACTGCAATTGCTATTTTATTTGCTATATTAAAACTTCGTCCAATGCCATTTTGCGTGCTAGATGAAATTGAAGCGGCGCTAGACGAAGCAAACGTAGATAGATTTGCTAATTATCTTAAAAAGTTTAGTGAAGATACACAATTTATTGTTATTACTCACAGAAAGCCTACAATGGAAATGGCAGATGCGTTATTTGGCGTAACAATGCAAGAAAAAGGTGTATCAAAAACTGTTTCAGTTAAACTTAGCGATATTTCTCAAATAGGGGAACTTGCGTAAATTATGGGATTATTTGACAAACTTAAAAACGTTCTATCAAAGACTAAAAACGGGCTTGCTAGTAAACTTGCTTCGCTATTTTCCGGTGGGAAAATTAAAGAAGATTTTTACGAAGAACTAGAAGAAATCTTAATATCTTCAGACGTATCGGTTAGTGTTGCAATTGAGATTGTGGACGAGATTAAGGATACCGTTAAGGCGGAAAAGTGCAGAGACGAGGCTAGAGTTATAGAACTTTTGAAAGAGGAATTAAAGTCTACTTTAGGCTATGCGGACAAAGTGGAAATTAAAACGCCTGCCGTAATTATGGTTGTAGGAATAAACGGCGTAGGAAAGACAACTTCTATTGGAAAACTTGCAAACAAACTAATAAAAGAGGGCAAAAGCGTAACCATTGCAGCGGGGGACACCTTTAGGGCTGCGGCAAGCGACCAACTTTCCGTTTGGGCAGAAAGGGCGGGCGCTAGAATTATTAAACATTCAGAGGGCGCAGACGCTTCTGCCGTAGTGTTTGATGCGGTTAGTTCGTGTAAATCAAAAAATACAGACGTGCTAATTATCGATACAGCGGGAAGACTTCACACTAAATCCAATTTAATGGAAGAACTTAAAAAAATGGCAAGGGTTGTTGGAAGAGAATATAAAGAGGCAAATTTTTATAAACTAATGGTTTTAGATGCAACAACAGGGCAAAACGCTTCTAGCCAAGTTAAAGTTTTTAGAGAAGCGGTTGGACTAGATGGAATAATTTTAACAAAACTAGACGGTACGGCAAAAGGCGGATTTATAATTTCTCTATCATACGAGCAAGAAATTCCAGTAGTATACGTTGGTACGGGTGAAAAGATTGATGATATTCAAGATTTCAATCCAGATGAATTTATAGAAGCAATATTTTAAGATTAAATATTAAAGAATTATATATTGAAAACTCCACGCAAAGTTAATTGTGTGGAGTTTTTTACTCTAATCCTACCAAATAATCTAAACTAACGTTGAAAAATTTAGCAATAGCAATTAAAGAGGTCATATTAGGCTCTCTAAGTCCATTTTCCCACAAACTTATTATGCCTTTGCTAACTTGCAATTGATTGGCTAACTCAACCTGACCTAACTTTGCTTCTAAACGCAAATTCTTTAAATTTTCCTTAAACATATTCATATATATAGTTTCTCACAATTGTAAGAAAAATACTTGACTTCTTACAAATGTAAGAATATAATTAACCTAGTTTAACCCTAAGATTATCAGTAAACAAAAGGAGAAAAACATGTTTAAGAAAAATGACAAAAGTTTATTTATCGTAAGAAAAGTGGTTAACGTAGCAATTTTTGTATTAATGTGTGCGTGCGTTATATGTGGCATAGCTGTAATCGCTAGCGCTATTTCTGGTCCAAGTTATTATTTAGTAGCTAATATTATTATAGGTGTAGTAGTATTGTTGGGGGGACCTATATTTTTACAAATACTTTGGTTAATAATTGACGTAAAATTTAATGCACTTGTAGACATTAAGTTAATTAGAAACGCTACATATAATCAAGAAGAAGTTTTACTTCCAGCACCATTATTTCACAAAAACAAAAAAGAGGAAGACGTTATAACTAACGGAATGGAAGTATATGAAAAAATTAAAAAGTATAAATTACTATTAGATGAAAAAATTATAACTACTGAAGAATTTGAGGATATTAAAAGCAGGTTGTTATTAAAACCAGCTACTGTTGAATCTTGTATTGATAGTTCAATAAAAAAAGTTAAAGTGCTTAAATCTTACGCAGACGACAATATAATTTCAGCGAAAGAGTTTGAAGAAGAAAAAGCAAAATTATTAAAAAAATAACAAAAAAAATAACGAAAAAATAATTGACAAGGTTAAACTAAATATGTATAATAACAGGTGTAAAGTAAAAATGCTTTACACCTTTATTTATGGAAAAAGATTTAGAGTTAGTAGAATTATTTGATATTTATAAAAAACTTTTAACAGAAAAGCAAAGGGATATTTTTGCGGATTATTTTTTATTCGACCTTTCGCTTGCGGAAATTGCTAGTGAAAAAAATATTTCTAGGCAAAGCGTTCATGATGCTATTAAAAAGACGGAAGAAAAACTTTACGAATTAGAGTCTGCGCTAAAACTTAATGAAAAAAACAAAAAACTTACCTTTCTTGCTAGCAACATAAACGATAAAGAAATTTCCAATCAAATAATTAAGATATTAGGGGAATAGATGGCACTTTTTGGCGGATTATCCGAGAGATTAAATCATATATTTTCTAAACTTACAAAACGTGGCAGGCTTACTGAACTTGAAATAAAAACTGCTATGCGTGAGATTAGAATTGCGCTTTTAGAGGCTGACGTAAACATTTCTGTTGTAAAAGATTTTGTTTCTAAAGTTTCTGAACGTGCTGTTGGACAGGAAATACTAAAAAGTTTAAGTCCTACTCAACAAGTTATTAAAATCGTTAATGAAGAACTTATATCGCTTATGGGTTCTACAAATAGTAAACTAGCAACAAGTTCAAATCCACCAACCATAATAATGATGGCGGGTCTACAAGGCGCAGGAAAAACAACTCTTGTTGGAAAACTTGGTCTTCACCTTAAAAAACAAGGCAAAAAGCCACTTTTAGTTGCGTGTGACGTATATCGTCCTGCGGCTATAAATCAACTAAAAGTAGTTGGACAAAAGGTTGATTGCACCGTTTTTGAAAAGGGACAAGGAAATGCTGTTAAAATTGCCAAAGAGGGTGTTGAATACGCTAAATCCTATGGCTATGACACGGTAATTATAGATACTGCAGGTAGGCTTCAAATAGATGAAGACCTAATGAAAGAGTTAGAAGATATTAAAAACAAAGTTAACCCAACAGAGATACTATTAGTAGTAGATTCTATGACCGGACAAGTTGCTGTTGAAGTGGCAGACACCTTTAACAAGAGGCTAGAAGTAACCGGACTGGTTTTAACTAAGTTAGACGGCGATACTAGAGGCGGTGCAACTCTATCAATAAAGGCGGTAACGGGCAAGCCGATAAAATTCTGTTCCGTTGGTGAAAAACTTGGCGATTTAGAGCCTTTCTATCCAGACCGTATGGCTAACAGAATACTTGGAATGGGTGACGTTTTAACGCTTATAGAAAAGGCGCAAGAAGTAGTAACTGAAGAAGAAGCAAAAAAATTAGAGAAAAAGTTTAGAGAAAATTCTTTCACACTAGAAGATTATCTTGGTCAATTTGAAGCAATGAAGAAAATGGGCGGAATAAAAGATATTATTTCTAGAATGCCTGGCATGGGCGGAAAGTTTCAAATAAAAGATGAAGACATTGATGAAAAAAAGATAGCAAGAACAAAGGCAATAATTCAATCAATGACTAAAAAGGAAAGGGAAAACCCAGCAATATTAAATTCGTCAAGAAAACAAAGGATTGCAAACGGGTCTGGCACGACGGTACAAGACGTAAACAGACTATTAAAACAATTCGAGCAATCTAAGGTAATGATGAAACAAATGAAAAATAATCGAATGTTTAAGTTTTTCGGTTAATATAAAAAAATAAAACTAAATGTTTAAGGAGAAAACAAAAATGGCAGTAAAAATGAGATTAACAAGAATGGGCGACAAAAAATCACCTTTTTATCGTATCGTAATCGTTGATTCAAGAAAGGCTCGTGATGGAGCATATATCGACAAAGTAGGTTACTATAATCCAATTAAGGTTCCTGCAGAAGTTGTTATCGATAGCGACAAGGCAAAAGATTGGCTATCTAAAGGTGTTCAACCAACAGAAACAGTTAAAAATCTACTAGTAAACAACGGTATTATCGAAAAAAGCAATAAACTTTCACCAGCAAAAACAAAAGTACGCAAATCTAAATAAGGTTAAGTGATAGTTATGTTAGAAATAATTAAGTTTATCATTAATCAGTTTGCGGAAAAGCCAGACCAAATTGAATACAAGGTTGAAGAGGTTGGCAAAGACGTAAACATTACAGTTATTCTAGAAGAAAGCGACATGGGTAAAGTAATAGGTCGCCAAGGCAAAATTGCAAAGGCGATTAGGACTATCGTGCGTGCTGTTTCTTCAAAGGAAAACAAAAAATATAATTTAGAAATAAAAGAGCGTGGGGAAATATAATTCCCACCTTTTTTTAACTGGGCATTATGGAAGATTTTATTAAAATAGGCATTATTGTTAAACCACAAGGCATTAAAGGGGAAGTAAAAGTTAAACCTATAACAGACGACATTTCTAGATTTGATAGCCTTAAAAAAGTGTTTATAGGTGGCGTGGAAAAAAGGGTTTTATCTGTTAAAAGAAGCCCTGATTTTGTCTTTCTTTTGCTTTCTGGGGTAGAAGATAGAAATGCTAGTGAAATGCTTAGAAATATGGACGTTTTCATTAGAAGAGAAGACGCCGTTAAACTTGATGAAGGCAGTTATTTTATAGCGGATATTATCGGCTGTTTTGTCTTTGACGAAGAACAAAAAAATTATGGAAAAATTATTGACGTAACAAGCGCCAAAACCGATTACTTTACCGTAGAAGATAATGGAAAAATTATGAGGTTTCCTTTTCTTAAAAAGTTG
>JAEIGA010003718.1_pt1 | contig 23765 bp, 21 predicted proteins | sample 9270691 | NCBI WGS metagenome assembly JAEIGA01 (sample SAMN17057246, study PRJNA624740) | gut metagenome | biome: biome; isolation source: fecal sample | host: Bos grunniens | place: China: Xizang | collected 2019 | reverse complement strand
GTGTTCACTTCGGTGAGGTTCAGGGTACTGCAGAGGAGATCGCAGCTCTCGATGCATCTTACGCACACCTCCAGGTTATGCGTGACGATATCATTTCTCTCGGCATCATCCCACCAGTATCAGAGTGGAATTCAATCAACCCTAACCTTTAATAAGGGTCGGCAAATAAGCCGAAGATCGTAAAATGACCTTAAAAAGAGGTTAAAAACACATAAAAGTGCAAAATTTTGTAAAAAAGTTTTGCACTTTTAATTTTTGTTTATACCTTTGCAATCCCAAATGAAAGGGAAAGCAATAATCGGGGTGTGGCGCAGTTGGTTAGCGCATCTGGTTTGGGACCAGAGGGTCCTGTGTTCGAGTCACAGTACCCCGACTTTCAAGAGCAGTCAGATTGACTGCTCTTTTTTTTTATTCCCGAAATAGATACCTTTGCAAAGGAAAAATAGAATCATGATACAGGCAAAAGGAATAGAAAAGTCTTTTGGGACATTGAAGGTGCTGAAGGGAATCGATTTCAGCGCAGAAAAGTCGGAGGTCGTATCCATAATGGGAGCTTCCGGAGCCGGAAAATCAACCCTTCTTCAGATAATAGGAACCTTGTCCACTCCGGACAACGGTTCATTGCTGATAGATGGAATAGATGTCCTTAAACTTGATGCTAAGGAACTGGCTGCTTTCCGTAACCTGAAGATCGGTTTTGTATTTCAGTTCCACCATCTCCTTCCTGAATTTACTGCCTTGGAGAATGTCATGATTCCGGCCTTCATTGCAGGCCGAGGCAGAAAGGATGCGGAAGAAAACGCCAAGGCTCTGCTGGTAGATCTTGGTTTAGGGGAGCGCCTTAGCCATAAACCTTCTCAGCTGTCAGGTGGCGAGCAGCAGAGAGTGGCCATTGCCAGAGCCCTTGTGAACAATCCGTCGGTACTTTTTGCAGATGAGCCTTCCGGTAACCTTGACTCCAAGACAAAGGAAGAACTGCATAAGCTGTTCTTTACTCTCCGTGACAAATATGGCCAGACCATAGTCATAGTCACACATGACCCTGATCTTGCGAAAATGTGTGACAGGTCTCTCTTTATGCGTGACGGTCAGTTCGTTTCAATGTAGGCTCAGCTGATAGATTATGGGAGTATTCCGTTTCAAGAAATTCGAGGTGGTAAATGAGCGCAGCGCCATGAAGGTAAATACCGACGGTGTGCTGCTTGGTGCCGCTATGACTATATATCCTTCTGACAGGACTTTTCTTGATGTAGGAACAGGTACGGGAACCATAGCCCTGATGGCAGCGCAGAGGGCAGAGGCCGGCTCAAAGGTATATGCAATAGATATTGACCAGGTGTCGGTAGAAGAAGCTGCTGCGAATTTTGACAGGTCTGAGTGGACCTCATGCATGAGTGCGGAGCATTCTTCCTTGGAAGACTTTGCCGCTTCTTTGCAGCCTGATATGCACTACGACCTGATATTCTCGAATCCGCCATATTTTGAATCTTCTCTTCTTGCTCCGGAGCAGCGCAGATCCAACGCACGTCATACTTCTACAGGACTTTCTTATCGTGAACTGCTCGAATTTGCCCAGCTGAGACTGACTGAGCATGGACGCATATCCATGGTTCTTCCGGCAGAGCAGGAGGCAGCTCTATGCCGTCATGCAAGGATGTGCGGGCTGCATCTTTTCAGGATAGTACGTGTAAGAACTGTACCGCGTAAAAATCCTGTCCGTATGATAGTTGAATTCAGACGTGAAAGATGCGAGGCTCCTGAAGAAGTTCTGCTCACTATACAAAAAGAGGGAAAGTATACTGATGAGTATCTTTCCCTGACTCGTGATTTCTATCTCTTTGCCTGAGGCCCCTTACCGTCGTTCAGTCTGTGTATCTGCTGTCTTCTGAATTTCTCTTCGGCAATATAAAGCTTGGCTACTTTTTCTACCGGCAGCACCTTCATGTACTTGTCTGCTGCATCGTTTTCCAGTTCCCTCTGATCTTCCATTGACTCCAGATACTTGTCAAGCAGATCTTTGATTTCCTTTTCCGGACGGCTGTTTTCTATAGCTTCATTCAAGGCCCTGTAGTTTCTGAAGACCTGACGCATGATCTCGTCTTTCTCTTTGTTGATTTCGTTATATACCGGCCAGAAAACCTGTCCTTCTTCCGGGCTTATGCCGATCTCAGTAGTAAGAAAGGCAATCTTTTCGCTCATTATCTTCTGCTTCCAGTCCTCCTTGTCCTTCTGGAAATTATTATGAGCAAGACCGTTGAATGTAAACAGACTTGCGATAAGTACTATAAATAATGACTTCTTCATATCTTCTTATTTTGAATGTTCAATGACTTCAGCTGTTACTCCTGTATATATAAGGTATTCTATTATATCCTCTGCGTCGATTTCGTTTTCAACGATGGCGATTTCATCTTCATATCCTTCGGTCAGTACGTAGTCTGAATGTACGAGGAAATCTTCATAACTCATTTCATCCGACATGTCTGTATTCCTGATGAGCATGAGACCTGCTGTTATGAAGACGATGCATGCTGCTGCTATGGAAATATATGGGCTTACAGAAAATCTCTTCTTCCTGCGGATAAGATCAGTCTGCAACGTCTCGAAATAGGTCTCGGGAACGCTGTAAGGATTCTCTTTCAATATAGAAGAATGAGTATTTAGAATGTCATTTTTCATAATTCACTTGCTTTGACACATGTTTTACAGAAAAGTTTAATCGCTTAAGGCAAAATTTTTTCCATATCTTCCTTTATCTTATTGTAGGCGTGGTGATATGATGCTTTGAGTGCTCCTACGGAAGTTCCGGTAATCTGGGAAATGTCTTCATATTTCATTTCGTCGAAATATCGGAGACTGAATACGATCCTCTGCTTCTGCGGTAGTCTTTGTATAGCCTTGTGAAGTTCACGTTGGAGCTCATTGCCGTTGAAGTATGGATCCTCATCAATCTTCCTTTCAAGCATATTGGATTCGGAATCCAAGGAAACCATGGCTTTGAACTTCTGCTTTCTCATGTGGTTCAGGACTTCATTAGTAGCAATCCTGTACAGCCATGTGAAAAGCTGCGCTTCCCCCCTGAACGAGGGAAGCGCAGCCCATATCTTTATGAATATGTCCTGAAGCAGGTCATTGGTGTCGTCATGATTGCAGACGAAGCGGCGGATGTGCCAATAGAGTCTTTCCGAGTATACGGAAACAATACCGTTGAACGCCTTTTCGTGTTCACCGGATCTGTAGAGACCTATTATCTGCCTGTCATTCATCCGGTAATAAGACACTGATTCCCTGCACGAGTTTAATCCCGGACAGTATTATTTTCTTGCGATAGCCTTTCTTGCAGCTTCAGCGATGTGCTCTGCGTCCATGTCGTAAGCCTTGAGGAGCTGGTTTGGAGTACCGCTCTGGCCGAACTTGTCGCCGCCATTGATGTATTCAACAGGTGTTGGAGCATGTGATGCAAGTACGCCTGCGATGAGCTCTCCAAGACCTCCGCACATGTTGTGCTCCTCTGCACAGACAACTGCTCCTGTCTTCTTGGCAGATGCTACGACTGCTTCAACGTCGAGTGGCTTGATTGTGGCGATATCGATAACCTCTGCAGAAACGCCTTCAGCCTCAAGCATCTCAGCTGCATTGACAGCCTCCCAAACGAGATGGCCTGTAGCAAAGATTGTAACATCTGTTCCCTCTGTAAGCTGCACTGCCTTTCCGATCTCAAATACCTGATCCTCCGGTGTGAAGTTAGGCATAGCAGGTCTTCCGTAACGGAGATAAACCGGTCCATTATACTCTGCGATGGCAAGTGTAGCTGCCTTACACTGGTTGTAGTCACATGGGTTGATCACTACCATTCCCGGAAGTGCACGCATGAGGGCGATATCCTCCATTGTCTGGTGAGTTGCACCGTCTTCTCCGAGTGTGATACCTGCATGTGAAGATGCAATCTTTACATTAGTATGTCCATAAGCTACTTCCTGGCGGATCTGGTCGTATACTCGACCTGTCACGAACTCTGCGAAAGAACCTACGAATGCAACCTTTCCTGCGATAGCAAGTCCTGCAGCTGCTCCGATCATATTAGCCTCTGCAATACCGCACTGGATGAATCTTTCAGGAAATTCCTTTGCAAATGCGTCCATCTTCACTGAGCCGACGAGGTCTGCTGCGAGTGCTACGATATCAGGATTCTTTCTTCCTGCCTCAAGAAGTCCGGCTCCGAATCCGCTTCTTGTATCTTTCTTGCCTGTGTCGATATATTTCTTCATGATGAATTCAGATTAGATGGTTATTAAAAGTCTCCGAGTGTTTCCTCAATCTGGCTGAGAGCCTTCTCACACTGCTCTGGCGATGTTGGCTTGCCATGCCATTCGTTGGTTCCTGCCATGAAGTTAACGCCATGTCCCATTTCAGTCTTGAAGAGGATTACGACAGGCTTGCCTTTACCGCAAAGTTCGTTTGCCTTTGCGAATGCGTTGAGGATTTCAGTAAAGTCATGACCATCTGCTGTGATCACTTCCCAGCCGAAGGCTTTCCATTTAGCCTCGAGGTCGCCAAGACCAGCTACCTCATCGACGTGGCCGTCAATCTGCTGACCGTTCCAGTCAACCATTCCAACGAGATTGTCGATGCCCTGATGTGCCGCGAACATTGCAGCTTCCCAGATCTGACCTTCCTCGCACTCACCGTCGCCCATCATTACATATACCTTCTCGGCTTCCTTGTCCATCTTCTTGCCGATGGCGATTCCTGCTGCTGCAGAAAGTCCCTGACCGAGTGAACCTGATGCCTGGAAGACACCTGGAAGACCTGTTTCAACGCATGGATGACCCTGAAGTCTGGTTCCATAGATTCTGAAAGTTGAAAGTTCAGAAGTAGGGAAGTATCCTGCTCTTGAGAGAATTGAGTAATATACAGGAGTGAGGTGGCCTGCTGAGAGAATGAATACGTCCTGTCCTTTACCTGTTCTTGTCCAGGTAGCAGGGTCGTGCTTCATTACGTCGAAATAAAGTGCGGTTAGGAAATCCGCACAGCTCATTGATCCACCGGGATGACCCGATTTTGCACTGGTCACCATCCTGATGATGTCTCTTCTCACCTGAGTCGAGATGCGCTGAAGTTCTGGTATGTTATTCATAGCTGTTTTAGAGATTATCATAATTTCACAAAAGTACAAAAAAATGCGTTATCTTTGCAAAGATTTCATGACTAATAAGATGAAGAAAACAAGAAACTTTTGCATCATTGCACATATTGACCACGGTAAGAGTACTTTGGCAGACCGAATGCTTGAGGTTACCAACACACTTAATGCCCGTGATATGGAGAATCAGGTTCTGGATTCCATGGATCTCGAGAAAGAGAAGGGAATTACCATCAAGAGCCATGCTATCCAGATGGACTATACATATAAGGGAGAAACATATACCCTTAATCTCATCGACACTCCGGGTCACGTTGACTTCTCGTACGAGGTGTCCCGTGCCATTGCATCCTGCGAGGGAGCTCTTCTGGTCGTTGATGCCACTCAGGGAATTCAGGCTCAGACAATTTCAAACCTTTACCTTGCCATAGAGCATGATCTCGAAATCATTCCTGTGCTCAACAAGATTGATGTGGAGTCTGCAATGATCGATGTCGTGACTGATCAGGTTGTCGATCTTATCGGCTGCAAGCCTGAGGATATCCTTCTTGCTTCGGGTAAGACCGGTGCTGGAGTACCTGAGGTCCTGGATGCTATCGTGGAGCGTATACCTGCTCCTACAGGTGATCCTGATGCACCGCTTCAGGCCCTTATCTTTGACTCTGTATTCAACTCTTTCAGAGGTATCATCGCATATTTCAAGGTACTCAACGGCTCGATCAAGCCTGGTGACAAGGTCAAGTTCGTGAGTACAGGCAAGGAGTATCAGGCAGATGAAATCGGTGTGCTCAAGATGAAGATGCATCCTCGTAAGGAAATTCCTTGCGGACGTGTAGGATATATCATTTCAGGAATCAAGTCGGCAGTTGAGGTCAAGGTAGGTGATACCATCACTCATGTTGACAGACCATGTGCCAATGCCATCGAGGGTTTTGAGGAAGTGAAGCCTATGGTTTTCGCCGGTATGTATCCTGTTGAGACTGACCAGTATGAGGAGCTTAGAGCATCTCTTGAGAAGTTCCAGCTTAATGATGCCTCGCTTGTATTTGAGCCGGAGTCATCGCTTGCCCTCGGATTCGGATTCCGCTGCGGTTTCCTTGGACTCCTTCACCTTGAAATTGTTCAGGAGCGTCTTTTCAGAGAGTTCAACATGGATGTCATCACGACTGTACCGAACGTGTCATATAAGGTATATACGACTCAGGGAGAATGCCTTGATGTTCATAACCCATCCGGACTTCCTGCGGCTACGCTCATCGACAAGATTGAGGAGCCATATATCCGTGCTCAGGTCATCTCGAAGGCGGACTTCTTCGGTCCTATCATGAAACTCTGTCTTGATAAGAGAGGTATTCTTATCAGCCAGCATTACATGACATCTGACCGAGTTGAGCTTACATACGAAATGCCGCTTTCGGAAATCGTCTTTGACTTCTATGACAAGCTTAAGTCAATATCAAAGGGATATGCCTCGTTCGACTATCATGTCATCGGCTTCAAGGAGGCAAAGCTTGTGAAGCTTGATATCCTTCTTAACGGTGATCCTGCCGATGCCCTTTCTACTCTTATCCATGCAGATCATGCATATGACTTCGGACGAAAGATGTGTGAGAAGCTGAAGGAGCTTATACCACGTCAGCAGTTTGATATCGCTATCCAGGCTGCAGTCGGTGCAAAGATCATAGCACGTGAGACTGTGAAGGCTGTGCGTAAGGATGTGACCGCAAAATGTTATGGTGGTGATATCTCCCGTAAGAGAAAGCTTCTCGAAAAGCAGAAGCAGGGTAAGAAGCGCATGCGTCAGATCGGAACAGTAGAGGTCCCTCAGTCGGCATTCATGGCGGTTCTGAAACTTGACTAATTGAAAGTATGATATACAAAAAAGGGAAACCGTCACGGCTTCCCTTTTTTATTCCTTAATTTTGCCCTCCTTCGGAAACCTCCGGAGGGGACGAATAAGATTCTTAACCGAGGACAAAGGTCGTGTTTTACCGTCTGACCAATGTTGTGTCAAGAGTTGTTTTAGCCGTTGTTTTACGTGTTGCAGGTTGTTTATTTCAAGGTTTTAGTATAATGAAGCAAAAAGAAAGATTTGAACTGCCCTTCGGTCAGAAGAAAGTTCTTCTTCATACATGTTGTGCTCCGTGTTCATCAGCAATCATTGAATTCCTGATGAATCATGCTATGGAACCTGTCATATATTACTGTAATCCCAACATCTATCCTTATGAGGAATATCTTATAAGGAAGAATGAATGTACGAGGTATGCGGAGTCTCTCGGACTGGAGATCATCGATGCGGATTATGATCACCAGGCCTGGCTTGATGCAGTCAAGGGGCTTGAGAATGAACCTGAGAGAGGAGGCCGCTGTGCCAAGTGTTTCAAGTTGCGTCTTCTTGATACGGCCAGGTATGCAGCTGAGCATGGAATATCTGTCATAACGACTACTCTAGCTTCTTCCAGATGGAAGTCTTTGGAGCAGATCGATAATGCAGGACGATGGGCCTGTGAGACAGTGAATGCTCAGGCAGGGTCAGATCTTGTTCATTGGTGGGAAAGGAATTGGAGGAAAGGCGGACTTCAGGAGAGGCGTAACCAGCTGATAAAGGACTACGATTTCTATAATCAGCAGTGGTGTGGTTGCGAGTTCAGCCGCAGAGATATTGAATAATGCTGAAATTTAGCTATATTTGGAAGATTTTGGATAGAAAATATTTATAACCATTATAATAACATGAAAAAAATCCTTTTTATCGCACTCGGCCTTGCCGTTTCACTTCTTGCTTCGGCTCAGGAGTATGTATGTCAGAGACCGGCAGAAAAAGACCGTCTTTTTACATCTGAAGTAATAGAAAACAAGATTCAGGAAATTACTGCAAAACTTGTAAACCCAAAGCTCGCATGGATGTTCTCGAACTGCTATCCTAATACATTGGATACTACAGTGCACCATGATCCGGATGCTAATGGTGGACTTGGTGATACTTTCGTATATACAGGTGATATTGAGGCTATGTGGCTTAGAGACTCTGCTGCGCAGGTATGGCCATACGTTTCTTTCGCTGCAGATGATGAAAAGGTACGTAAGATGATTGCCGGTACTATTCTTCGTCAGTTCCAGTGCATCAATATCGACCCTTATGCAAATGCATTCAATATTGACAGCAGAGGTAGCTATTGGGCAACTACTGACAGAACAAATGTTCCTCAGGATCCAAGAGTACATGAGCGTAAGTGGGAGATTGATTCACATTGCTATCCTATCCGTCTTGCATATAAGTATTGGAAGGTCTGTGGTGACGAGAGTGTTTTCGGTAAGGATTGGATCAATGCTATCGAGAATGTATTGAAGACTTTCAAGGAGCAGCAGAGAAAGAAGGATAAGGGTCCTTATTTCTTTGAGAGAATCGAGGATCTCAAGCAGACAGATACCAAGATGAACAGCGGTTGGGGAAGCCCTGTAAAGGCTTGTGGCCTTATCGTTTCTTCATTCCGTCCATCTGATGATGCAACTACTTTTGATTTCCTTATCCCTTCGAATATCTTTGCAGTTCAGTCTCTTCGTCAGGCTGCTGAAATCCTTACAGAGGTAAATAAGGACAGAAATCTTGCACGTGAGTGCTCTATGCTTGCAGATGAGGTTGAGAAGGCTGTTAAGCAGCATGCTGTTGTGAAGCATCCTAAGTTCGGAAAGATCTATGCATACGAGGTTGACGGTTTCGGAAGCTATTACATGATGGATGATTCTAATGTTCCTAGCCTCGCTTCACTCGGTTATCTTGGTGCTCTTGATATGAAGGATCCTATCTATCGCAATACTCGTGATTTCGTATACAGCGAGTGGAACCCTTATTTCTTCAAGGGTGAGGCTGGTGAAGGTGTAGGCGGACCTCATTGTGGCTTTGATATGATCTGGCCTATGACCATCATCATGCGTGCCTTCACTTCACTTGATGATAAGGAAATCAAGGAGTGTGTGGAGCTTCTTATGACTACAGACGCAGGAACAGGTTTCATGCATGAGTCTTTCCACAAGGATGATGCTACCAAGTTCACCCGTTCATGGTTTGCTTGGCAGAACTCTCTCTTCGGTGAGCTCATCGTTTACCTTATCGACAATGGTAAGCTTGATCTCCTCAACTCTATCCAGGTAAAGTAATCCATTTACATACTTATGGCGGTGGCTGATTCAGTCACCGCCTTTTTTATTTTATATGCAAAAAACACCCCGAGAGTTTATAAAACCTTTGGGGTGTGTATGGAATCATGCAGATGCATGGTTTATTTTGTCAGGAGGGTGCCGAGGCGGGCGTTGATTTCGGCGAGGGAGCTCTGGTATGCTCTGTTGTTCGGATGGGCTGGAGAAGTTGAGCCTGTCTGAAGCTGATCAAGAGATTTTCTAAGATCGTTGAGGTAGACTGGTTCTCCGTCTGTGTGGAACAGTTCTATCAAACCTCTTGTGAGAAGTACATTCTGCCATGGATCGGTGTCAAATGACAGCTGTCTGAACTCCTTGCCCTCAGCATCTGTCGCAGCTTTGAAATAAAGCTCATGGCAAAGCCTTGCTTTCTCCCTGGCATCATCCAAATAATGCGTTCTTTCAGAAATGCGGAAAAGAAGTGCGCCAGCCTGAATCATAAGTCCACATGCACCACTTCCGACGAGACGTTCAGTAGGATTCTCCTTCGCCCAGATATAAAGACCTTTGGCTATATCGAGGTACTCCTGATTGTCAGTGGCCTGATAAAGTTTTGTGCCGAAAACGGACATATAGGCATTTATAAGAGCATCATGCTTCCTTCGAGCATATTCGCTTGGGTACATGCCGCCGTTCATATCCATACCGGCCCTTGCAAAACGCCATATCATTTCAGCCTTGTCAAGATACTTCCTGTCTTTGGTCTGCATGTATATGTCTACGAAATCAAGACCGAGGCGGATGTTCTCCTCATATGATCTGTCAGGTGCTTCAATCGAGTTTATTGACGGAGAATATCCTGATGGAGAGCGTTTAGTATAAAGGAACTTGTCTATCACCGGCATTATCTTGCCCGAAAGGACTGTACTGTATTTCGGATCGCTTGCGTTGATTGCGGCAGTTGCGGACAGGATGCCGAGGTTTTCCTTTAATGAAGCCGTCTTTCCTGCGCTGCAATAAGGATATACTCCTTCCATTATGCGGCTGGCCTGTCTGACGTACTCGTTAGGTGACTCCGCTTCGCTGTAAATGCTTGTCGAAGCCTTCTTCACACCATTGCCGCTTACCTCGATAACGATCTCTCCCGGAGTTTTGCTGCTCTGCACAAGTACTGTCAGCTGTCCGCTGAAAAGATGCATCTGAGGCTCATGGAATGGCTCCAGACAGGTTGGGTCTCCATTTGCTATAGCCTTGAATGAGCCTGCACCCTTGACCTTTACCTTCACGAGTCTGTTGTCATTAGGAACAGGATTTCCATTTTCGTCAACTACTGAAACATTGACAAAGCAGAGGTCCTTTCCATCTGCTGTAAGAAGACTGCGGTCAGCCTTAAGCTTCAGAGCAGAAGCCCTTCCAGCAGTTCTGACTGTCTTCTCCATTGCTGCAGTTCCGTTTTCATTATATGCAACCACCTTGATGTATCCTGGAGCATATACGACATCATCCCACATAAGACGGAAGCGCTCCATTGCCCTGCGTCCAAGTTCAGGTGTTTCTCCTGACGGTTCAGCCTTATAGCGTCTGCCCTGCGATACTCCGTTTACAAAGAGCTCGGCATAAGGATATGATGTGTATACATATACAGGAGTAACCTGGCCCTCTCTTCCTGCCCAATTCCAGTGCGGAAGCACATGCAGAGTAGGCTCGTTCTCGTTCCAGAGGCTTCGGTAAAGATAGAATCTGTCCTTAGGAATATATGCAAGGTCGACTATGCCGAAGACTGATGAGTGGTTAGGCCATGCGTCTGTGTCATACGGAGATGGTTCTCCAAGGTAGTCGAATCCTGTCCATACGAACTGTCCGATGCACCAAGGGTAGTCCTCGTCAGCTGCGAAGTCATTGTCTGGAATATTTGACCAGAAGCAGTATTCTGTATCGTATGAAGAAGACTGATGGTCAGGATTGAGAACATCATTACCCAAGGTGACAGGAAAATGATATACTCCTCTTGAACTTACTGTCGAAGCGGTCTCACTGCCAAGTATGATAGACTGAGGCAGAAGTGAATATGCCTGTGGGTAACGGTCTACCTTGTAATTGAAGCCGACAACGTCAAGCTGGGCTGCAAAGCCGTTGCCAAGCACAGCGTCAAACTGATCCATTCCGCAGGTTACAGGTCTTGTAGGATCCTCACGATGACATAGTCCCTGAAGCCATGCAGCGACTTCAAGACCGCCCTCTGCCCATTGTGAAGGCACTTCGTTTCCTATGCTCCACATTACAACTGAAGCATTGTTGCGGAAATGATGCAGCATGTTCATCATATCCCTTTCGGCCCATTTCACGCCATTGCCCGAGTCTTCATTGAAGAAACGATGATAGCCGTTCTCACATTTGGCAGCATCCCATTCGTCAAAGTTCTCAAGCATTACCATGAAACCCATTTCATCACAAAGCTCAATGAGCTCCTCTGCCGGCATGTTGTGTGATGTGCGGATCGCGTCACAGCCCATATCCTTAAGGATTGTAAGCTGTCGGCGCAGGGCTGCCTTGTTCACTGCCGCTCCGAGAGGACCAAGGTCATGATGCATGCAGACTCCCTGGAACTTGCGTGGCTTTCCATTGAGGAAGAAGCCCTTGTCCGGACGGATTTCTATGCTTCTGATACCGAAGCGAGTGCTCACCTTGTCAAGAAGGATATTGCCGTCAGTGACTGTGATGACAGGGCGCTTTCCGCTCCAGTCTGTATCAACAGCTGCCCCTGAATAAATCTCAGTGTCAGCATAATAAAGTTTCGGATTTTCAGGTGACCAGAGTTCTGGTCCGTTTACAGTGATCTGCTGGCTGACCTCTCCCTTGAATATCTTACGTGTGTCCGAGCGACGTACTATCACATTGCCGGATTCGTCTCGTATTGAGGTCTTTACAGTGACAGGAGTTCCATCCTCAAGACCTTCCACTCTTGTACGGACGCTCACACTTGCATATTCCTCAGTGACATATGGAGTGGTGATATATGTTCCCCATACAGGTATATGAACCTTAGGCAGAGTGATATAGCGGACCTTTCTGAAAAGACCTGCTCCAGGATACCAGCGTGAAGACTGAGGCCTGTTCTCCAACATGACGGAAACGTCATTTGAGCCTTCATTCAGATGTTCTGTCACATCGCACCAGAATGAATTGTATCCATAAGGCCAGAAGCAGACCTTCTGATGTCCGATATATACCTGAGCCTCGCTCATGGCTCCATCGAAGAAAAGTATATGTCTTCGTCCGTCCAATGTGCCGGGGTCTATCTCGAGCTTGTATTTATATGTTCCCTTGCCTACGTAAGGAAGACCGCCTGTTCGTCCTGTCTTGACAGTTGCTACAGTCTCGCCGTTCTGTGTGACAGCAACTGTCTGCAGGTCGTTGGATCTGTCAAATGGTCCATAGATGGCCCAGTCATGAGGAACTGTCACATCTTTCCAGCCCTCGTATGACCAGTAGCTATGATCCTGACGGAATTTCCAGTTTTCGAGAATAGTCTCGCTCCTGTTTATCTGTGCATGGGCCGCTGTGGCAATGATTATGGCCATGGCAGCCGCAAAAAATCTTCTGTATGTCATCTTCTGAAATTTATAGCCAACCTCCGTCTGCAGAAGCAAAGGATCTTGAAATCACGGATATCTCTCTTGAAAAATCGAGTCCTGAAATACCATCTTCACGTGAAGAATCCTCACCTACGCTTGATGAAAGCCTGATTCTGCCTGAACCGGCCTTTGTACAGGTAAGCTCAAGCTTATTGCCATTTATCACAGGGTCAGAAGCAAGGCCAAGTGATGCTTTGGAAGCCTCGTCAATGCTTACCTTATATGTGAAATTGCCTGTTGTTTCACCAAGATAATCGCTGAGGTCAATGGATGTCTTGACTCCCGGAACAGCCTGAGCAGAAGGAATTCCTTCTATGCTGTTGAGGAATCTCCATGCGTCCACCATACCTGTTCCCATCTGTCCCTTGAAAGAAGAAAGATTGAATGAGCCGTCAGCATACTTCTTTGTTCCGGAACCGAGTCTGCTGTCAATGTCATTGACTGAAGTAAGGAGCATTGAAACGAATTCCTCACGAGTAAAGGTCTTTCCAAGGTCAAGGGCGTATGACATTCCGAGAGCTACAACTCCGGATACATGAGGACATGCCATTGATGTACCATATTTGTAGATATAACCCTCTCCGCCGCCGCTGGCAACACCTGTTGAAAGTACCATGCAAGGTGCCTCGTTGCTCAATACTGCTGCAAGCCATGGGTCTCCTCCTGGTGCGGCGATGTCACATCCCGGGCCACGGTTGCTGTAACCTCCAGGAAGACCGTCCGGACCGAATGCCGTTACGGAAATACAGAACGGAAGTGCGCCTGGATATGAAGATGCTGTACCGCTGTCATTACCTGCTGCGAATACTGCGATATTTGTCTCAACTGCGTCACAGTTGCTGTTTGCCGGATCCATGAAGTACTGGAGTGCTGCATATTCGAGAGGTGCAGGGTTACATACATTGTCAATGCCGTTTACATAATCCTGGTCAGTCATGATGGTACCACCTATCGAGCCGTATGAACACTGGGCGATACATGCACCGTTGTCGGCAGCATAGATGAATGCGTTGGCAACCATCTGGTCTGCTGCCTTTGCGCCTTCCTTGAAGATTTGACATGACATGATGCGCACACCGTCTCCGTTGCCGCTACCGCCTGCAATAGAGCTCACACCTTTGCCATTGTTGTTTGTGGCCGCGATAGTTCCTGCGACATGGGTTCCGTGGTCATGTCCGAACGATGCACTTGGTCTGCTCTTGTTTTCGGCAAAGTTCCAGCCATTGGTGTCGTCGGCATATCCGTTACCGTCATCATCCTTTCCGGCTGTACCATTCTTTTCTGTCTGATTCACCCACATGGCATCCTTGAGATCCTGATGTGATACTCGTACACCCTCATCAAGTACTGCAACGATGATTTCAGGTCGGCCTGCCGAGAGTCTCCAAGCGTCCTTTACTCCTACATCAGCGCCTTCGACCGCAGTTGCAGCTATAGCCTTGTCACCTGTGTTGATGAGGTTCCACTGATCGGCGAGCATAGGGTCGTTGAACGGAAGATCGCTGCCCGATCTTGTCATTAATCTACCAGAATGCTCAAAGCTTGCATCCGAGCGGATCTGCTCGGTCAGATTGTTGTACTGTATGTTTCGGACGTGGCTGTTGAGCGAAATCTTCTTTGCCATTACTTCTGGTGCCGTACTCTCGTCGAAGCTGATCTGGTACCACTGATGCAGACCATATTTTCTTGCAACCTCCTCATTCTTAGGAAGTACTGAAAGAGCCGGCTTTATCTCTGTGATGTCGGAATCGGTAAAGAGGATACTGAGGTCCGCTCCTTCGGCGAGCTGCTTGGAAGTCTGCTCGTCAAGTTTGACAAGAAGGGTACCCTGCTCTATCTCTGCAGAAGTCTTGCCAATCAGTTTTCCTGACATGCTGACTTCTACCTGTGTCTTTTCATTTTCAATGAGTTCCGTTGTACATGAAGCTGCTCCCAGCATCAGTGCGGCCAACGCAAATAAGGATCTTTTCATATCTTTTACTGTATTTTCTGCTTAAATGGGTCGAGGGCAGCTGTCGGTCTTCCGTCCTTGAATGCCCCCATTTCATATGCTCCCCAGCCAAGAACTTCGTAATGAGAAGGTTTCCATCCTCCATATACCTCCGGCTCCCAATAGAAGATGCCGTGCAGTTCCTCGATGTTCTTAGCTTTATCCAATATGTACTGCAAAGCCTCTGCTGCCGTTTCCGGTTCCGAAGCCGGCATTCCGAATTCGCAGAGCATCACGGGTTTGCCGTATGTCTGAGCAAAGGTCTTTATGTTTGTCAGGCAGCTTTCTACAATGTTCTGCCATGAAGTATATTTCCCGTTTTCCCACCAGCATGGGTAGAGCGACATGCCTATCATGTCGTAATTTATGTTCTGAGCCTTGGCCACGTTCAGAAACCAGGCAAAACCTTCGCTTTCGTATCCGTTGCTTCTGTGAAGTATGACCTTGGCATCTGCATATACCTCCTTTGCCGCCTTGCCGCCTGCGTTGACGAAACTTGCAAAATTCGGTATATATTCTGGCTTTCCGATATTTCCGAGAGGGTGCAGCATTCCTGAATCGACTTCATTGCCTACCTGTACCCACGTTACGGATATATTGTTGTCCTTTAAGGTGTTAAGGATATCTTTAGTATGCGATTCCACCGCTTCTGCAAGCTGGACGGCATCATAACCTGCCCATGCGGTAGGAGTCTTCTGATTTCCCGGATCAGCCCAAGTGTCGCTGTAATGGAAATCTATCATTATCTTCATTCCAAGGGCCTGGGCTCGCTTCGCCTTTACAAGTACATCTTCCTTTCCGCACCATCCTCCTTCCGGATTCACCCAGACTCTCAGGCGTACTGCATCTGCTCCTGCCTCCTTCATGACAGCCGTACATTCTTTCTGCTGTCCGTCGGAACCGTAGAACTCCATGCCATCAGACTCCAGCTGAGTAGCCCAGCTGATGTCAACTCCCTTAGCAAAGAAAGCCCTGTTCACAACTATAGCATTCTCCTCTTCAGAACTGTCAGGAGAGCAGGCTGTCATCAACATTGCTGCTGCCAAGGCTATGTGTTTCAGTCGCAGGTTCATATATTTACGGATAGCGCTTATACCTAAGGATAACGATTGCACAAAAATAGTAATTTATTTTGCATGCAAGACAATGTTTTGCTAACTTTGGCGAGATTATGTATTAACACAAAACGCATTATATGAACAATTTGTTATTTTTAGGAAATATCGGTGCAGGTGAAATCATCATCGTTGCATTGGTCGTGCTTCTCCTGTTTGGAGGAAAGAAGATTCCTGAACTCATGAAGGGAATCGGCAAGGGTGTCAAGAGCTTCAAGGACGGACTTAAGGAAGTCGAGAAGGACATCGATCTGGATGAGACAGAAAAGAAATAATCAACACATTAACAACTAATAACTTATATTATTATGGGAAAGGAAATCTCAAGAAGGGCGTTCCTCAAGACAGGAACTGCTGCTGCTGTCGGCCTTTCAGTCGCTCCTGAAATGCTTGCAAAGAAAAAGAAGAAGGATGTGCCACCTGCACCACTTGACAGAAAACTCAAGATTCTTGCAGTAGGTGTCGGAGGTAGAGGTGCCGGAGTTCTTCATGGTCTTGACAGTGAGGAAATCATCGGTCTCTGCGATGTTGACTGGAAATACGCAGCTCCTGTATTCGAGCGTTATCCGAATGCCAAGAGATATAACGATTATAAGGTAATGTTTGCCGAGATGCTTGATGAGGCTGATGCGGTAATGGTTGCAACTGCTGACCATACTCATGCTATCATCGCTGCTGAGGCAATCTGCGCCGGCAAGCATGTATATGTGGAGAAGCCTCTTACTCACACAGTATATGAGTCACGTCTTCTTACCAGACTTGCAAAGAAGCACGGTGTAGCTACTCAGATGGGTAACCAGGGTTCATCTGGTGAGGGTACAAGACTTGCATGCGAGTGGCTTTGGAACGGTGAGATCGGTGAGGTTACAAGAGTAGAGGCTTTCACTGACCGTCCTATCTGGCCTCAGGGTCTTGAGCGTCCGGCAGAGTCTATGCCAGTTCCTAGCACACTCAACTGGGAGGCATTCATCGGTCCAGCTCCTATGCGTCCTTATAACGCAATCTACACTCCATGGAACTTCCGTGGCTGGTGGGATTTCGGTACTGGTGCTCTCGGTGATATGGCTTGTCACATCCTTCATACTGTTCATAAGGGTCTTAAACTTAAGTACCCTACAAAGGTTCAGGGTTCTTCTACACTCCTTCTTAACGAGTCTTGCCCTAACGCTCAGATGGTTAAGTATGTGTTCCCTGCACGTGACAACATGCCTAAGGTTGGTATGCCTGAGGTAGAGGTGATCTGGTACGACGGTGGTCTTAAGCCAAACCGTCCTGAGGGTCTCCCTACAGGTGTCGATCTTAACATCGACGGTGGTGCAGCTATCTTCTACGGTACTAAGGATACTATGATCGTAGGTTGCTACGGTAACAGACCTTACCTCCTTTCAGGTAGAGTTCCAGATGCTCCGAAGGTTCTTCGTCGCGTTGAGACAAATCACCAGCAGGACTGGGTTCGCGCATGTAAGGAGCATCCTTCAGTACGTGTGCCTTCTGCATCTGACTTCTCAGAGGCGGGTCCATTCAATGAGATGGTGGTAATGGGTGTTGTTGCTGTAAGACTTCAGGGCCTCAACATGGAGCTCGAGTGGGACGGCGAGAAGATGGAATTCACAAACATCCCTGCAGAAGCTACTGTACAGTCAGTAATCCATGACGGTTTCACAATCCACGAGGGTCACCCTACATTCGACAAGGATTGGACAGAACCTGTAAATGCTCGTGAATTCGCTAAGGAGCTTATCAAGCATACATATCAGAATGGCTATGAGCTTCCTGCAATGCCAGAGGAATAATCAATCTAAAACATTAATATTACAATGAAGAAATCATTTATTTATACTGCAGCTGCTTTTGCGCTTATCGCATGCGGCGGCCCTAAGACTCAGGACCTTGTAATCGGTGATGTTACATGGACTAGTGAGGCAACAGAGCTTGCAATGACTCCGACAACTCCTAATTGTCCTGCATATACAGTAGTGAACAACCCACAGGTAAACATCGAGGACTTCCCAATGGACTCAGAGGGTTACTATGTGATCTTCAACGGTAACGAGAAGATGCAGGGTTGGAGAGGTTATGGTAAGGACCATATCCCTGCACGTTGGTCTGTAGAGGACGGTGCCATCAAGTTTGCCGGTTCAGGCGGTGGTGAGGCTCAGACAGGTGAGGGCGGTGACCTTATCTTCGCTCACAAGTTCAAGAACTTCATTTTCGAAATGGAGTGGAAGGTTTCAAAGGGTGGTAACTCAGGTATCTTCTATCTTGCTCAGGAGATCAAGAACGATAAGGGAGAGTATGAGCCTATCTATATCTCAGCTCCTGAGTGCCAGGTGCTTGACAACCAGAATCATCCTGATGCAATGCTCGGTAAGAAGCTCGGTATCCGCCAGGCATCATCACTCTATGACATGATCGTAGCTGAACCTCAGAACGCAAATCCTGCAGGTGAGTGGAACAAGGTAAGAATCATGGTTTACAAGGGTACAGTCGTACACACTCAGAACGATGCAAACGTTGTTGAGTATCACCTCTGGACTCCACAGTGGACTGATCTTCTTCAGACAAGTAAGTTCAGCGCTGAGAATTGGCCATTGGCATTCGAACTTCTTAACAACTGCGGTGGCGAGAATCGCGAGGGTTATATCGGTATTCAGGATCACGGTGACGATGTATGGTATCGTAACATCCGTGTAAAGGTTATGGAGTAATATGAGAATAATCAATACATTCATGATTGCAGCTTGCAGCATCCTCATGCTTGCAGGCTGCAAGTCTGCTTCTGAGCAGGCATGTTGCTGCTGTCCGGCAGAGAAGGAAATGAATATCCAGCTCTATTCTGCCCGTGACCTCATCGGAAGTGCAGAGAAGTACGCCGAGAATCATGAGGCAGTACTCAAGGCTCTTGCTGAGATGGGATATTCAGGAATCGAGGCCGCAAATTATGGCGATGGCAAGTTCTATGGAGTAAGCCCTGAGCAGTTCAAGGCTGATGTAGAGGCTGCCGGTCTCAAGGTGGTTTCTTCTCACGTAGGACATGGCCTTTCAGATGAGGATCTCAAGGCGAGAGATTTTTCAAAGAGTCTTGCCGGATGGGATGAACTCGTTGCCGCTCACAAGGCAGCAGGTATGGAGTATATCGTATGCCCATGGATGGATTGTGATACTCTTGATGAACTTAAGTTCTGGTGCGAGTATTTCAATGCTGTCGGTAAGAAGGTGAAGGATGCCGGAATGAAATTCGGTTACCATAACCATTCTCACGAGATGAGAGAGATTGAGGGTAAGGTAATGATCGAGTATATGCTCGAGAACACCGACCCTGCTCTTGTATTCTATCAGATCGATGTATATTGGGCAGTTTATGGACATTATAGCCCTGCTGATCTTTTCAACAAGTACCCTGGACGTTTTGCTCTTCTCCATATCAAGGATAAGAAGGAGATCGGACAGAGCGGCATGGTTGGCTTCGATGCAGTCTTCGGCAATGCTGATGTTGCAGGTATGGAGTCTTATGTTGTTGAGGTTGAGGGATGTAGAAATGAGGCAGCTCTCGAGGGTATCCGTGTAAGTGCTGATTATCTTCGTAAGGCTCCTTTTGTAAAGGCTTCTTATGGCAAGTAATTCTCAAAAAGAAGATATCATTGTGAACGATCAGCCCGGTGATGAAGCCGGGCTGACTTTCTGGGGACACCTTGAGGTGCTCCGCTGGGCTCTTGTGCGTGTGGCAGCCGTGGTCTTTGTAGCCATGATTGCCTGGTTTATCCTGATGCCTGATATCTTCAGACCATTTGTTCTGGGTCCTACGACCTCAGAGTTTTTCCTATACAGGCTTTTGGGATCTCTTGGTGGCTGGATCCCTTTCCTGCCTGATTTTTCAAATGATGCATATCATGTGGATATCATCAACATCAATGTGGCATCTCAGTTCATGACCCACATCACGACTTCCTTCTGGTTCGCTCTCGTAACGGCGTTCCCATATCTCATATATGAAATCTGGAAGTTCATCAGCCCCGCACTTTATGACAATGAGAAAGGCAGCATAGGTCTGGCGTTCTTCTTTGGAACAGGTATGTTCTATCTTGGCTGCGCTGTCGGATATTCTGTCATATTCCCGTTTACTTTCCGTTTCCTTACTGAGTATCAGCTCAGTGCGGAGATCACTAACCAGATCAGTCTGAATTCCTATATGGGAACCTTCATGATGATGGTATTCGTCATGGGTCTTGTATTCGAGATTCCGCTTCTGGCTTGGGTGATGTCAAAGCTCGGTCTTATCAACAAGGAGTTCCTGGTCCAGTACAGACGACATGCTGTAGCAGTAATGCTTATTCTTGCGGCAGCAATCACTCCTACAGGTGACCCGTTCACCCTTTCTATCGTGTTCATTCCGCTCTATCTCCTTTACGAACTTGCAATCAAGATCGTACGCAGTGGAGATGAGATTGAGGCTGATGAAGAAGACGATGAGGAAGAGGAAGAGTAAATCAGACAAACAGCTCACGAAGAACTTTCAGTGAGGCAATATTTACAGCAGACTCGCTGTGGAATTCTATATAGCGGAGGATTTCCTCCGCTATTTCATTTCTTATAGCTCCGTTCAAAGGAATGAGCATCGCATCTGCAAAGCTCTCTTTCATGAACCTTTCAACAATAGGGTAGTGCTCCCGTACAAAAGGCTGCAGGTCCTGCGAGTCCGGGCTGAAGCCAAGTACGACTGCAAGTTCAAGAAGAAATCTCAGGTGAAAATTACTGAAGTCATTCTGCATGGCATCCAGTAGCAGGATGTTCCTTTCACACCATTCATACAGACCGAGCTCATTGGTTCCTTCCTTGACTGTCCTGTACAGCACCTCGCTCATGAACAAGGTCATGGAATTCTTGAATATATCATTCCTGATACCTATAAGCGGATATTTGGAGTTGAGATTACGTGCTGTGTACAGGCTGGATCTTGATGTCTCCACGATTTCTGCTTCCAATATGCTCAACGGCAGCATCAGAGTCATTACTGCCTTGCGGGATACACCCTTAATAAGAAAACTTCGCCGTCCATACTCCTTGCTCAGGGTATGGGCGACGATAGAATTTTCACCGAACTTGGTGGTATGTAGAACTATAAGTTCTGTATTTGTCATAGATTATTCTGCAACCACTTGGCCATGGCACGGAGTGCCTTACCTCTGTGGGAGATCTCATTTTTCTGCTCCTCTGTAATGTCGGCAAGTGTCTGTCCCGGGTACTCGTCTGCGATGAAGATCGGATCGTAACCGAAACCGCCGTTACCTGACTTCTCATATGCGATTGTTCCCTCAAGGCTGCCTTCGAAGATGTGCTTCTGACCGTTTATGATGAGTGTTACAACACTCTTGAATCGAGCCCTTCTGGATACGGGTTTGGTCTTAAGACCGTATTCTGCTGCCATTTTTCCTGACTTCTCAAGAACCTGAAGCTCATAAAGGACCTTATCCATATTCTTGTTGAAGTCCTTGTCCTCTCCTGCGTATCTTGCTGTATAGACTCCTGGAGCACCTCCAAGAGCGTCTACTTCAAGACCTGTGTCATCTGCGAAGCAGTCACAGCCGCATTTGTCATATAGATATTGTGCCTTCTGGATGGAGTTGGCCATCAATGTCGTTCCTGTTTCAGGAATATCTTCTGTAATACCAAAATCTGCGGGGGTAACGAGCTCAAAGCCCTCGCCTAAGATTTCTGACGCTTCTCGCAGTTTACCGCTGTTGCCCGTTGCAAAAACTATTTTCATCATAACTGCTATATTTTCTACTAATTAACCGCTGCAAAGGTATAACAATTTTTCGTATTTTTGTGGCATATATTATGAAGGGTGAAAATGATTATGAAAAGATATATTACTGTAATTTTCATGGCAGCAGCCATGACCTTCGCTGCGGCATATACAGCGGATGCCCAGTCTAAAAGCTTCAAGCTCGGACAGTGGACTGAGATTCAGAACTCTATCGTAAAGGAACTGAACCGTTCATATGTGGACTCTCTTCCGGTTGACAGAATGATGAGAGCCGGTGTCGATGCCATGCTTAAGGAACTGGATCCGTATACAATATACATCCCGGAGGAGGAAAATGAGGATCTGCAGATGCTGATGTCAAAGACATATGGTGGAATCGGAGCAATCATCCATAAGAAGAAGGAAGACAATGTCATCATCAATGAGCCTTATTTCGGTTCTCCGGCTCATAAGAACGGCCTCTGCTGCGGTGACGAGATCATAGAGATTGATGGAATTCCGACAAAGGGAGAGGAAAGCAAGCAGAGCAGTGACAGGATGAAAGGAAAGCCTGGTACTACTGTCATATTCAAGGTGAAGAAAGCCCGCACTGGAGATACTCTTGACGTGCCTGTAGTGCGCGAGCGTATCCATTTTCCTGATGTAGAATATGCAGGAATGCTCAATGATACAACAGGTTATATCCTTCATACCGGCTTTACTGAGGGAGTATCTTCTCAGATAAAGGACAAGATAAATACTCTTAAATCCCAGGGTATGAAGAAGCTCGTTCTTGACCTTCGTGGCAATGGAGGTGGACTTATGAGCGAAGCTGTGGGTGTCGTTTCTCTCTTTGTTCCTAAGGGCTCTCTCGTGGTGACATCAAAAGGTAATTCGGAAGACAGCAAGAGAGAATCACGTACTACAAGTGAGCCGGTGGATACTCAACTGCCTCTTGTCGTAATGATAGACTCAGGTTCGGCATCATCATCGGAAATCGTTGCAGGAGCTCTTCAGGATCTGGACAGAGCTACAATCATGGGAGTGCGCAGTTTCGGAAAGGGACTCGTCCAGAGCATTCTTCCTGTCGCATATAACGGACAGATGAAGATCACAACTGCTAAATATTATACTCCGAGCGGACGCTGTGTGCAGGCTATCGATTACAGCGAGCGTAATGAGGACGGCAGTGTAGGACATACTCCTGACTCACTTACAAAGGAATTCCGTACGGCTTCCGGCAGAATCGTTAGAGACGGTGGTGGAATCACCCCGGATATTGAGATAAAGGTTCCTGATTACAGCAGACTCGTATATTCCCTTGTCTTGGGTGGTGTTCTTGACCAGTACGTAATCGATTACTGCCGCAGACATGACAGCATTCCTGCCGTAGAGGACTTCCATTTCTCTGATGAAGATTTTGAGGATTTCATACGTTTTGCCAAGACCCAGGAATTCGATTACCGCAGCAGTGCAAAGACCTTGTATGATTCCATGAAAAAGGAACTTGAGAAAGATGGCCTTGCTGAGGCAATGGCAGAGGAACTTGCGGCTTTGGAAAAGGCTCTGGAGATGGACAAGGAGAGATTCATCCGTCTGAAGAAAGACGAGATCATTCCTTTCATCGAGGAGGAGATCGCAACCCGCTACTGGTTCCAGGAAGCCGGAGTCAAGATCAGACTCAGATATGATGAGCAGCTTAAGCAGGCCCTTACCAAGGAGCTGATATAACAAAAAAACGAAGTCGTCATGACTTCGTTTTTTTGTATTACTTATCTTCAGCCCAGATATAGACCTTGTCGCTGCGACGAAGACGTGTCTCTTCTATTGCGCGGCAGGCCTGTTCGTTGCAGCTGTCACCGCAAAGGCTGAGGGCCTCCTCCCTCGCGCCTGGAACTACATCTTTCCAATTGATAGGAATAGAGCAGTATGTGCCCTTTTCTGCCTCCTGTACTGGTTTGAGGTCTACTCTGATTTCTGGAACGGTGTATTCTAC
>JAEIGA010003717.1_pt1 | contig 23766 bp, 19 predicted proteins | sample 9270691 | NCBI WGS metagenome assembly JAEIGA01 (sample SAMN17057246, study PRJNA624740) | gut metagenome | biome: biome; isolation source: fecal sample | host: Bos grunniens | place: China: Xizang | collected 2019 | reverse complement strand
ATGCTAAGGCTAAGGAGATCGCTGCATGGAAGGAGACCGTGGCAGAGCGTTGGAACGGCATCGAGGTGGTATCTGCTACCAACATTGCTGACCTCGACGTTACCAGCGGTACCGACGTGAAGCTCACCGTAGTGCTCGACGAGAAGGGCCTCGACAACGCTGTAGGCGTAGAGGTTGTTACCATCGAGACCGACTCTGAGGGTAAGGAGCACATCAACTGCATCGACTCTCTCGAGCTCGTGAAGAAGGAGAACAACATCCACACCTTCGAGGGCACACACAGCGTGAACCACGCAGGTACCTTCAAGGTTGCTTACCGTATGTATCCCAAGCACGCAGACCTTCCTCACCGTCAGGACTTCTGCTACGTTCGCTGGTTCTAATTTGTAACCGATATAACAAGTGGTTAGGGCACATCGAAAGATGTGCCCTAATCTTTTTATTGAATTAATGGCTCATCTATTGTAAGATGAACCAAAAGAAGAGTGGGGGAGATTACAAAGTAATTTCGCCTGCCAAGGAGAGATTCATCTGCTGGCGTATCTCCTCGGCACTAAAACCTTGTCCAAGGAGGTACATTAGTTTTGTTAAGGCTGCCTCTACTGTAGAGTCGTGTCCACTGATAATACCCGATTCAAGCAACTGAAGACCTGTCTCGTAAAGACCCATCTTGACACTACCTGTACTGCATTGTGTGATATTCACAATGGTCTTTTCTGATCGTGTGGCATGGGTGAGCGCATCGACTAACCACTTTTGTTGTGGAGCATTGCCGCTACCGAAAGTTCTGAAGATTACCCCCTTGAGCTTTTTGTCACGCATGATCTTCTTCACGATATCGGGCTGCATGCCAGGAAAAAGTGATAAGATGATGATATTGGGGTCCATCTCGTAGTGAGGAATGAGCATAGCGTCGGGGTTGTAGGGACGGATGTTTTGCTCGTAAAACTGCAACTCAATACCCGAGTGGGCAAGGAGAGGGTAGTTGTTTGATTCGAAGGCGTCAAAGTTATCTACACTAACCTTGGTTGTGCGGTTGCCGCGCATTAGCTTTTCGTGGAAGAACACGCATACCTCGGGTACTATGGGTGTGCCATCTTCTCGTTTTGCTGCGGCAATCTCAATGGCTGTCAGGAGATTCTCCTTGCCATCGGTACGCAATGCACCTATGGGAAGCTGGCTTCCTGTGAGGATTACCGGCTTCATCAACCCCTCGAGCATAAAACTCAATGCTGAAGCGGTAAAAGCCATAGTGTCGGTGCCGTGCAGTATCACGAAACCATCGTATTGCTCGTAGTTGGAATAGATGATTTTTACCAACTGATTCCATGACTCTGGTGTAATGTCTGATGAATCGATAGGGGGCTCAAAAGCGATGGAGAAGATGTCAAGGTTGAAACCTTTGATTTCTGGCACATACTCGAGAAGTTGATCAAAGTTGAAGTTCTCTAATGCTCCTGTCACAGGGTTCTTCATCATACCGATGGTACCTCCCGTATAGATAAGCAGGATTGATGATCTCGCTGTAGTATGGCTCATAGTGTGTAGGTTTTTATGGTATTATAGTTGAGATTGTTATGGCACAATCGAAATAGACTGCGAATTTACAAAAAAGTCCTGTTTTACCCAAATTTGATAATTTTTTTTTGTTTCGTTGTATGTAGTGCAAGAGGTGATTAAACAAAAATATATGTAGTGCAAGAGGGGATTGGAGTATTTTTTATACTTTTGCGATATGAAAAATTTTAACCAAATAAACCAACACGATAGAGATGCTCGTATCCAATTTGAGGAAACGAACCATACTTATATGGTGAACGGATTGGTGTTCCAATCCGTTACTACGCTTATTGGGGGGTGTTTCGAACAGTTTGATGCAGATTATTGGGCTGTCAAGAAGGCTCCTAGCATGGGTATGACTCCCGAGGAGGTAAAGGCTCTGTGGGAACGTAGAGGAGAGGAGGCAAGAAACCTGGGTACGATGATGCATGCCAAGATTGAACGCCACTACTTAGGATTGCCCAATGAGAGCGACGATACCTTTCGTCTTTTTGAACTGTTTTCCGAGCATTACACTCTCACTCCATATCGCACCGAATGGACCATTTATGATGAGGAAAGCAGGATAGCCGGTACGCTCGACTTTCTTGACTTTAAAGATGGGGTGTTCACCATCTTTGATTGGAAACGAAGCAATAAGATTCTAGTGGGTGGTGCTCCTGAGACTACCAATCGTTGGGGTAAACATGCCTTTGCTCCTATAGCTCATGTTCCCGATACCACTTATTGGCACTATGCTCTCCAACTCAGTGTCTATCGGTATATTTTGGAGAAGAACTACGGCATACACGTCTCAGATAGCAAATTGGGAATCTTTCATCCCGACAATGGCCGTCCTTATGTTGTCGATGTGCCCTATATGAGAAACGAAGCTATAGTCTTGCTGAGCAGGAGAGGGTAGCTGTTGTTATCTTACATCGAGGAGGGTTATGTCGAAGATCAGTGCAGAGAAAGCTTTTATAATCCCAACAGAGCGCGAACCATATCCCAAGTGGTAGGGGATGACAATCTCCCAACGTGACCCCACAGGCATCTCGCGCAGAGCAGTAGACCACCCTGTGATGAGTTCGTTGAGACGGAAAGTGGCGGGACGTCCTTTCTGTGTCTGATCGAACACCTTGCCATTGATGAGTTTCCCCGTATAGTATACCATGATAAAACTCTTAGGCGACGGTTTGGGACCATTGCCCTTACTTATTACGCGGTACATGACTCCATTAAACAAGGTTTTTACACCAGGTCTCTTTGCATATTCCTGCAAGAATTCCTGATTCCTGACCTTATATTGATTGTCCATAGGGGGCATAGCGATACTTTTTAATTAAAACGGTGAAGATGTCCTATGTCTCTCCCGAAAAAACATTTACTTTGTCTTGGCTTTCTCAATAAGTTCATTGCCTTTTTTCTCTGCTTCGGCAATGAGTTTTGCTCCTTTCTCTTTGGCTTCGGCGATGAGTATGCCACCAGCCTTCTCTGCTGCAATCTTCTTGAGGACGTTGCTTCCTGCTTTGTCTATAAGGTTATCCTTCTGTTTTTCTGCTTCGGCAACGAGTTTTTGTGCGGCTTGTTCTGCTGCTTTTACTAATTCCTCTTTCTGCTTTTCAGCGTTGCTGATGTCTATACCAAGTTGCTTGCTTACAGTTTCTAAGGCCTTGTCGGTAACTGCTTCAACAGCAGCTTCGGTTGCTTGGCGTACTATGTTTTGGGTGTTGATAGTAATTTGGGGGGAATTGAATTTGCCTCCAATCTTAAGGTCGATAAAGTCAATGGCTGAATTGTTGGCCTTGGGAAGTTGCAAGCGTCCAGTGTAGTCTATGGTCTGGTCCAGACCGGTACTTCCACTGAGGTTGAGAGTCATGTTGCCCATCTTGATATCGAAGGGTTTGGTGCGGATGCGGCCATCTGTAATCGTGAAGTCTACATTGAGATCTTTGGCATTGAGATTCTTCAATTCCTTGTGACCAGTGACATCTGCTATTTGGTCAATGATTGCTATTCCTGAGAGATTGAGATCTTTCGTGCTTAGACTTCCGTTGGCGGTGAAGGTCTCTAAGTTGGGTGACATGGTGTCGTCTAGATCTGCATCCACAGCTATCTTACCTGAAAAATTGCCGTTGAGATTTTCGAATATGGGAGCCATCTGATGCACTATGTCGAGTTCTTTATAGGTTTGTGCAAAGGAGAGCCCGTTCAATGCAAATGAAGCTTTCAATTCGGGTTTGGTCTCATCCTTGGCTGTAGAGTAGCTGCCATTCATTACTACTGTGCCTCCCATCGTGTTCATCGATAGATTCTTCATGTCAGCGGTGCCATCCTTTACCATCAATTTACCGTTGAGATGGCTAAGGACAATATTTTCAAATAGGACTTCTGTCATATCGACATTCATGCTGAAATAGATGTTTTTAGGGACTATAAGTACTCCTTCTTCCTTGTTGCCATCCTTTTCAATAGCTTCTGTCGTTGTGCCGTCCTCGAAGTCTTCTTCTTCGCTTGAGGTCATGAAGTCGTTCAAGTTCATATGGTTGCTCTTCAGATTGAGCTGTCCCTTTAAGGTTTCCTCTCTCAAAACAAAAGCTAGATAGTTCTCAAATCGGCAGTCTGCCGTTATATCGTTCTCTCCAATGAGTACGCGTGTCTCACTTAAGTTGAGATAGCGGGGGGAGAAGGTGAAGGTCGATTGCTCGATAGATACCTCGGGAATACCTTCTATCTGCACTCCCATGTCTTGCAGACGAAGTGTACCGTTGGCGTTGAAGCGTTCATATAGTTCCTTTTCTAAGTAGGAGAGTCGGCCACCTAAACTCAGGTCGGCATAGAAAAGACCTCCGAGGGTAATATCTTCCAATGGATATACATCTTTGATCTTGCCTAGGTCGAGTGTTCCTTTGGCGGTTATCGCGAAGTCGGGGTCACTTATTGGAGTTTTAACCTGTGCACTTACAACGAAGGGGTTGTCCAACATGTTGAGGCTAAAGTGTTCTACGATTACCTGTGTCTGGTCTATGTCTCCTCCAGGATTGTTGACCATGGCTACCAGTTCGATATCATCGATTCCTGCGGGTAGAGCTGGATAACGGAAATTTCCATCACTGACCCTTAATGCCGCCTCAAATCGGGGTAGGGAGGTGCCGGTGAGTTCACCTTTGGCATAGGCTTGCAGACTAACCTTTCCCTCGGCCTTCAAGTCCTCAAAGTCTTTGGCATAGACGGCAGGGATGAGTGATAGTATCTCTTTGAATCGGATGTCTGAGGTGTTGAGTTTTAAATCCATGCTTATGGGAGCATCGGTAGGTAGAGCTACCCATCCGTCAATGGTTGCTCGTATGGCGTTCAGCGATAAAGTGTTTTTCTTCAAAGTATACTTGCTGTTGGCAAAATCAGCATCGATATTGAGGTCAGCACCTATATGTGCCTTGCTCAGCAAGGTTATGCCATCCATCTTGAAGGTGAGTGCATTGATGGCGGCCTTTAGTTCGAGTAGGGCGCGGTCTGAAGCCATATCACCACTACAGGTAATTCCGAATCTGTCGATCTGAGCATACATGCCTTCTTGACGATCATCATATACGATGTTGAGGTTTTCTACTGCAACCTTTTTTAGTAGTATGCGGAAGGCACTTGACGTAGTATCTTCGGGTTCTTCTATTTCTTCCTCTTCTAAAGTTGTGGTAGGCACGATGTCCCAGTTGGCTCGTCCATCTTCGAGTACAATGGCTTTCAAGTAAGTGTCGGAAAGAAGAATTTTAGTAATGTCAAATCCGCTATTCCCGAAGATGGATTTCAGATTAACGGCTATCTCGGCATCACCAATGTAGGCTAGGGTATCATTGGAAAACATATCTTTACCGCGTAACCAAAAGCCCTCTATGCCTATCGAGGCTTGAGGGAACTCCTTGATTAGGCTGATGCTCAAATCATCAAATCCAAACTCTGCATTGATGTATTTATTTGCTTCACTGATGACAATCTCCTTAATTTTTCCTTTGAAGGCTATGGGTACTATGGCCATGGCGACTAAGATGCATACCAATAGAATGCCGATGATTTTGACAATTTTTTTCATACTTCTATATAATATATACTTATGGTTACAAAAATAGTATAAGGTAAATTGAAATGCAAATCTTCCTTTTTATTTTATACTCGTTCTAAATAAAAACTTGCGTATTATGTGACTTGTTGTTATCTTTGCACTCATAATATAGAATGGTATGCGTATATCAGAGATGCATATAGGCCAGAAAGGCTGTATAGTGAAGGTTAAAGGGCATGGTAGTGCACGCAAACGTGTAGTAGATGCTGGGTTCTATAAGGGTATCTGCATAGAGGTACTTGATAGGAATGTTGATAGCATGAGTGTCGATGTTGAGGGGGTACAACGTTATCTCGCTATCTCTGAGGCGTCAATGGTTGAGGTCCTCACTGTTGAGGAGGCTGCTCGGGAAAAGCAGGTGGCCGAAGTGTCAACCGGTGCGCTTAAAAGTTTGGCACATCGTCATCGTCATGAAATTGAAATTGCCTTGGTGGGACAGCCCTTATCGGGTAAGAATTCGCTCTTCAATACGCTCACTCAAGGACATGCAGAACCATTGCCAGAAGCTGGTGATATCCTAATGGGTGAGCGTGACTTCCAAGACTATCATTTGCATATCACCAATCTGCCTGATACCTATTCACTCACCTCACGCACAGCCGATACGTGGACTGTGCGTCGTCATCTAGTGGGTGATGCTCCTGATATCGTCGTTTGTGTGATTGATGCAACCGACCTGGAACGTAGCATGCAGATTGCGACACAATTGCTCGATATGAATTTGCGTGTTATCGTAGCGCTTAATAAGTTTGATGCTATGCAGGCCGAAGGGGCTATACTCGACTATCAGACGCTGAGTCTGCTCCTCGGTACGCCTATCGTGCCTACAGTGAGCCTAAATAGTGAGGGATTGGAGCATCTGTTGCATCTGGCAATCAATATCTATGAGGGAGCAGACTTTCTGGACGAAGATGGAGAGGTAAACCCTGAGGTGATGCGCGAATTGCAGGAGTGGCATCGCAACTTTGTACACGCTGATGATCACACCGAACACCTGGCTGACTTCACGCGTGACCATACGCTTGATACCAGTTACAAGAAACATGCTTATCGCCACATACATATCTATCATGGTTCAGAATTGGAGCAGAGCATTGAAACCCTGCGCAACGAGGTGTGGAAGAGCGAGGTCACGCGTTATCGTTACTCTACACGCTACGTTGCTATCGGCCTCCTTCAAGGCGATGCCGATATAGAACAATTTGTGCGCGAGCATGTGCCCAATAGTAAGGCTGTCTTCGCCCTGCGCGACAAGGAGCGCCGCCGCTATACACGTCTTATGGGAGAGAGCGTGCCCAAGGCCATCCGAACGGCCAAGCAAGGCTTCATCCAGGGTGCGCTCAAGGAGACCTATACGCCGTCACAGACAACCTCCAAGGCCAACCCTCGCTTTACCGAGCAGCTCGATCGTCTGGTTACCCACAAGGTGTGGGGTGTGGTTATCTTCCTCATCTCCCTGTTTATTATGTTCGAAGCCACCTTCGTGTTGGGCGAATATCCTATGCAAGGAATCGAGTGGATAGTTGAACAAGTAAGCATGCTTCTTCATTATTGGCTTCCTGAAGGTCCCGTTAAGGATATGGTGATTGATGGTATCATCGGTGGTGTGGGTGGTGTTATCGTATTCTTGCCTAATATTCTTATCTTATACTTCTTCATCTCGCTGATGGAAGACTCAGGCTATATGTCTCGTGCTGCTTTTATTATGGACAAGGCTATGCACCGTATGGGATTACATGGAAAATCGTTCATCACTCTCATCATGGGATTCGGGTGTAATGTCCCCGCTGTGCTTGCTACGCGTATGATTGAGAGCCGTAAGGGTAGGCTCATTACCATGCTCGTCACTCCCTTGATGTCGTGTAGTGCTCGCCTACCGGTATACATTATTTTCGTTGCTGCCTTCTTTCCCCGCCACTCGGGTGTAGTGCTCATGGGGCTCTATCTCACGGGTATACTTCTTGCCGTATTGGTGGCCCGTATGTTGAGCCGCACAGTGATGCGTGGTGATGAGACTCCCTATGTGATGGAACTCACTCCTTATCGTCGTCCATCATGGAGAGTCATCTTCAAACATACGTGGGATAAAGGTTATGAATATTTGAAGAAGATGGGTGGTGTCATTCTCATTGCTTCCATTGTAGTCTGGTTCCTTGGTTACTATCCTCGCAGCGAACAGCATACTAGTCCAGCAGAGCGTCAGGAACACTCTTATATCGGTCACATCGGTAAGGCTATCGAACCAGCTATCGCTCCCTTAGGGTTCGATTGGAAGATGGGTATTGGACTTGTTAGTGGTGTGGGGGCCAAAGAACTTATAGTGAGTACCCTCGGTGTGCTCTATGCTAACCAAGAGGTGGCCGACGCACCCGAGAGCGAAGCGCAGATTGCAGCTGCGCTCAAAACCGTTACTACGCCTGCCTCAGCACTGTCCTACATGCTCTTTGTGCTCATTTATTTCCCATGTCTAGCCACGCTTATTGCTATTAAGAAGGAAACAAAAGGGTGGGGATGGGCTATCTTTACAGCCGTATATACCACCGTTTTAGCATGGGTAGTTGCCTTTGTTGCATATAAAGTGGGAGGGATGTTTTTAGTTTAGTCTATAGTCTGTTAGTTTTTATTGTCTTTGTTACTATTAACTTTTCATCTTATTTCTTCATAAATGCAACACTTACTCGTTACCCTTATTTTTGTCCTTTGTGTCATCGTGGTAGTGCGTCGAATTGTGCGCATTGTATCGCGTGCCAAGAAGGGTGATTCTCGTTGTAGTACCTGTGCCGAAACATCATGTCCACTACGTAATGCTTCTACAAGTGTGAAGAAACGTGATTGTAGCTGTTGCTGAAGATAATATAATGCAATTTATAGATTAATCCAGTCACGAGTACAAGACTAATTGTTGGCTTTAGTAGATAAAACTCTCTTGGTGAGTGTTTATATTTTACTTTATCTGTGAAGGATTTTTATTGCATTCTGCTATTCTTTATAAAATAAATACTACTTTTGTGTTTGTCTTCTTAAACAAATATCTATGATGACAGACTTTGATCAAATGGTGGCGGAAGCAAGGGATGAACTCTTTGCTTGCGTCAAGAAACGAAGATTTAATGATGCGGAGCTTGACCTCGTGTACCGTGCTTATGCTTTAGCTGAGGAGGCACATCGTCCTCAGCGACGTAAGAGCGGGGAACCCTATATATTACACCCTATAGCAGTGGCTATGATCGTGGCCAATGAGATTGGTCTCGGTGCCGAACCTATCTGTGCAGCATTGTTGCACGATGTCGTAGAAGATACTGATCATACAGTGAAGGAGTTGCGCGAGATGTTTGGCGAAGATGTGGCCACATTGGTCAACGTAGTGACAAAGAGGAAGAAAAAGCACTATGAGACCTCGCTACAGGTAGATAACTACAAGCAGATGCTACAGTCAATCCATTACGACATACGTGCTCTGCTCATCAAACTCGCCGACCGCCTGCACAACATGCGTACCCTGAAGTCGATGTTGCCGCACAAGCAATTAAAGATTGCCTCGGAAACGGATTACTTTTATGCTCCCTTGGCTAATCGCTTAGGACTGTATCAGATTAAGACTGAGCTTGAGAACCTCAGTTTCCGTTATCGCCAGCCCAATGAGTTTGAAGAAGTAAAGGGTTACATTACACGCTATGTCGAGGAACATGCTTCCGCTGCAGAGGCTTGGATGGAACCTATTCGTGAAGTGTTGGCACTGCGCGGCATCAACGCCACTGTGGTGTGCGAGCCTCGCTCAGCCTACTCCATATGGGCCAAAATGCAAGAGGATAGCATCTCGATGAGCGAGGTGGAACACATACGTATTGTGCATATCAACTACGATAACTGGAGAGAACTCGAAATGAACGAGAAGGAGGTGGCACTACTCATATACTCGCTCATCACGAATATCTATTCAGAGAAGCCTAGCAGCATGAATAGCTATCTCGATGTGCCGAAGGATAATAATTACCGTAGCTTGCATTGTAAGCTCATGGGTAATGAGGGACGTTGGATGGAGGTGCATATTGCCTCTACAGAGATGAGGGAGGTCTCTAATCATGGCTGTCTTATCGGACGTGAACGTAACGTAGATCGTTGGCTCGAAAACTTCCGTCGTGTGTTGAAGGAATTGGCCGACCAAGGTAAGAGCGGTGGATTCATGGAAGATGTACGCTCAACCTTCTACGAAGATGATATCTATGTGTTTACTCCTCAGGGTAAGATGGTAGTACTCCCTAAAGGATCCACGGCCATCGACTTTGCCTTCGAAATACACAATAAGTTGGGCGAACAGATGAAGTTTGCTGTCATCAACGATAAGCTATGTTCGGTGAAGACCATATTGCAGAAGGGCGACCGTGTGCGCATTGGAACTGATGAGGAACCCTCTATAGACGTTACATGGCTCGATCATGTTGTCACCTATAAGGCACGCGTGGGTATACGCAAGCACCTTCACAAGAACCCTATCAAGATGGGTGATTTGGTACTTTGTCCCAACTGTAAACCTATTTTTGGTGACGAGGTCATTGGATTCCGCCTCCCCGACGGACGTGTCGAGGTGCATCAATGCCATTGCCGTAAAGCCATCTCGATGGCGGCTGAGGCAGGAGACAGCATCGAGAAAACAGTAGACATGCGGGGGTTTGAGAAAATGTCGTTTCCCGTGCAGTTTCACGTAGAATCTGTCAATAAGGACCAACTGCTCCTGACCATTGTGTCTCTTGTATCTGATAAGATGGGATTGAGCCTCGGTAATCTGCACTCAACCATCGAAGATGATATTGTGTCGACAGAGTTTGAGGTTTTTGTGCATTCGCACGACGACATTAGCCAACTCAAGAAAGCCCTCACTGCACTGCCTCATGTTTATGGCTTGAGAACGAAGTTTTAATGATGATGAAACGTCTTGTATACACTATTTTCTTATTACTGACGGTGATCTTTCAAGCTTCTGCACGCACTCCGATACGACAGTGGCTGGTGGCGATGCCCGACTCGGTAATGCCCCTGCTCACCAAGAATAACCGATTGGACTTTATCGACTTCTACGATGCGAAGATGGAGGCTGCTGTGACCAATCGCATGGAGGGGAAATCGCGCATGAATACGCTCACTGACGACTTTGTACACATGAGCTACACCAAGAGTACCGATGTGGCTATGAAGTTGCTTCCCGTGAATGATAGCACCGACATCCTCTGCATGGTGACTACGGTTAAGGCAGCTGTCTACGATAGTCGCATCGCTTTCTATGATGCCCAGTGGCAACCGCTGGTGGTTGCTGATTACATGAATGAACCTTGCGTGATGGATTTTCGTTCTACCGTGCAGGGCGACTCGTTACAGTGGGCATGGAATAAGATAGATGCCTTCTTTCACACCTATCGACTTAGTGCCGAAGATACAGTATTGGAGTGTGTGCTCACTACCATTGATTATCTATCCAAAGAGGATAGGGAAGAGGTGGTACCCTATGTGCGCCAAGAGCCTCTTGTCTATCGTTGGACCAATAACAGATTTCAACTGAATGAATAATCGTCGCGTACTCATCGGGATGAGTGGTGGTATTGATAGCACTGCTGCATGTCTCATGCTACAGGAGCAGGGCTACGAGGTGGTAGGTGTTACCATGCGTGTCTTCGACCTTGACTCCCAATTCGATGAGCAAGGCATGCCACGCTTTATCGCTGAGGCACGTGATGTGGCTGTCCGCCTTGGCATGGAGCACTACGTAGCCGATGAACGTGAGGGGTTTCGTGACAAGATTGTGCAATATTTTATAGATGAGTACATGCAGGGTCGCACACCTAATCCTTGTGTCATGTGTAATCCTCTGTTCAAGTTTCGCGTGCTTACCGAGTGGGCCGATCGCCTCGATTGTGCATATATCGCTACAGGACATTACGTGCAGACCCTCTGTGAGGATGGATATTACTATATTGTTGCAGGTGATGATCCGCAGAAAGATCAGAGTTACTTCCTCTGGGGACTCGGTCAGGAGGTGCTCTCACGCTGTCTCTTTCCTTTGGGTGAATGGAAGAAAAACGACGTTCGCCAATACCTCGCAGGCAAGGGCTTTGCCATCAAGGCCAAGGAAGGTGAGAGTATGGAAGTCTGTTTCATCGAAGGGGATTATCGTGACTTCTTGCATGAATATTGTCCCGAGATTGATAATCGGGTGGGGCAAGGGAGATTTGTCGATTGTGCCGGACGCATGCTGGGCACCCACCAAGGGTATCCTTACTACACCATCGGACAACGTAAGGGACTCGGCATAGCGCTGGGTAAGCCTGCCTATGTGCTCAAACTAAATCCTGAGAAGAATACAGTGATGTTGGGCGATGCCAGTGAACTTATTACGAGCCGTATGCTCATCGAAGGACTCAAAGTTGTCGGTGATGAGCGCTTCACCTCCGATGAGAACCTATCAGTACGCATTCGTTATCGTAGTAAGTCGGTGCCTTGCACTATTGTACGAGAGGTCGAGGATGGCCGTGTGCTCGTAGAACTCCACGAAGAGGTCTCGTCTGTCACCCCTGGCCAGTCGGCCGTTTTTTACGTTGGCAACCGCCTCGTCGGCGGAGCCTTCATTGCATCACAACGTGGCATCGGACAATGGTTTTGACTCACGGGCAAAGGTCTGTTCCTTTATATACGTTGTGGTAAGTTTTGTTCGTGTTGTTGAATATATGATATAGTAAAGATGCGTATCTTGTGGATTGATCTGAATTGCTCTTATGCTCATAGCTCGCTTGCACTGCCTGCTCTGCATGCTCAAGTGATGCATCGTGGCGATGTGGAATGGAAGGTAGTGCGCACGACTACGAGCGAAGCGGTTGGTACGGCGGTAGATGCTATCTATGCACATCGCCCCGATGTGGTGGCGGCAACGGCTTGGCTCTTCACGCATGAGCACCTTTTACATATCTTGGCACGTGTTAAGGCTTTGCTCCCTCATGCTGTGGTCATATTGGGCGGCCCTGAATTCTTAGGTGATAATGAAGCCTATTTGGGAATGCATCGTGAGATAGATTGCGTGTTACGCGGTGAAGGAGAAGAAAGTTTTGCTCTGTGGCTTGATGTGTGGCGTAATCCTGAAGCATGGAATGGTATTCCTGGGCTGTGCTACATGTATAAAGGTTTGTATCACGATCATGGACTTGCACGTGTGATGGACTTTGCTTCGCTCAAGGCTCCTGAGGAGAGCACACTGTTTGCATGGAACAAGCCTTTCGTACAGTTGGAAACTACTCGTGGATGTTTCAATACATGCGCCTTCTGTGTTAGTGGAGTTGGAGATCCAATACGCCAACTTCCGTTAGAAGACATACGTCAACGTCTTCATCGCATTCATGAACGAGGTATACGTGATGTACGTGTGCTTGACCGCACGTTCAATTATCATCCGCGTCGTGCTATCGAACTGCTAAGACTCTTTGCCGAATTCCATCCACATCTGCGTTTTCATCTAGAGATACATCCGGCACTACTTCCTCAAACCGTGTGTGATGTCTTGGTAGAGATGCCTTACGGTTTGCTTCATCTTGAGGCTGGCATACAGAGCTTGCGAAAAGAGGTACTCTATAAAAGTCTACGGAAGGGGACTTTGGAACAGGCTTTGGATGGGTTGCGATTTCTTTGTGCATTGCCTAATTTTGTCACTCATGCAGACCTCATTGCAGGGCTTCCATTCTATACGTTGGAGCAGATTTATGAAGATGTACATACCTTGGCAACATACGAGGCCGGAGAGATACAATTGGAATCACTGAAATTACTGCCAGGAACGGTGATGCGTCGTGATGCTGAGGCATTGGGCATACGCTATTCGCCTCTTCCTCCTTATGAGGTGCTTGAGACCGACTTCATCACTAGTACAGAGTTGCAAGAGGCGCGTCGTCTATCTCGATTGCTCGACGCCTACTACAATTCCGATGCGTGGCAGCATATTACACGACGGCTCATCCTTGCAGAAAAGGATTTTCTACATCGTTTCTTGAAACATCTAACGATTCGTAATTATATAGACCAACCCATGAGTCTTGGGCGTCGTGGCGAACTGCTCTATCTCTTCTGTCGTGAACACTATCCAAGTTATGCTATAGAGGTAACGATTGCGTGGATTGAAGCTGGCATGTCGCTCAAGAAACATCCTGCTGAGGGGGTGCGTACAAAACATGTGCAGCCATCAGTGGAGTGGACTGTTCTTAAAGGTGAGTATACCGATAAACTGAGGCTTTGCTTCTTGCCGGTAGATGAAGAGGGACGTGGCTATTGGTTTGGGTATGACAGTACCTCACAGTGCCCGAAACCGATATTCAAAGCTTTGTATCGCTAGATTTTATTATCTGAGAGAGTTTGGATCAACTCCTCGGCTTTGGGGATGTCGCTGCAGTGATCCACATCTATGATTTTACTGAAGGGGTAGGCTTTTAGGTGTAGTCCATCAGCTACCAACTGACGTTGAAAGTTGCGCATCCGTGCCTTGCCTTCTGCGATACAGCGTGACAACGTGTCGAGCGACTTACGTGTGAGGCAGTAGATACCTCCCGAGATATGGTTACAACGATCTTCTTGTGTGTCGCAGAAATTAGTAATGGCGAGGTCTTCCCCGGTTTGCACGTAGAGAGGTTTCTCGTCATCTACATAAGTGGTTACGGCCATCAGTCCATCAAGGTCGCTTTCGCTGAAGGTGTTGATGTATTGAGTAAATTCTTTCTCAGAGAAGATGGTGTCGACAGTGGTGAGGCAGAATCGATCCTCTGCAGCTAGATATTCGCGTATGGCGTAGAGGCTGTGCATGGAGCTGGGTGTAGATTGAACCACGATATAAAGCGGTATCGGCAGTGAGAGACTACGAAGATGTGTCTGTGTTGCTTCATGCAGAGCATTTGTGATGACAACAATGCGCGTGGCGCCATTAAGGCTAAATATACGGGTGAGACGCTCAATGAGCGTCTCACCTTGTATTTTTACCAAGGGCTTGGGAACCTCACATCCCTCTTGTGCCAATCGTGAGCCTTCACCAGCTGCGAGAATAGCATAAATCATAGTTTCCTTGGTGTCGATTAATGTATATACTTATTCCAACTTCAACTTATCGCTATCGTCGCGTTTTTCGAAGTATAGTTTGCGTAGAGGGTTATGATATGCCTCAGCATGACTCTTGCGGTTGCGATAGATGTCGATAGCCATGTAGAGCGCTTGACGGAACGATTCGGCCGACGCCTCTCCTTTTCCTACAATATCGAAAGCGGTACCATGGTCGGGCGAGGTACGTATGATGGGTAGGCCAGCGGTGAAGTTAACGCCATTCTCCATGGCCAATACCTTGAAGGGTACGAGCCCTTGATCGTGATACATGGCAAGTATACCATCGAAGTGGCTGAAAGCGCCACTACCCATGAAACCATCTGAAGGGTAGGGGCCAAAGCAGAGTATGCCTTGCTCGCGCATAGCTTTGATTGCGGGAGTAATGATGGTCTCTTCTTCAGTTCCGATAACACCACCATCCCCTGCATGGGGATTGAGTGCTAGCACGGCGATGCGTGGAGCGTTGATACCGAAGTCTTGCTTGAGCGAAGCATTAAAGATGGCTAGCTTTTCTTGGATGAGCTCTTGGGTGAGCACAGAAGATATCTTTGCCACGGGTACATGTCCGGTGACGAGTGCTACGCGCAAGGTTTCATTGGCAAGTATCATCAAGGCCTTGGCTCCTTCACCCACACTCTGCTCGATGTATTCGGTGTGTCCAGGGAAGGTGAAGTTTTCCGATTGTATCATCTGCTTGTTAATGGGGGCAGTGACGAGAACATCGTACAGTCCTTCTTTATATTCGTTTATGGCACGCTCCAGAGCATCGAAAGCCGCCTTTCCTGATTCGCGCGAGGGCTTACCTAACTCGACCTTAACCTCGTCGTCGCAACAGTTGATTACGTTTAGTCGACCATGTACAGCTTCTGATGCTGAGTTTATAATGGTAAATGAAGTCTCTAGCTCGAGTGCCTTACGATGATAAGTCATCACCTTAGGCGAACCGTATACGATGGGGGTACATAGCTCGAATATCGTGGGGTCTTCAAATGCTTTCAGTATGACTTCGTAGCCTATGCCATTGACATCGCCTTGTGTGATTCCTATCCTTATCTTATTTTGTTCCATATGATCTATTAAGGTATATATGTTTATTTCATGTTGGGTTCAATAACGATTTCCTCGAGGCTATATGACAAACTATTGACCTCGGGTTCCTTAGGGAGTTGTACGGTATAGAGTGCAGCCTCCATGCGGCGTATGAGATCACGCTTCAATGTTTCGGGAGCATACACGAATGCCTCCGCAACGATGACACGACCATTCACTTCGTCTACGCGTGAGTGTGATACGAAGGGACCTCCCATGCGGTCGCCCTGTACACGCCAGAGTCCACGAGCTACTTGAGCATACTTGCCATGCACGGTGGCATCCTCTACATATACATAATCGCGTTGTGTGGTCATGTAGCTTCCTTCAGGGCCACCGGGGATGTTGACTTTCATTACCGAGTCGCGCTTGTTGAGGAAGTATTCGAGTGTAAAGGTGTTGACGTCTGTGTAGGGGTATGAATAGAGTACGATGCTCATGTCTTTCTTGCCTGTATTGGTTGATGCCCAAAGGAAATCCTTACCCTTTTTGTAGTTGTCGACTTCAAAAGGAACCCATACGTCAACACCGAAAATTTCCTTGGCCAGGTTAGATACCATGGGGTTGTGTTGTTCGCGCAGGTTGTTGATTTCTCGGTTAAACTCTGATTTGGTGAAGAAATCAATAATTGATTGCGCATTATCCTCGACATACTTTGCCAGGCTGGTTTCGTCAGGTGCTTGCAATGTCATCACCATCTGCGGGTGTGAATATACATCGCGAGAAAACTTTAACTTGGGTTGGGTGTAGATGTTTTGTATGTCTACCTTGATGATGTTACGCATGATACGGAACATATTGCTATTCATACCACTGGGTTCTACACGTGTGATGCGGAATGAACGCTCCGATTGGGGAAGTCCAGGAACATCGGTGTCGAGAACATTGAAGATGGCACGACCCAAGGGGCGTTCCCACTGTTCATCGCCCATAACTACAAGCATCTCATAGGGTAGTCCACTGGCATTGGGCATCAAGATTCTCTTTTTGCTTTTGGCTACTTTCTTGCCCTGAGCTTTCTTGACAATCTCCTTTGGGGTTTCTTCTTTAGTGTTACCCTCTTTGCTATTTCCGCAGCTAGCCATGCACAAAACTAGGAGGCAGGCAGCCATATAGGTGAAGTACTTTTTCATAATGCTTATGATTATTTAGTTGGTTGGTTCTTAAGTTTCTTTGTAGATAACATTCCACATGCAGCGTAGATGTCTTCTCCGCGTGATGTACGTATCGTGGTAAATAGTCCGTGGCGTGTTAGGTAATCGCGGAAGGTCACCATACGCTCCATAGGTACGCCATCGAGTTCCGAGTCGGGGATTGCATGGAAGCGGATAAGGTTGATGCGGCACTGTAGTCCATCGAGCAGGCGCACGAGTTTGCGTGCATCAGCGAGCGTGTCGTTTACTCCGTCAAATAGGATATACTCGAACGACAATCTTCGTTGTCCGGTGAAGTCGTATCCCTTGAGCACCTCTACCATATTGGTGATGGAGTAGATTCGTTCGGCAGGCATCAACTCAGAACGTAATTGTGGAGTGGGGGCGTGAAGGCTGATGGCGAGGTGACATTCACTCTCGTCGAGGAAACGTTTGAGATTGCCCTTTACACCTACCGTCGAGAGGGTGATGCGTCGGGGGCTCCAAGCCATCAACTTGGTGTCAGTGATGAGACGCAATGCCTTAAGCACTTGGTCTGTATTGTCGAGTGGTTCGCCCATGCCCATCATGACCACATTGGTGAGTGAAGCGCTTTCGGGTATAGCGTAGAACTGGTTCAGGATTTCTCCAGCAGTGAGGTGTGCGCTGAAACCTTGACGTCCTGTCATGCAAAAAGCGCAGTGCATCTTACATCCCACTTGCGATGATACACACAACGTCGCGCGGTCGTCATCGGGGATGTATACCGCCTCTACGAACTGTCCTTCGCGTATTTTGAATAGATATTTAATGGTGCCATCCACGGAATGTATGCCTTCTATAGGATCGTTGATGCCTACCTCGTAATTTTGGCTCAGCGCTTCACGGTGCTTGAGAGACAGGTTGGTCATATCATTGATGGAGCGTGCCCGCTTCACATAAATCCATTCCATTATCTGGCGTGCTGCAAAGTTAGGCATGCCTATCTCTTTAACCACCTCTTGAACTTCAGCGAGGTCCATTCCTAATAGTGGCTTTTTAGATTCTATCATTCGTTTTTTTACTTGCTATATTATCTAATGCGCAAAGTTAGAAATAGGTGAGCGCGTTAGATAAAGTTTATTCTAATGTTTCCCAACTTCTTAATCTTGTTCAGTTCCTTTAGAAGAAGTATCGGAGGATGTCGTTGAGGTTGGCATAGATCAGTAGTCCGAAGAGGATGACCATGCCAATGATCTGTACGCGTTCCATGAACTTGTCTCCAGGCTTACGGCCAGTAATCATCTCAAACAGGAGGAACATCAAGTGTCCGCCATCCAGTGCAGGGATTGGGAGGATATTCATGAAGGCGAGCATGATGGAAATGAAGGCAGTCATAGACCAGAAGCTATACCAATTCCATTGTGAAGGGAAGAGACTTCCGATGGTACCGAAACCTCCGATTTGGGTGGCACCCTCCTTGGTGAACACATACTTGAGGTCGCTGACATATCCTTTCAGGGTATTCCATCCATAGGCGATACCGGCAGGGATGGAGGCGAAGAAGCCATACTCCTCTTTGGCCGGCGTGTAGGGGAGGACTACGCTTACACCCATCATAAAGTTTGCATCGGTGGGCACGAGTGCGGTGTCGAGCACTTCGCCACGGCGGTATACGACGGTGAGGTCGTGGTTGATGATGTCACCCTCTTGCTCTTGCTGGCGCAACTGGTTAAGTGCTGACGAGAAGGTAATCCATGTGGTGGAAGGCGTGTCGTTGATAGACTGGATGTGGTCGCCCTTGATGAGGCCTGCGCGGGCTGCAGCCCCCTGGGGCATTACGCTATCGAGCACCATGGGGTTGAGGTATTGCACGAAGGGCTGGGCATCGCCTTGGAGGTCGAAGAGATCAAAGTCCTCGGGCATGGTGATGAGTGTCTCAGTTCCATTGCGGAGCACGGTGACGGTTTCTGCCTCGGCAAGGGCACGGAGCATGTCGCTGTCGTAGCGCTCGAGGGAGGTGTTGTCGGTACGCACCAGAACGTCGCCGTCACGGAAGCCGATGGCTTCGGCACGCTCATTGAACTCCATGCCATATTTGCTACCATCGAGGGGTATATACGAGTTGCCCCACGTGAATAGCACCATGGAATAGATGAAGAAAGCGAGGATGAGATTGAAGAGTACACCGGCAATCATAATGAGCATGCGTTGCCAAGCGGGCTTGGTACGGAACTCCCAGGGCTGGGGCTCCTGATTGAGCTGTTCCATGTTGAGGCTCTCGTCGACCATGCCGGCAATCTCGACATAGCCGCCAAAGGGGAGCCATCCCACGACGAACTCGGTCTCGCTACGCTTGGGCTTGAAGCGCAGGAGGGGTTTGCCGAAAAAGAGCGAGAAACGCTCGACACGCACACCGAAGAGGCGCGCAAAGAGGAAATGACCCAACTCGTGGATAACAACCAAGATGGTGAGTGAGAGGATCAATTGAAGTAGTTTTATTAGAAATACGGACATTTCTGTTTATTGTTTAGAGTTTACTGTTTGTAGTTTAATGTGTAGTGCTTAGAGTTTCCATCTGAATGGCTAATTCTTACCTAATGAACTCCTCTGCCATATGGCGTGCGATGGCGTCGGTAGCTACGTAGTCCTCGTAGGTGGGCGTCTTGATAAAGTCGATCTTCTGCATGGTGCGCTCGATGATATCGCTCATCTGCAGGAACCCGATGCGCTCTTTGAGGAAGGCGGATACGCACACCTCATTGGCGGCATTGAGGATGCATGCCATGTTGCCACCGCGCTCGAGGGCCTCGAAGGAGAGGGCTAGGTTGCGGAATCGTACGGGGTCGGGTTGCTCGAAGGTGAGGCTCGTGAGCTTGGAGAAGTCGAGACGCTCGGTCGTGAGCGGTAGACGGTAGGGGTAGCTGAAGGCATACTGGATGGGCAAGCGCATGTCGGGCGTGCCGAGTTGTGCCTTTACCGAACCATCGGCAAACTGTACCATGGAGTGGATGACCGACTGGGGATGCACCACCACCTCGATCTGTGAGGGAGCGACATCGAAGAGCCACTTAGCTTCGATGACCTCGAAGCCCTTGTTCATCATCGAAGCCGAGTCGATGGTGATCTTGGCACCCATGTCCCAATTGGGATGCTTGAGGGCTTGCTCTCGGGTAGCGTGCTGGAGCTGTTCCATGCTCCAGGTGCGGAAGGGACCTCCCGAAGCAGTGAGCAGAATCTTCTCGATGGGATTATTGGCTTCACCAGCTAGGCACTGGAAGATGGCCGAGTGCTCGGAGTCGACAGGAAGGATGGGCACGCGGTGTTCGATGGCCAGCTGGGTCACCAGTTCGCCTGCCACCACGAGTGTCTCCTTGTTTGCTAGTGCGATGGGCTTTCCAGCACGGATGGCATTCATCGTGGGGCGCAGGCCTGCGTAGCCTACCATCGAGGCAAGCACTATGTCGATGGGCTCGGCAGTGGCCACATCGGCTAGGGCATCGTTACCGGCATATACCTTTATGGGGAGGTCGGCAAGGGCATCGGCAAGGGTCTTGTATAGAGCCTCATTGGCGATGACCACCACGTCGGGCATGAACTTACGGGCCTGTTCGATTAGCAAGTTTACATTGTTGCCAGCCGTGAGTGCATATACCTCGTAGAGGTCGCTATGCTCCTCTATGACCTGAAGGGCCTGGGTGCCTATGGAACCTGTTGAGCCTAGCACTGCAATCTGTCGTTTGCGCGGGGTGTCGGTATGATTGTTGTTCATAGCGTGTTCTTAGAATGATATGTATTGTGTGGGGTCGAGGGCAGTACCCTTATGCCACAACTCAAAATGCAGGAAGGGGTGGGAGAGCTTGTTGCCTTGTGAACCTGCTACACCAAGCACCTCGCCGGCTTTTACCTTTAAGCTCTCGCGACTGAAGATGGATGACAAGTGTTTGTATATGGTGACGAGGTTTCCCACGTGTTGTATCACCACCACATAACCATCATTGGCAGTATACTCACTCATCAGGATGGTTCCGTCGAGTACGGAGCATACGTTCTTGTCGTTGGTAGCCACGATGTCAATGCCGAAGTGTTTTGTGTTGGCGTTGAAGCCTTCAGCCAGCATGCCACGCATGGGAGGATAGAAAAGCAGTTCCTCCATCTCACTCTTATGTATGACTTGGCTGGTGAGGTTGTATTTTTCAGTCTCCTCGTACTTGCGGGCAAACTCCTTCTCGCGTTCGGTGCGTTCCATGAGATCCTCACTACGAAGTATGGTGAGCGAGTCGATGGAGGTCACGGTATCTATCTTTACCTCACCACGCAATATGTCCTGTATGTTCATGACATAGAGCTGATGGCGCTGCATAGCATCGCTCAGCGAGTCGATGCGCAGTGATGACTCCACTATCTGACGACGCACATCGGGGCTTACATACCCTGGCATGAACCTTTTCAGTGGAGAGAAGAAGAGGAGGAGGGTGGTAATGCCAGCAATGACAATCACCAAGGCCAATACATATAGGCTGATGAAGAAACGCGATGTAGAGGTTCGATGCTCCACATCCTTACCTCCACGTTGGGTGTAGATGATATCGTAGCGACGGAAAAACTCTCGCCAAAAACCTTCTGTCTCTTTCTTTCTCTTGCTCATCACTTACAAAGATACGAAAAAATGGGCAGCTATACCTGTCGTATTAGGTTAATCTAACAATCCGTCAGGTAAATTAAACTTTATTAACCGTTTCTCGTGGTCGATGTCTTCGATAAAGGTTTCCTGTGCGGGGATGAGGATCTCATCACCATTGGAACGTTCTACCACGAAAAGGGTGTTCACGGTGCTCTCGTCTACATCGATCAGTTCGCCCAGATGGCCATGCATGGTATCTTCGGTATCGAAGCCGATGAAGTATTGCCAGCTATATTCCCCATCTTCATCATCCTCGGCATAGGACTTGGGGAAGTAGACCTCCTTGTTCGTGAAGATAGAGGCAGCTTCATTGGTGTCGATGTGCTCAAATTTGATGAGAGCCACCGAGTCGCTCTTGAATCGGTACTCCTCGATGAAGAAGGGCACCAGGATGCCATCCATGGAGCATACGAGGTAGGGGCAGTCGGTGCGGTCGAACACATCATCGGTGAACGACATGGCCATCTCGCCCTGCACACCATGTGTACGGGTAAACTTTCCTATGCAGTAGACTTCTTCGGGACGTATCATAGCTCTACACGTGTTATGTGTGCACCAAGGCGATTGAGGCGCTCGTCAATATTTTGGTATCCGCGGTCGATCTGGTCGATGCGGTCGATGCGGCTGGTTCCCTCGGCACTCATGGCGGCAATGAGCAGTGCGATACCGGCACGGATATCAGGAGAGGTCATGGTGTGCCCCTTCAAGCTGATGGCATGGTCGTGTCCATTCACCACGGCGCGGTGGGGGTCGCAGAGGATGATCTGTGCGCCCATTTCTATGAGCTTGTCCACGAAGAATAGTCGACTCTCAAACATTTTCTGATGGATGAGTACACTACCTTTGGCCTGTATGGCAGTGACGAGCAATACACTCAAGAGGTCGGGGGTGAGTCCGGGCCATGGTGCATCGGCTATGTTCATGATGGAGCCGTCGATGAACGACTCGATCTGATAATGCTCCTGGCAGGGGATATAGAGGTCGTCGCCAAGCTCCTCGATGACGATGCCGAGTCTGCGGAAGCTGTCGGGGATGATGCCGAGGTTCTCGATAGATGCCCCCTTGATGGTGAGTTCACTACGTGTCATGGCAGCCATGCCGATAAAGCTACCCACCTCAATCATGTCGGGCAGTACGGTGTGCTCGCATCCATGCAGCTCATCCACGCCTGTGATGACGAGGCGATTGCTGGCGATGCCCTCGATCTTGGCGCCCATGCGGCAAAGCATGCGGCAGAGCTGCTGGATGTAGGGTTCGCAAGCGGCATTCTATATCGTCGTGGTGCCCTTGGCTAACACGGCAGCCATGATGATGTTGGCCGTGCCGGTCACCGAGGCCTCGTCGAGCAACATGTAGGTGCCGTTGAGCTGCTCGGCCTTGAGCTCATAGACACCACGGTCTTCGTTGTAGGAGAAGGCTGCGCCGAGCTTCATGAGTCCCACAAAGTGGGTATCGAGGCGTCGGCGTCCTATCTTGTCGCCACCGGGCTTGCTTATCAGCACACGGCCAAAGCGGGCGAGAAGCGGACCCATCAGCATGACTGAGCCACGCAGGCTGGAACATAGTTTGAGGAACTCGTCGCTCTCGAGGTAGCTCTTATTGACGTTGGTGGCCTGGAAGCTGAAGCTGCCCATGCCATGACGCTCTACCCCCACGCCCATTGAATGCATCATGGTGATGAGGTTGTTCACATCAAGGATGTCGGGTATGTTGTGTATCGTTACCTTGTCGCATGTGAGCAACGTGGCGCACAATACCTGCAGCACCTCGTTCTTGGCTCCTTGTGGAGTGATCTCTCCTTTCAGACGGTGTCCGCCTTCGATGATAAATGAGGCCATGATATGAATTTCTGAATTCTAAATTATGAATTCTTGATAGTCCTATTTCTCAAGCTAGAATAAGAATTCACAATTCATAATTTATTTAGTACTTCTTCTTGTTCTTTTTCTTTTGGTTCTTGCCGTTTGGTTTATGTTGTTGCACGGGTGCACGGTACACGCCGAGATTGAGCTTTTCTTCGCTTAGGCATATCTGCCCATTCGAATACTCGCGTATGTCTTCGATGATCTTGCTATCCTCTACATTGTCCTTGTTCCATAGGATAT
>JAEIGA010003716.1_pt1 | contig 23767 bp, 60 predicted proteins | sample 9270691 | NCBI WGS metagenome assembly JAEIGA01 (sample SAMN17057246, study PRJNA624740) | gut metagenome | biome: biome; isolation source: fecal sample | host: Bos grunniens | place: China: Xizang | collected 2019 | reverse complement strand
GGAGCTGGAGTCGGAGCTGGAGTCGGAGCTGGAGTCGGAGCTGGAGTCGGAGCTGGAGTCGGAGCTGGAGTCGGAGCTGGAGTCGGAGCTGGAGTCAGAGCTGGAGTCGGCGTAGTTGTTGCTTCTTCATGCTTAATAGTTATATTATAATCATTTGTCCATTTATTCCAATAATTAGTATTATCTTCTGGACAAGTAACAGTTAGAACAGCTGTGCCTGCTGTAGAACCAGTTGCTGTAATTTTATTACTATTTAATTCAATATTTCCGCTTTGTACTTTATATGATGCGGTTGTTTTAGAATCTTTTACAGTTATGGTTAATTCTTTAGTTTTTGTACTATCACTATCAGAAGTATAAACTGTACTACTGGGAGAAATACTAACTGATGGATTTTGATCAGCATATACATATAAAGTTATTTCTTTTGAACCTTCGTTATAATCACCAGTTGAATTATATATTACTTCAACTTTAACTTTACCTTTAGCTATAGCAGTTACTGTTGCCTGATTACTAGTATAAGTAATAGATGCATATGATGTTCCTTCTGTAATAGACCATTGTTTAACTGATGTATTACCAGTAGATACTAATACTAACTTATTTCCTACTGTTATTTTTGAATCTGATGCATCTTTACTATCAGATTGTTTCTTAATTGTTACAGTTTGTGTTTGCTTATTATTTATTGTTATATATTTTGTAAGCTCGTCTTTATTTGTTGTATTAGATTGCGCAGCTGTTGCTTTAATTCCTATATTAGTACCAGCTACTAAAGCTGTTACTTTAACGGTATTGGCATCAGTTTTAGTAACTGTTGCCTTAGTTTTATCTGATGAATCCCAAGTAACAGTTCTATCACCACGATTTGTCACTGTCAATACTATCTCTCCTCCAACAGTAACTGTGCTATCACCGTCTATACCTATATCTTGATTTTTTCTATTAATTATTAGATTTGCTGAAGCTTTCGCAGAAGGTTTATAAATATCATTACCGGCGGCATATACAGTAACTTTTACTGTTCCACTTTTTTTAATATCAATTACACCGGTTGTTTGATTTATTGTTGCAACATCTGTTGCAACACCACTTTCAGCAGTAATACCCCAAGTCAAATCTCCATGTGTGTTACTAACTGTTAAAGAAGTTGTATTGTTGTTATCATCATAAGTAACAGTCTTACCAGATAATGAAATATTTTGATCTTTTTTAACTACAGAAATTGTAACTGCATTAGATAATGCAGATTCATCGTATATACTATTACCAGAATATTTAACCTGTATCTTAGTCGTACCTGACGCCTTAATATCTATTACACCGGTTGTTTGATTTATTGTTGCAACATCTGTATTAGACGAATACCACATTTTAGTCATATTAGTTGTATCTGTCGCTGTTGTAGATGATGATAATACGAAATTTGCATCATCTACAAATTTTTCTATTGCAGACGAACCTGATATACTTGCAGTTTGAACTTGTTTGTTTACTATAATCTTAACTTGCTTGTTTCCTTCTTTATACTTGGAAGATTCAGGATATGTAACGTTTATTACTGTTGAACCAGGTGACAATGCAGTTACTTTACCATCGTTTGTAGTAAATGATGCAACAGAAGATTTACTATTAGTCCAATTAGGACCTGAAGTACTACCTGACGATTTTAAATATATAATATCGCCTACATTTAACGTAATAGCTGAATCTACAACAGTGAATGTACCATTACTTGTCGTACAAGATTTTATTGATACTGTTTGCGATGGTTTGACTGGTGTTGGATTACTAGGTGTACTACCACCATCGCCACCTGTCGGCGTATCTGAATTTGTTGGATCAAGTGTAGTTGAACTTGAATGTGGCTGTACAGTAGTTTCTGGTGTATTATTTGGTGAAGTAACAGTTCCGGTTGGTGTACCCGAACTAGTTCCAGATTTTGTATAACTAAATGATTTTACTTCACTTATACCATCTATTATGCTTACATGATAAGATGTTCCTGACGAAAAAGAACCATTTTCAATTGCACTTTTTGCAGCTGATTCACATTCTGAAACAGTTGTTCCACTTCCTGATGCTAATTTATAAGTTGATCCTTGCGATTGATATACACCCCATGAGTAATTTACATATCCCATAATTTAATATTTAATACTTATTTATATATATAAAAATAAAAAAGAGAGACTATAAAGCCTCTCTTTTTATGATTAAATACTAATATAATTCATCTACTAATGAATATGATACCCAAGTTATATATTTACATTTTGGACATTTATATCCTCTTCCTCCTTGGCTATCTCTATCAAAAAATTCAAGTTTTTCTCCACACTTAGGACATATACCTTTATTATAATATTTTCGTTCGGTTAAATAACCAATCAAAAACATACCTAACATAAAAAATACAACTCCTAATACTATAATTAAACCCGTATTAAAATCGGGTATACTAATCGTATCTATCATTTATTAAAAATTCAAATTGTATTATCGATAATCATAAAATCAAAACAACCATATTTCGCCATTGTACTCCATCCAGTTTTACAAGTTTTTCTTGTATCTACTTCAGGATAATTATTATAAGGTGCCCTGCATCTTACAATAGTATTACAATTAGGAAACTCATTAGGAAATTTTTCTACCCAATAATCACCTTCATTTTTAATCGGGTACCATACGTAATTTTTATAATCGCTTCTTTTCATTTATATACAATAAAATAATACATAATAATGCAACTCGCTATTATATGTCATATGACATCTATTGGGTAATATATTATGACTTTTACAAAAATCTACAATTGATTGCTCAGGATTAGGACCTAAAAATGTTCTATAGTTCCACATATTTATTTTAATTTGTAAATTTATCTAATTCTTTAAGTTTATCTTCAATCACTATTTTTGAAAATTGTAATAGTTTTTGTTGTTTATCTATCTCTTCAAGTTTCGATTTACATCTATCTTTAAGATCTTCTACAATATTATCTATTACTTCTTGTTTTTCTGTATAATAATAATCGTTTACAAATAACCTATTGCCATTTTCCATAATCAATGATGGCATCATAAATGTCTTCGTATCTCTTTTCTTAACAGTTGACTGTCTAATATCATAATCATACTCATACCAAATAGTATCGCCAACTTTCAAATTATCACCCCAAATTTTCATAACTAATATATTATTTATTCAACTTTATATTCACCATCATTTGCAATGGCTTCTACTCTAATTTTTTCAAATACTTCATTAGGAATTTCTTCATAACAAGTATAACATTCACCTGAGCAATCATCATCTGTATAAAGCAATCCATCTTTACCAAGCATATACATTCCTTCACGACCAATATTCATTTCGGTATTTGGAGTAATACAAAATCTTAAATATTCGTTTTTATCACGTTCAGAAGCGTATTTACCGTAAACACTTTCCTGAAGCCATATATATTCTTGAATATGCCATTCATCATTATAACATTCGTATTGTTCATAAAGAAATTCTGCTTCATAATGACCTGATTCGTAATACTTATTGTCAAAATCATCACGAACACCAACTACCTTCAATACAATATCATCATGTCTAAAACATTTACCGATGATTGCCTTATAATCGTTTATATCGCAATCAAAAAAATCATCATCTATATAAACACTATCATCAGATTCTTCATCATTATCAAACTCTGATTTATATACATAATGAAACGAAGCATAATTATAATCTAAATCGTTATTACAAGTATATGTTAATTCCTCAATAAGAACCATACAAGGATATTCAGCAGGATATTCTTCTACTTTATCATTTTTGAATATTGATATAATATATCCATTATCCTTCCAATGTTTACAGAGTTCATAAAACTCATTATTATTCTTTACTAACTTTCTTTCCATAAGTATAATCGTCTTTCATTGTTATATTACTTGTATCAATTCTCATAAACTTCTTGGGAATAATTACATGATCTTTAATACCAAGTGTATGAAATTCTCCGTTGGTATAAACACAATGCATTATTTTTGACTTATGTTGGGGTGCCGCGACAATAACACCTTCCCATTCGTCGGGCAATTCGCATCCTTCCTCAAATATTATCCATTCGTTATATGTTGGAATTGCTGGAACATTATAAATATTGTTCTTTAAAAAATCACAGTATTTTTCATATGGATTCATTGGGAATGTTTTCCTTAGATATGTTAAAAGATTTTCATTATTTTCATCCTTCAACATTATTTTGGAAACATGACGTTCATCTTCACTATCAAAATAAATTCTTACATTTAATGCAAGCTCGTCTTCTGACATTACATCAATAATGTCAACAGGCTTATATGATGGATCTAAATCATATACATCTTTAATATAATTACAAAAATCAGCATAACGATGAGGTCCATATATTACAGATATAGCATAAAATATATTTGCCATATCAAACTTCAACAATTCCTCTTTAATCTTCATATCAAATTTGTTTTAATTATATTTTGGTTGATTTATAAGGAACATTTCTTCTAAGACATAAAATAAGTTTCTCAAGCCCTTGGTCTTTTATACCAATTTCTGATATGTGTCTTTCATCTTCACTATCAAAAAATACATTAATGTTCAATATTATTTCATCCTCTTCCATTACTTCAATAATATCTCCCCAAGTATATGATGGATCCAAATCATACATTTTCTTAACATACGAAACAAATTTATTAAATGATTCATTACCATATACATCGCATATAGCACAAAAAATATAATATATCTCGTATTTCAAAAGTGTTTCTTTTATGTCTATATAACTTTTCATACCAATTTTGTTTCAAGAGTATTAGTAAAAATAGTTACAATTCTACATTCATAATTTGATGTATATTCAACAATTGCATACTGTCCTTCAGAATAAGTCTTTGGATAACGAAATGCCCATCCCTGAAGTGAATCATAACACTCATCATAAGTTTTGAACTTTTTATCTTTATATACCTTTAATAGTTGTCCTGCACTAACCTTAACAGCAACATAATATGGATATTCTGTTTTCATATTTGATTATAATTTACTTCAATTCTAAAATCATTTATTGTAATAAAATCAGGAATCTTTTGTTCACAAATATACAAATCAACAATGTTTTGAGCCTTAAGTTTAATAAGAGAACGTGTTAAATTATCATTTGGTCTTTCGAGAAACTCGTTCAACATTGATTGAATCTCTTTCCTACAATTTTCCAATTCTTCCTTATATATAGGAGCAACAACTTTAGTACAATTTGTTACATAAAGTGTATAATCAGAATTTGTTACATTATCGTGTCTTTTAATTGGAGTATATGTTACCTTTGGGTCGTATTTTATATCAATCTTCAAATCTTCAGGTCTATTATTATAATGTTCCTCCCAATCAGATACTGCTTTATTAAATTCATCTATGCCTTCTTCATAAGGTTTAACCATAATAATTTGACAATCTTCCGAAATGGAACTCATTGGATTTCTCCATATTTGTTCCATTGCAGTGTTTGACATTTCAGCATATAAATCTTCTTTATATTCCATTATCGTATCTGAATTCCAACAATCTGGAATTGATACCGGTACATCTATATATGTTTTACAAGTTACTTCAAGTTTCATATCGTTTACCAATCTTCTCCGGCTTCGGCTATTCCTACTTCACATTGTGCAACATTCCAAACATATGATTCAATATTACCAGAATATTCTTGTCCATCCCATTCTCTCCACTTTACAACAATATCATTAGGATTAACCTTTTGACCATTAATTGTTACTTCAATTATATCGTACATATTATTAAAATTCTTGAATTATCCAACTTCTCTTAAAATTATCCTCCTCAATTTTCTTTACTGCCTCTGGAAAATAATCGCCTAAATTAAATGCGAATGTTGGATCAATCTGTCTCATTGTTGCAACAGCCATATTTAATCCGCCCAACGCTGTAAATTTATCAGCATAAGTTATCTCGTGTATATTTTCCTTCGTCATTTGAACTTTGAGAACTTCAATGTATTCATCAATTCTCGTCTGTAAAAATTTCTTAAGTATTTCCATTTTTATTACCATTCTAAACTATTTTCTTTCATACAAATATCTCCATCAACAGAAGTTAGGAACTTATTGCCCATACGAATTTCCATATCAAAATGACCGCTATATCCAGATTTGAATGAGAACTGTAGCTGTTCGTGCATTATAAGTTCTTCAATATAACGTTTCATAAACTTCTCGTTCATTAACTTCCATGCCGCGTATGCATTATCTTCAATGTCATACATCTGATTTTTAAGCCTAACTGAGTTTTCTCGTTTCAGATTTTCAATTTCAATACGAGTATCTGAATGAAGTTTGTTGTAACGATACTGAAGTTCTCGGTATGCTTCTTCCAATTCTGACTTTTTCATGACTTATATGTTTTAATAATTACATATACAATATAGAAATTTTTTAAAAAATTTCAAAAAATAAGGAGGAAAATATTATCTTCCTCCTACATTCCAAGCATATTGTACAACACCATATATTTCATCTTTGTTAACAGTTCTTCTACAATTATCTTTACGAGTTAAATTATATAAACCATTTTCAATATTTTTTACTTCCCATAATTTATAATTAAGATCCATTACAATATCATTTTCCTTTGGTTCTCTAATTATATTAACCGCAAACACATCATTATTATACAAGTTACGATGTTCAAAATTATGTCCTTTTGCAAGAAAATTTCTTAAATGTGGTGATTTTTCAAAATTTATTTGATTTCCATCTTTATCGTAACAAATATTTGGTAAACCTAACATTGAAATAGTATAAGTTTTGTTTTCATTAAGTTTTTTCTCGGTAAACTTTATCCAACAATCTTTAATATCATCACTATTTGTATATTCTAAAGATTTTAACATATATAAACAATCTTCAGATTTTACATACATTAGTTTACCAATATATAATTCTTCCATTAAATATGAATTATATAAATCATCTAATGTTTCAACATAAGATGTATATCTATAATAAATATTTCTATATTTTTTCGGTATAGGATTATTATCTTTAAATAATTTAGTTAACCATTCAAACATATTTTAATTTAATATATTTTTTCACAATATGAAATCCATTCAACTTCGTTTTCCATTTCCCATAGTTTACGTTCATAATCTTTTAAGATATCATCAAGCATTACTCGATATTCAATATCCATAATATTTACGTTAATCAACTTATTTTTTATAAAGTCAATTTTTTTCTTACATTTTTCTATTTGTTCATCACTGTATTTCTTAACAGGATAACTATTTATCATTTTAGGATCTATCATATTCTATATTTTTTCTATGTTGTTCAATAAAATAGTTTAATTCATCTGGTGTTTTATTTAGGGCGTCTTGAATAATGGATAAACAATCTTTACATGTATTTACTATATTATTATATTCTTTTCGTTCAAAGAAACCAAGTTGCGGTGATTTTAATAATCGTTGATATGTTGCCATGTGGCTTTCAATAGCAATTTTTATTAAATCACAATATTTCATATCATTCTTCATTTTATTAACTTAATATTATTAATGTAAATACACCGCCTATTAAACAAGATATCAAACACAAACCTAATATATTATAATTAATATCTCTATTTACCGATGGTCTGTCAAATCCATCAATACGTTTTATTGCGTAATCTAATTCTTTCTTAGTTATAACTATCACAATAATAAGAAGAATAATAAATATTACGCCAATAAATTTAAAAAATGTTATCATAGTTTATTCAAATTTTACTTTATATTCCTTTTCGGTAAGTATGTCATAATACCATGCATCTTTAACCACGGTTTTACATAGTTCTTCGGCATGTTCGTGTGCTCTATAGTATCTTCCACTAAAATAAGATTTATGAAGAACGCTTTCCATTCCTTTGCTATAGAATACAATTACATAATTATCCAATGTACAAACATTATTCATTTCCAACATTATTCAACCAATTTAAGAGTTACACCACCACGCCAATCAATTTGTTTACAAAATACAACCATACTAACATTTTTGTATTCCATTTTATTAGTAAGATTAACTATATTAACATAATTAGCATATCCAGCATATGATGCCAATGGAATTGATACCTCTAATATATCACCAACTTGACACTTGGTTTTCTTTACTAATGCCAAATTTTTATTGGCAATATCTTCAACAATATATTTTGATTTAATATATAAAGTATCTTTCATAATGTAATCTCCATATTTTCAGTTAAACCATCACCTTTGACTTTAATGTTTCGTCTTTTGCAATAATTTGTTAATATCTTTTCAATAGTCTTAGGTACATCCTCAACCGGTATGATTTCTGATGCCAAGGTTTTCTTCCACACCTTCATCGTTAAATCAAGAAATTCTTTTTCGTCTATATTTGTATCGTTCATTTTTATCTAATGGTGTATTTAACCAATTATTAAATTTGTTATTAGTTTCTTTGATAAATATAAGAATACACATTATCAAAATAAAACCTTGGTTTACCAAAATTGCTGCATGTGTATAATACGCTTCAATAATATTACCAATTAACCACAATGTTGCAATAGGCCAAAATACAAGGTCCTTATAAATATCAATTCTATAATCTTTAATCCAATTTGGTAGTAGTTTCATATTATTTTATTTTTTGCTTAAAATATCAATTAGTTTAACATATAAGAATGCAATTATAAAAGCAATTACAGTAAATGTCAATAAACGTATTACTATTTCCATTCTATTTTATAGGCATATGTTTCTCCATTAAGGTCAAACATTACTTCAATATGATAACCTTCAACAACTAGTCGTTGTCTAATCAATCCATTACAAATATGTTTCCACAATTCATTTTTTCTATCAATATAACAATGATATATACCGTCAATTGCATGTTGATAAATATAATTATCAATTTTTTCTAGTATTTCATTATTTACTTCGTTTTGTTTTCTAATTGTATCATTAGAAATTTCATTCATTTCTGATGCTGATCTCATTTTCTATTAAATTTATTGTTACATCTATTTGTAATACTTACTATTGCCATTATAACACCTACCCAAGATAATGCACCAATTATAATCAATTGCCAAAATATTTCATTAGCATAAAATAACCAATGTGGATATTTGATATTATTATCTTGAAGATATCCCATATAATTGACGATTACAAATATACAGGATAACATAACACCATATATATAAATTCCAAACATATTATTCTTCCTCAGGATATTGTTTTTCGAGTTCTCTAATCATTTTATTAAATTCCCAATCAATATTTTTATGGGAATCTTTTAGATTATAAACCTGTTTACGTAATCTATTAATCTTACTTGCAAAAACTATACAAATAAAACTAAACATAAATGATAGCATAAAAATCAAAAACCCTGCTACGCCATAACATTTATCTTCAATACAATCAATTATACCCATAACCATACCAGAAACAAGCATAGTAGGCAAAATTGAATTTAATACATACTGCCAAAATTCTTTAAAATTCTTAATCATATTCTATTTCTTTTTTAGTTCTTCATCAATCCAAAACTTACATCCCTTTAATGAATAATCATGTCCAAAACCATTTCCATTTTCATCAACACATTCCCAAACTACTTTACGTTCTGGTGGATAATAACCAACACAATTTATTTTGAATCCACGATATTCATAATGTCCTTTTGATATACGTTTTGCTTTCATTGTTTCAAATTATCTATCGTTTCTTTAGCGATGGTTAAAAACTTCTCTTCATCTTGCTCACAATCGATCCACATATCAGACCAATAACCATTAACACCCATATAGTATGGGAAATCTTTTCCTGTACCAGCATAATTAAATTCTATACCTGTTCGTAGATATGTTAATTGATTCATTGGTATATGCCATTCACCATGACCATTATCAACGTGAGAATATCCCATTGATTCCAACTTTTTACAAAGTTCCTCTGTATTCTTTCTTATAAATACATTCATAACTAAATTGATATTTTATCGTTTCTTTGCAAGATTATTATCCTTAATATATTTCAATAATTTACGAATCACATCTTTATTAAGATAATAATTATCTATAACATTCCATATATCAGTAATATCCATATTTTCTTCAGGATAATATCGAGATTGTCTATCTTTATGAAACTCCAACTCATAATATAGATAATGTTTCATTTCTTCAAGAAGTTCATCGTATGGAGACTCTTCCCAAACTTCCCAATCATCAGCACTATAATCAAAATTACATAGTGATAGATTTTCTTTATTTGAAATTCGTCTATTCAAAGGCCAAGATTTTCTACGAATTGGTTTGCCTGACTCAAATTCTGAAAAAATTTCGTTAAATTTCATATTATCTCCAAGTTTTACATTTATTCAGATACTTTTCTCTATCTCGTTTCCACTCCTCAATTTCCTTTTCATTTATTTTATCAAGTCGAGCGAAAAACTCTCCCATTGTTTTACATTGCTTCCATTCTTCAAACTCTTCATGTTTGTTCATTAAAACCCAATTTGTTTGTGGTTTATCATATTGGTCTGATGATGGATAATTTAAATACTGGCATGCTTTATACCATGATGTATCGAATTTCTTTTTAACCTTATATTTAAAACCTAAAAATGAACGTTCTTCTGTATAAGTCAAATCTTGGTCAGGACTAATACGATACATCAATACATGGTAAATACCTGATAAACCAAAAATTTCTGCCTTAAATTCAATTTTTAAATCTTCTCTATATTTCATATTATTCGATTATAAGTTTTATTTTCTTAGGTGAATTTTCCTTTGTAATTTCAGGAAACCATTTAGGATTTAGTTTAACTGAAATCTCTTCGCCATCGCCCATCCATAAATCATTACATAACAAATAAGGTTTATTTTCACATAATATCAAACTATAATCATCTCGTGCTATATATAATTCCTTTACCATATTATAATTTATTTTAATCCCCATTCTGACATATAATCAAAATAATGGCTTCTATTTTGAGGGTACCAATCAAGTTCAACTGGAGATAGTATAGTTAAATTTTTTACATCGACTTCATTACGTTTTATCTTTGTAATGAAATAATGTAATTGCAGTCCATAACCCATTACTGATGGACCAATCAAATCCCATTCCATTACATTTCGCAAATATTGTTCAAGAATTGCTTTATTATATCCAAATCTTGAATATACCGCAAAATATGTATGACTATTAAAGTTACCTGTTTCTGTCAAATCAGGATTATAAGATACCTTAAAAAACTCAACACTTCTTAATTGGTCTTCATATCTTTCACAATTTTCTTTCTTATCAAAGTGTGTGCCATCCTCGGCTTCAAACACTGTAATTGTTTTAGTAACCTCTTTCATAATTAAAATCTTCTATCGTCATTGTAACTGTTATCGTAATGTCTTTCAGCATAACCATCGGCATGTCCAAGGTCATACATCTCTTCAAGTTCACGTTCAAAAATCTTCATTATCCAACCAGTATCTCTTTCGTTTCTAAAATACTGCTCCTTAATTTTCTTGAGACGAATGTCAACTTTAATGTTCTTACTCATAATTATACTTTAATAAATACAATAATAATATAGAAAAAATATTTTAAAATTCAAAAAGGAAGCAATTTTAAAATTGCTTCCTTTTTTATTCGTATGGGTTAAAATTCAAATCACCAATCCAAGCAAATGCTTCACCAAGTTTATTTGTTAATACAATTTCATAAAACTTTGAATATTCATTATACTTGAATTTTACTTGAAATGATTGTACTCCCCAACAGCCACGAATTATCTCATATACTTCATCTATATTACTAACTTCAATCTTATCTTCTAAATCAACATCAGTTGAAACAGCATTATATATCTTAAATATCTTTTTCATAATTAGTAATCTGGTTGATGTATTTCCTTTTTATATTTGCTATCTGCTTGATCAGCATACTTATAAATACGATATTCTTTCATAAAATCATATATAGATGCCGTATATTCTCCGGTTTGGTCACCGAATGAATATCTAACATAAGTAATTCCACCAATATTTGGTTTCCAACCGAGTAGGTTAATTAGTTCATAATCATGATATGGGTTTAATGTAGAAACACTAAGTTTCTTTGATATGTATTTATTTCCTACATACATTCGTTTACGAAAATCATCTACCTTTGATTCCTTGTAACACATACAAAAAAACCAAATGACAAAAAGTATAACACATATACAAATTATACTCACAATAATTCCAAAAATTGTATTCATAGTTCTAGCAAATCATTAAATGTAATTTCTCTATATGTTTTATGGTTATAACTGATATATAGTTTTTCACCATTATAATCGTTAATTGCATCCTTTACATCAGTATACCATTTATTTGTTATTTTACTTTTAGGACCCGGATTAGGTGGGCAATATCCAAATCGTATAACATAATTACTCTTCATTTTCGTCATCTGAAATATATTCAATCATAATTGCAATGATTTTACCTTCATCATTTCTTTTGACAAAACAAGTATAAGATCCATCACCAAATCCGGAATGTGAAACTACTCCTTTATACTGGGTTTGAATAATATCTATACCCGTTTCACAACGGTTTGGATAAAATGCATTACAAATACGATGGTCATACCATTGGTCATCAGTTTTACCAAGATGATATAAAGCATAGTAATCATAATCAAAAATACCCGCAGTACCTGAATCAACTCCTACTTCAAAATCCTGTTCCTCATTAATATCATTCAGGTCAACATTATAATCATTATGGATTGCATACAAATGACTTACACGTTCACCCCATCTGTTGGGTTTCTTTACAATATCACAGTTATATTCTCCGGGTAGTACATTGGTCAAAGTACCGGCACACCATGTATCAAGTTCATAACAAGGGTCTGATACAACTACCTTATTTTCTAATGTAATTTTAATCATATTATTTTTTCAAATTATTTAATGTTTCCTCAAGAGTGTTAATAAGATATTCTTTGAATGACTTCTTTTCAACATCCATTGCATCTGTCATATTTGACATTACCATTTTATTTACCAAATCCATATTGGCATCTTTAGTTTTATTAAAAATCTCAAATGAATTAGCCAATGTTGTTAATGTAATAGCTCGCATAATGGATGTAATATTATCCATAACATCTTTATAACTATTTCCTGACAAATCAATCCAAGAATAGTTATCTGTAAGCAAGGCAGCAACTACTTCATATCCGTTATTATCCTTTTCCTTAACATCAATCTCGATTACTAGCTTGTCTTTATTACCGGCAAGTTTTGTCATTGTTAGTGTATAAGTATTTCTTTTATACTCAAATCCCATATTAGTCATAAAATCATGAAGACGTACCTCAGCAACATATTGAGGACGGCAATCTGGTGAATATGTAATAACATCATATTCAGCATTATCTGCCCAAGTATTAACAATTTCATGAAGTTCCTTAATATCGGATGTAATTGTTCCGGTAGGATAATGTGTTACCTTACCGTTCTTAACAGTTACATAACCAAGATAAAGAAAAACACTACGGTTGCCATGACGAGTATTACTATACAAATTATATGCATTCTCAACAGTAATTGACTTAATTACCTTAAACTCGTTCTTCAAATCTTTTAGCCTAATCATATTTCTTATATTTTTAATTTACAATATAAATATAGAAACATATTTTAAAAATTCAAAAGTGGAACTAAAAAATTCCACTTTACCATCTTATAATTTTACCGAAATACTGATAATCCCATTCTTCATCAGCGTAATTGTCCTCAATTGTAAAACCATCATCGCTCAAAATATTTAGTACAATTGGATATAAATACTTATAATATTCATCGTCATTGTCAATCATCCAATATCTAATACCTTGATATGATAATTCCTTGATTTTATTTATAATGATATAATATCCTTCTTTATGATTAGATTGCAAATTATTTATAATATTATCCTTAGCAATCTGTCTTGCATCATTAGCAGTAAATCTTGTGTTTTCCATAATTAATATAGATTTTCAAGGTTTTCAAATTCTTTAATTGTATTAACGATCATATTATATACTTCCTTTTGATGAGGTGGCATACGGCGTATAATATCATCTTTAGCAATCTGTATTATATCATTAGGATAAACTTTAAAAATATTTTCGGCCATATTATTTTTGTCTAAAACAAATTCTACCTTTGCTCAAATCATAAGGTGACATTTCAACTTGAACAGTATCGCCTGGCATAATTCTAATATAATTCATTCTCATCTTACCGGAAATATGACATAATACTTCGTGGCCATTTTCAAGTTGACATCTAAACATTGCATTACCTAATGCTTCAGTTACCGTTGCCGGCATTTTAATTACATCTTGTTTACTCATATTATTTTATTAAATTGTTTTCTTTAGCTTTTAGTTCTCCATAAAGCTGTGCATCTTCATATTTCAAAAAATATGTTGTTGTACAGGTTGAATTCTTAAATGAATATAATTCAACTCTTGGACGTCTATAAATTTTTAATTCATCTGTATCAACAATAAATGTTGAAAAATAACTTAAATCGTTTATAAACTTATCTTTATTATATCCTCCATATACCGTTTTTCTTGAATTAAATGGTAATTTAATTTCAAAACCAAATAATCTAAAAATATATGGTTTTGTCTTATATTGTTTAATATTCAACTCAAATGAGTCAACCTCTTCTTTATCATAAACAATAATTTTATATATATCAATATCTGTGTTATATGTTATTTTCATAGTTTATTAAAATTATATGCAGTTCCTTGACCATACCAGCAAGTTATAATCCATGTATCGTCAATAATATATGAATCATATCCGAAATGTGCATCTTCAATTGTATTTAGTTTTCCATACTTGAAACCATATTCTAATATATAATCATATAATCTTTCTTCTGGTTCAATACCTCTATCAATCCAACGATGATAATACTCATCAGAATCATATTTTGTTTTTATTTTTTGAAACAACTCATCTCTTTTTTCTGGACCAATCTCGTAAAGTTTTGTAACATATTTATTTATATGTTCTCTATGAAATGTCATTCTGTTCTGTTCTTCTTTCACAAAGGCTTTACCTTCTTCAGAATCAAGATATGCTTTAAGTTGATCTATAAGTGTACTCATACTTTATAAATTTTATCAATTTGACTTATAGGTGCATCCCAACTATCGGTATCTGAGCAATAATACATTATATCAATTTCACCTGATAAAATCTTTTTTGCAATCTCTTCACGAATTTTTTGGTCATTTTCTTGTTTAAACTTCTCAACGACATTCCTTTCTAATTGCGGATAATCAACATACAAATATTTTGAAAAATCATGTTCCTCAATTACATGATAATCACGTTCATCGTAATCATAATGTATGGTTTTCTCAACACAAGAATCAATATCAATTCTAATTCTCATTGTATTGATTTCTTTCTGCAATTCATATTGATATGTTGTTTCAGCTTCATTATTCCATAGCTTACACCAATAACAGCAATTATATTCTATCTCACCGTTTACAACATCGTATACAATAATTTCATAATCACCACCATATCTGCAAGTTTCATGAGATTTTACTTCATAATTAGGACTATTATATTGTGGATATTGTTTCAAAAATTCACATATTTCTGTCTTCATATTTATAATATTTTACATTTGAGCTAATATCTTATCTCTTAAATCAAAATATTCTTCCCAAGCGTTGTGTTTTACTTCAACTTTAACGTGTCTAAACAAACCTTCATAAAATAAATCAACAAAATCAGATATCCTATGGTCTTTCAACATATAGAATTCATCTGTGCTTTCAGGAGGCATATCACTTTCAATAATAGCCATAAATGCGTGTCCATAATACGGACCTTGTAAATCTTTAATACGGATTATTTCATAAACATGTTCTTCCTGAATCTTTTCATACCATAAGTCATTTACAAGCTTATCATAATCAAGATTAGTTTTATATAATGTTGGTTTCTTATAAATGATAAAATAATTCGATAAATCAAACTCTTCCATCATTTCCTTATAATCATATATTGGTAATACATTATTCTCATCATTGATATCACGTATTACAATAAATAACAAATCACCGAATTCATATGTATTTACATAACGATTTGCATCACCGATTTGTTTTCTAAGGGTTTCATCATATTTCATAAATGCCATATAATGATTATGTCCAGTATGACAACAATCACCAATGCTGCCATCCTTATAAACAAGTTTCAATTCCTTCGGTAAAAAAATATCAACAGGTTTTTTCTCATTATAAAAACCTTTTATAACTGTATATTTTACTAATTCTTCCATATATTAACAATTACTTAAAAGCCAATCTTCAAAATCCATGCTATCCATGTCAGGGACGTATTCCTCACCTCTTGGCCCATATTCATCTTGCCAATCGCGTGCAAAATCGTCATACAACTCCCATTGTTCAATTACTGATAACTTGTTAAACTCGTCAAAATTCATAATTATATTTATTTACGTTAATAACAATTTTAATATAGAAAATAAATTATAAATTTCAAATTATTTCATTCTGTCTTTTAATTTATTTATTAACTCATCATCAGATACGAAATAATTACACATCAACCAATCACATATTAATCGTCTAAATTTCCAATTCGGTAGTTCATCTACTTCCTTTTGGAAATCCTTAAATGTATATTCTTCAACTTCATCATCTGATTCTATTTGATTTTCTTTAAGATAAGCATCCATTTCCCAAGTGCCATCAAGATGATCAATCAAATCATCATTATCAAACCAATCCATCATTGAATCTTCATGGAAATAGTCAGCCATCAATTCCATTACATCTCTACCCCAAGGCAAATCTGACTTACTATAACTTTCAAGTACTTCTCTCAAATCATCAATACAATTATCTTCGGGTCTTTTATCTTTGTGATTAAATTCATCTGCAGCTTCTACTAATTGCATCCCAGAACATTTACCAAAATCAAACCCTGCATCGATAATCTCATCAAAGGAACATTCATCCCATACCTCCTTAAGAAGTTTACGTTTTCTTACTTGTTCTCTATATAATTTATCTAATGCCTCAACTTCTTTATCATAATCTGCATCGAATTTTTCTTTATATTCCTTTTTAAGATTATATACTTCCATCCACATTTCATGTGAAATTTTACTATCTTTACAATCTCGACAATCATCACATCCATTACCCGGTCCACAATGATAACAAGGATTATTTTTGTTATAATAGCTTTTAGCTTCCTTTATCTTATGAAAAAATTCGTCCTTATTCATAATTATATATATAATTTAGTTTCACCTTTATTGTTATATTCATATTTCAAATCTGTTCCAAGAAATCTTTCTAACCACAAGAAATTATATTTTGGACTAGATATTGATACAAATTTTAATTTGTGTTGTACACATATAGATTCAATATCTTTTAACATATCATTTATAGACCAATTTGGAATATAATTGGTAATGAATCTATAAATTTTTAAATATCCATCTTTGTTTATACAATAAAATGGTAAGCCTTGATAAGGCTGAATAAAATAATTGTCATTGGTATAATTAAATAAACGACCATATCCATGCATTAACATATTACCGTAGTCGTTAGTTAGATTATATCCAAATTCATCTTCTTCATACCATTTATAATATACAAAACTATTTGTTAGTCCATGTAATGTCATACGTTTTTTAATGTTAGTCGTATTTTTTCTTTTACATCATACACCTTATTATGTATTGTATCTTTAATCCAATTAAGTGATCGTTTATCAGAACTTACAAGTACTGTCACAGTTGAATAGCCATTTTGATAATTTAAATGTTGTACCTGACAATTACGTGTGTCATAAGAACAGTCAATATTACCATTCCAATCAAATATAGCAAACTTACATTCGTCAATATATTTTATATCAACATCGTAAATTTCCATATTTACCGTATTCAAAATATATAATTTATTATTTTCCATTCTTTTCTTAATTAACGTTATATATTGATACAAACGAATCAAAATCTTCACTATGAGTTTTTAATCCTGCACAATGTTCCATCTGTTCAAATATTGTTATACCACAAGGATGGATTTTAAGTTCAAGATTATCATAATATGCAATCCGGTATATAATATTGTATGGCTCCCACTTATTATTATTTACATTTGAATATCTAATATCAAACGTTTTTGTTGAACCTTCACTTCGAGTAACATCCAATAAATAATGATTAGGACACTTATCCTTTAAGTAACGTTCACAAATTGCAATAATATCCTTAGTTGGTTTATTACATAATTCAATAAACTCAGGCATATTCTTATGATATAACTCCTGCTTTTTTGTTAGGTTTTCACTCATAATTATTTACATTAACATTTATTTTTATCATTCTTTTCTTGAAAATGTTTTGTCATTTGATAATTAAATTCTTTATAAGGTGCCCATCCTTCATATTCACCTTCAAAATCACATCCAAATTTGTTAGGATTATATTCTGGAAAATATTTGCCAAATAAAGTTGATGAGAGGTCGTCCTCAATATGTTCCATCAACTTATGTTTTTTAGCGTATTCTTCTGTTGTGGTAATACAATATATAATTGCCATATCATACCATACACAAGAATAATTTACTTCTTTATCACGATTATCCCTTTCAAAATTTTCAAGATAATCAGTGGCTTCACCCATATCATTCCAGGTATCTAATTCTATATGTACTATTTTATTTTCCATTTATTCTGACTTAAAATGATTAATCAATTCTTGTACATTTGCCTTCTTCCAACCTGTTTTATAACTATTAGGCGAATTATTTACAAATGCAAATTTTTCTAATGTATCTTGGTCGCAAAGAACCCATTTATCTGGTAATGGATTTCCTTCAAAATCAGTCCAACCTGTTGAGAAAAACCATTGATATTTATCCGTATCATCTCGTAATGCAGCAATTGCAAGGAATAATTTATCATTATTACCACAATCAATTACATCTTCCTTTGGATTATATGTCCAAACTTTACCATCAAGACGATAATCGTCTTCTGTCATATAAAAACCTTCACCCTTAAACAAACCCCATTTTGGATTAGGCCATACTGACAAATATGGATAATGAAAACGAGGTGATTCCCAAGCACCGTTCCTATAACCTATGGTTTCAAGAACCTCTCTTAATTCAGGTGAATTTTTTCTTACAAATGCTTTATATAAAAATGCCATATCAATAATTTATCTAATATCAATAACTTTTATTTCACCACATTTTTGACAAATGTAAATATAATGAAAATGTGCACCAATACGGTCTTCTTTCACAAGTTTCCAATCATGAAAACAAGCTTTCTTTAACAATATTTCTTTTATTGTTTTCCACATAGTTATTCTTTATAATTTTCAATTATCTCTTCAATTGTTGCCTTATGTCCTTCAAGTTGCATATATTTCGATGGAAGACATATTGGTTCTTTACGTTCCCAATATGTATGGTCATCATTTGTTAACCATTGAAAATCATCTGTATCATCTCGTAATGCTGCAATTGCTAAAAACATATCTGCATTATCGCCGCAATTAATATATCCTTCATCTGGATTAGGTTCAAACCCACTCCAAAAGAAATAACCACCCTTACAAATCAAATACATTTTTACTTCTGATGTTTCAATACCACCACGCCCATCTTTATAATTAAGCCATCGTTTTAGATCTTGTATTAAATGTGCAAGAAAACTATATTGCCTATTATAAAAATTAATATAACATTTCCCAATATAATGTTTATTGAATTTCAGTTTTTCCATTTTCTAAATACTTATATGCTTTATGATATTTTTTTATACGTTGCAAATCTTCATCCGTAATCTTATCAAGTCGTGTTAAATCCATATTATGATCTAAATCACACATTTTTACTATTCTTGTAATTTTATCATCATTACAACGTCTAATAAAATTCATATATGATTCACCTTTTCCTCTTGTTAAGATTTGTACTCTACCGACAATTTCAAATGGTACTCCTTCCTCAAGTAGTTTTTCTTGTGTATAATATTCACAATCTTCTAATACATCATGAAGATATGCACAACAAATACTAATTATATATTCATCCTCAGATAAATAATTCATAAAAAATCTATATACATTATCTGCTACTGTCATTGGATGAGATATATAATCAGCACCTGCTTTATCTTTTTGCCCATAATGAGCTCGTCTCATTATTTGATAACATTTATTTATTTCTGATCTATCCATATTCTAAACGCTTCTTGCTGCCATTCATGTTCTTTCTAAGACACTTAAACTATCTGTCTAAATAAAATATATATTCACATAATTTAAGTGTCTTAGAACGTCTTAGAATGATTTATATTTTTATCCTAAATCTTTAATTGTAACACGTAATCCCATATCTAATGCTTCCTGCATTGTATTATATTTTCCATCTCCATAGTAAAAACATTGTACAGGATCTTTAACATCCATGTTTTGAGAATACCATACCCAATCAGTACCGTAATAAAGAACATTTACAAATATTCTATGATTTTCTATTAGATATGTTTGTACATCAATAAGTGATGGAGCGCTAAAAAGATTGGTGTAATCATCGTCCATGTTGTTTGAACTAATATTAGAAATAATCCAAACATATTCTGTTACTTGCTTATATTTATCAGGAAACTCTTCCCTGATTTCCCAAGGATAATATTCACCAAATTCTTCCAAATATTCATCTTTGATTTGTTCGTGAAGAGTATATGAAAGATTTGAAAACTTTTTATATCTATTCTTTATAACTTCAGCTGTATAAAAAGATACGATATTTAGTTTAATAAATTCCTTTGAATCTTTTACTTTATAATTTTCCATGCTTATTAAAAATTGTTACGATTATATCTTTCAGTTTTATATATATTCTTATCTCTATTAATAAGAGATGCTATATATCCAGTAGAACTTTTATTTGATGAAAAGAAACTAATATAATAGTTATTCTTTTCTACTTTATAAAGACTTGCATAAGGTACATTTACAATATCGAATCCAGCCAAAACTAACTTATTCAAATCTTCTGGATTTTCAATTTTGTTCCAATCAAGAAAAATGGTTACACCATCATCAAAATTTTTAATGATTGTATTAGAAACAAATTCCTTAGTAAACTTATCCATATTATTGTTCTTTATTAACATTTACAATATAGAAATTTATTTTAAAAATTCAAAAAGAGATGATATTATTTATCACCTCTTTCATTGGCATATTTTTTCAAAAATTCATTCTTACAATCAGTGCAACAGAAATGAAATTGACCATATCTAATATATCCTTCGCTTTCTATTGCTTCAAACAAGTAATTATCTTCAATATTTAAATCATGTGATTCCCATCCACAGTTATCACATACAACTTTAATAATTTTCTTTATCATAATTAAAACATACTTAACTTACTTACATTGGAAGAAACATTTGAATTATCTTCATCATCTTCGGTTGCAACAATATTTTCTATATCATCCGTTATATCATATAAAATATCGCATAATTCAGTATAATCATCTTCACATAATACAACCTTTTCATTAACACCACACATATATAAGAAAAACGATGGTTCTTGATTATATATGTTTTCATGTATTGATAAAATTTTATCTATATCAACTCTTATAAATCTGCCGTGAAAAAATCTTCGTTTATTTTCCATTATTTACTTTCGAATTTAATTTTTTATGTGGTATGAAATAATTTGAAATCCACAATCAGGAGAAGTCTGTATTCCTTTCATAATTGTTAAAGTTAATTGTACATCATTAAATCCAGCCATTAAATCAGCATCTACTGTTATATGACGTCCTTCGTCATTAAATCTATTATTAAGATCCTGAATTGATTGCATCATTTGACGTTGTGTTTTACTATTATTAGGTTCGTCAATAAAATTACACAATTCAACTATTAATTGTTGTTTAAAATCATTTATTACAGTTTTCATTGTTTACTTCTATATTTACTTTATATCTATCTCTATCACATTTCCAAATTTCACCACATTCTTTACAATAATATACATTATCAATAAATGGCAAACCACCAATATCAATACCAAACATACCTAACACAAATTCGGTATAACCACATTTATCACATACTTTATTCATACCATTTCCCATTCATTATTTTCATTCTTTACATATACTGGATGTAGATTTTTTGCATTAGTCCACTGTCCACCATGTCCAAATTCTGGTTCAATATCAAAACCCTTAAAATGAACTATTTCCTGTTGTGGATAATATTGTGTTCTCAATGTCCAATAAAGTTTTCCTTGAAACATTACGAGATACCAAGTCCAAGTTGTTGTATGTTCGTTACCTTGCATATCTTTCCATTTATGATCCCAAGAATGACCTGGAGGCATGGTCCTATATTCAAACAAATTAACATTACTTAATACACGACATTCTTTATTATCGTGCACCCAGTATCTGTCTGTATTGTTCCAAATTGTATTAAGTTCCTCACGAGCCTTCGCAAATGGAATTTTTACAACTTTACCTTCGAGTTCAAGTTTCTTCAACTCATTAATGTTAGTACGTCTATCCTCACCGGTTTCCCAAGGAGTAACCTTTAAGTATTGATAACCAAATTTATCACCGGCTTCCTTATAAATATGACCGGTTTCAATATTCTTAAAATATTTCTTTTTATATTTATTTTTCATATTATATATTTTAATTGAATACAAAAATAATATAGAATAATCATATAAAATTTCAAACAAATAAAGGACAACCTTTATGATTGTCCTTCAATTTTCTTTTTAATATGAAATTTGTTAATTTCTAAATCAATAATACGTTGATTTGTGCTACCTCTAAATGGAATGGATAAATCTCGTAATTCTTTAATAAAAGGACCATCTACAAGATAATCGCTTTGTAAAAGAATATTAAGTATATTAGTATTAGATGTTTCTAATAATTGTTCATATGTAAAACCACTATAAATCCAAATATCTTTATCAGGAAAATTTGTTTTTACATATATGCATAAATCTAAAATTTCAAGTAGTTCATCATTACTACGATCAAGAGGATCTCCTCCACTAATAGTCAATCCCTTAATATAAGGTTTCGATAGCCATTGATAAATTATATTTTTAGCATCTTCATCGAACTTTTTACCGTATTTATAATCCCAAGTTTCTGGATTATGACAACCCTTACATTTATGATTACAACCACTTATCCATAAAACAACACGACAACCCGTGCCATTAGCAATATCTGGTGCAGTTATTCCGCAATAATTCATAAAGCTCTCTATATATTATTTAATATTGATAATATAGATTTAACTAAAATATATTTCAATTAAATCCAATCATCTTGTACATAATCACGTTTTAATTCTCCACGTCCATTATTCCATTCTTCAAAACCGCCATATTCTTTAAGTAATTTCTTACCTAAATCATTCTTACACCAATAGAATGGTTCGCTATATCCATCACTATGTAATATATATACAAGTTTTTGCATATTTATACATTTATTGAATATAGAAGATAATTTAGATTTAG
>JAEIGA010003715.1_pt1 | contig 23773 bp, 23 predicted proteins | sample 9270691 | NCBI WGS metagenome assembly JAEIGA01 (sample SAMN17057246, study PRJNA624740) | gut metagenome | biome: biome; isolation source: fecal sample | host: Bos grunniens | place: China: Xizang | collected 2019 | reverse complement strand
TTTGCAGCATGCGCTGAGTGCTACGAGCGCAAGGCTGAGGATTGCTAATTTCTTCATTAGTAAAAATGTTTCACGCGCAAAAGCGCTATTTCAAAGTTTTAATTTTAAATTCTTTCTAATACGGTTTGTACCAATTGCTTAATACGAGGTTTGTAGTCGGTGTTGGCTGCTTCTACTTTGCGTTGTGCAATCACGCAGCAAACGGTCATAGCTTTGTGTCCCATCAGCAAACTGAGACCTGCGATGGCGCTACCTTCCATCTCATAGTTGGTGATGCGTTGTCCCTCATAGCGGAAGTCGGTAATCAGGTCATTGATCTCCTTTACCGCCAAATCGCAACGCAATACGCGTCCTTGAGGACCATAGAAACCATTGGCAGCGATGGTACAACCACGCATCATGTCGTCGCCCGCAATGCGATTGACCAGTTCAGGGTTAGCAGCTACCACATAAGGGCGAGCCGCTTTGGCGGGATAGTGGATAAAGTCAACGAGTGCGTCCTCAAAACCAAGATCGGCGATTTCATCACGACCTTCGTAGAAAGCCAAAACGCCGTCCCATCCGATGGATTTCTCGCTCACGAGGAACGTGCCCAATGGGATATCCTCTTGCATGCCACCACAAGTGCCTACGCGCACAATTTCAAGGGTGCGGTGCTCATCTTTCTCTGTGCGAGTAGCAAAGTCGATATTAGCGAGAGCATCGAGTTCGTTCATTACGATATCGCAGTTGTCGGTGCCAATACCAGTAGAGATACACGAGATGCGTTTGCCGTGGTATTTACCCGTAATGGTGTGAAACTCACGGCTTTGGATATCGCATTCTATGCTGCCTTCATCAAAGAACGATGCCACCATATTGACGCGACCTTGGTCGCCAACCAATATCACCTGATCCGCCAAATGTTCGGGGCGAATGTGGAGGTGGAATATACTGCCGTCCTCATTAATAATGAGTTGGCTAGCTGGAAATGTCTTTTTCATAGAATTAAGAGTTAAGAATTTTGAAGTAAGAATTAGGCTTGACCGCCGCCGAAGGACATCGGAATAGTACTTCCTGGTGCAGGGGTGCCATTGATCTTGATTGTACCAAATTGCTTCTCGTATTTTGCTACGTTTTCTTGGAGAGCAAAGAGGAGTTTTTTGGTATTCTCAGGGGTCATGATGATACGTGATTGTACATTCGCACTCTTCTGACCTGGCATCATGCGTACAAAATCCACCACGAACTCTGATGAAGAGTGTGCTACGATGGCGAGGTTAGAATAGTTGCCTTCTGCTACCTCTGGCGAGAGGTTGATGTTGAGTTTTTGTTCTTCCATAATTGTATTGTATAGGGTTTATTTTATTTATGATTTAGATGATTACCAATGCATACGACGACGATAGAGGGGTTGTGTACAGAGCATATATGCCGAAATAAGTGGCAAGAACAATTCATACACCACAATTTCTATACCAAACATCTGTCCTCCCAATCGGCGTGAAGCTGTATTGATAATACATAGTTGAAGTATCAATCGCAACCACCACAATGCATAAGCAGCCACCATAGTCCAACCCGTTGCGAAGATAAAGATAGCTATCAACAAGGCATAGAACAAACCACGCGTAAGGGGTTCTATCGTCAGTAAAACCTTGCTAATCAACTTATAGTGTGGTGATACAGATAGATGACGACGCTTCTGATGAAGCCACTCACGCCACGAGGTCTTAGGAACAGACCAAGTGATGCTATCGGGTGTGCAAACAATCTGGGTGTTGGCTGAAGTAGTAACTTTGTTAACAAACAAGTCGTCATCACCTGCTCGCTCCCCCAATAGACCTCGGAAACCACTATGGCGGAAGAAGGTATCACGTCGGTATGCCAAGTTACGACCGACACCCATGTAAGGATGTCCTGCTGCTGCCATACCAAGATATTGCAAACCAATGAAAAGAGTATCAAAATTGATTACACTATTCAGCCACGACTTTTGCGCAAAGTAGGCACCAAAGCCAAGCACTACTTCGGTATGGTCGTTGCGCAAGAAGCCCTGAGCCATCTCGCGTATCCAAAAACGCGACTCTGGGCGGCAATCAGCATCGGTAAGCAGCAGATAGTCATATTGCGCGGCTTTAGCTCCGATAGTGAGTGCCAGTTTCTTGCTACTGATAATACGCGCATCATGAGGCACGAAGGATAAGTGAAGATGCTTGTACTCACGAGCATATTGCTCCAGTATCGCCTGAGTATGATCCTCCGAACCATCGTTAACCACGATAACCTCATAGCAAGGATAGTCTTGCGTGAGGAGGGTATGCAGATAATTGTGCAGATTCGTTTCTTCGTTTCTCGCACAAACAATCACACTAACTCCAGGAAGGGATTCTTGAGGAGGACAATCAGGGGCTTGCTTACGATGTCGACGCAACCAACGATTAACACCCGTCATATAACGGCAATAAAAATAGCATTGATAACCAAATACCAATACCAATGCCCCAAATAGGCAATAGTCAATATATGATAAAGTTTGTAAGATATGCATAATCAATATACTGGACTGATAAACTCGGTCAATCCTTCAATATTCAATTCGCGAAGTTGATCCACCACGAAGGAACTGATTTGCGCGGCACCTGCCTTAGTAAGAAGGTACTCCTTGCGATCGGATTCAGGCGAAATATTCTTATAATAAATATGTGCCATCTCCTCGTCCATAGATTGCAACCACTCGTAAGTTATCGCCTCCATATCAATAAGGGGTACATTCTTGGCTTGAGCAGCACGACGCACAGCCTCTGGATACGAGCCCATACGCTCCTTGAGTTGACCTGCCTTATAGAAAGGTTGCGCCAATGGCGTAGAGAGGATAACATGTATATCCTTATCTTGAAATTTCGCCACAATAGCAATCAGATACTTGAGCATATCCGCAGTAGAACTATACATCGTCTCAGACTCATCGCGCAAATCGTTCTGCCCTAACTGAATAAGCACAAAATCGTTAGATTGAGCTTTGAGCAATATCTCCTCAAGGCGACCATTAACTAGTGTTTGGGTACTCTCGCCCGAAGTTGCCATATTGATAACTTGGATACTATCGGTGAAATATTGCTGCATCACCTCTGCCCAACCATAAACCTCAGAAGTGGCCATACTGTGAGGCGCCATGGTACCGTCACCTATTAGTATTAATGACTTTTGCGCAGAACATAATGCCAAAGGGCTCAATGCTATTAGCAAGCAAACCATAATCTTTTTCATAATCAGCAATTTAGAGTATTCAATTATTCTTCATAAACTAGACATACATTATCCACCCATAGGGTATTACCTTCGTGTCCCTCAAAGGCCTCCATCTTTCCAGATGTAAGTACTATTACCATATGTGTAGGTTGCAGATTAGCATCCCAACCTTCTTCTTGTATGAGTGTTACCTTCCCCTTGCTATTGGTAGCACGCTCAATATTCTTAAAGCCCATGTAGTCGTGATACCATGGTTCACCAGTGATATCACCATAATGAATATGCACGCGATGAGCATTCACCCATTCCAATTGCGACTTAGAGAAACGCTCATAGCCCGTTCCCACACGAATAGAGTGAATCTTACCTTTCTCATCCTCCCAACGATGTTGTAAATAGATATATGCCTCTGCCTCATCTATCTCGCCATCGGCAAACTCTACTTTCTTGGGTTTAGCAGTACCCTTGGCATGCCAGAACCAGTTCTCTTGCTCCACCACGCACTTATAGTCGAACATCAACGCCGAAGGACGCCCCGTAAATGGCACTCCAAAATCAATATTCTGATAAGGATCAGCCGCCGTAGTGATAGGTTCGAGATTGCGTCCCGTGAACAACGTGCCAGAAACCAACACTTGGACATCAATCATACCCAACACACGAACGCCCAGCATATCTACATCCAAACGACAACAGGTACCGCCATCCTCACGCGCTTCTGGCATCATAGTACCCGCCGCCTTCTCAATACCAATGATATTTGCATAAGCATTGCTAGTAGCCCAAGGATTACCATCTTGGCCATATTGATATGGACCATTCTTATAGACCGTATCCGTAGGTGCAAGACAATAAAGTGTTTTTGTCTTACCGCCCAGGAGTTTAGATTCTTCAATATATCGCACCGTCCATTGCTCCATATCGCCAAAAGGTATTGGTTCAACACGCTCCGCCATACCCAATAGCGACAGGCTCAAAAGAGGTAGAATTAGCACTTTCTTCATAATTTTATCAAAAATTTTAATATTAAACGCAATCGTTCATAAAAAACGCGCAAAGTTACAAAAAAAAATGCACATACACAAGAAAAAAAAGAGAAAAGTGCAAAATCTTAATATTTGAACTTGTGCCAAAAAGTGCAGAATCCTAGCACAAAGGTAGCCGAGGATATGCCGAAGATATGCCGAAGATATGCCGAAGATAACAGAAAGATAAGAGGGGGTGAAAAAAGTGTTGTTTGTTAAGATTTTAGTCATATCAGGCGTTCTAAGTAAAGTGCCATTTACTAAGAAAAACGACTTAGGGGTTGCGGGTTTGTATTTTTTTTTGTACCTTTGCAGACGAATTTATCATGAATACTTTTGGCGAACATTTCTGTTTTACCTCCTTTGGAGAATCACACGGTCGAGCAATCGGCGGTGTGCTAGATGGTGTACCTGCTGGTATTCAGATTGATATGGCACTTATCCGTCGAGAGTTGGACCGCAGAGCGGGGAGGATTGGGCAGGAAAATGAGCACACAAAACCCTCATTGTCAGGCGCTTCACCTAGAGCAGTACATGAAACGGATGAAGTAGAATGGCTGAGCGGAGTGCTAGACGGAGTAACATTGGGAACTCCTATCGCCTTTCTCATTCGCAACAGCAACACACGTAGCAAAGACTATGATTGGCTACGCCATTCCTATCGTGTTGGGCATGCTGATTATACTTACCAGCAAAAGTACGGCATACGCGACCATCGTGGAGGAGGTAGGGCATCTGCTCGCGAAACCGCTTCGAGGGTAGTAGCGGGCGCTATTGCCAAACAAATGCTCATGCAAGACGGAATAAACATCCAAGCTAGGGTTATTCAGGTAGGTGCAGAAACCAATCCAGATAATTTTTCGCATTATATTGCTACCACACAGCACCAAGGCGATAGTATTGGCGGCATCGTAGAATGCCGTATTAGCGGGATGCCCGTGGGGATAGGCGAACCTATCTTTGACAAACTGCAGGCACATTTGGCCTTTGCTATGATGAGTATCAATGCTTGCAAAGGATTCGAATATGGTTCGGGATTTAGCCATATTGAAAAGACAGGAAGCGAAATGTACCTATCTGATAATCAAATGCTAAAATCAGGAGGAATTGCAGGTGGTATTAGCGACGGGACGACCATCACTTTCCGTTGTGTATTCAAGCCAACAGCTTCAAATCGCAAGACATTGGAAGCGCTATTCCAAGAATCCCATCTCAAAGAGGATGAAAGTTTCAAACTAGGACGTCACGATGCATGTATTGCCATGAGAGCCGTACCTGTAGTAGAAGCCATGGCAGCCATAGTAATCATGGATTTTAAACAAAACAAATAAACAACCTTACTATTAACAATTTACTACACGTATCACAACTATGACATTTACTCATTTACATGTCCACTCACATTACTCCGTGCTTGACGGCATGAGCAAAGTACCTGATTTGGTAGATAAAGCCATCAAGACAGGCATGCCCGCCATAGCACTCACTGACCACGGGTGTATGTACGGAATCAAAGAACTACTTGACTATTGCAAAAAAGCGAATAAGAAACTCAAAGAAAGCGCAGCGGAGGCAGGGACGGAATATATACCATTCAAACCTATCGTCGGCGTAGAAGCATATTGCGCCCGCCGCAGTCGATTGCAGCACGACAAAGATCTCAAGGCTATAAACGCAGAAGGAAAAGCATATATCGTAGACCAAAGCGGTTGGCACTTGATATTATTGGCAAAAAACTTACAAGGTTATCGCAACTTGTGCAAGATTGTAAGTGCAAGTTTTATGGAAGATAGTTATTATCGTCGCCCACGTATCGACCGCGATTTACTAGAAAAATACCACGAAGGAATCATCTGTTGCTCTGCCTGCCTTGGTGGCGAATTACCACAAAAAGTAATGGAGGGGATGGCAAACGCAACCAATGACAGCAATGCTTTCCTAGCGGCAGAAGATACAATAACCTGGTATAAGAACCTATTTGGAGAAGATTATTATATTGAGATTCAACGTCATCAAACTACAAAACCTGGCTCCGATCAACGTGTATATCAAATACAAAAAGAGGTAAATCCTGTATTGATAGAGCTAGCGAAAAAGCATGGCGTAAAAGTGGTTGCAACCAACGACGTGCACTTTGTAGAGGAAGAACATGCTGAAGCTCACGATCACTTGGTATGTGTAAGTACCAACCACTTTATCGACGATGAGAATCGCATGCACTATACCAAACAGGAATGGCTGAAAACACCCCAACAAATGGCGGAGATATTCAGCGATATTCCTGAGGCTCTGGAAAACACCCAAGAGATAGTTGATAAAATAGAGATATACGATATTGACTCTGGACCGCTCATGCCAAAGTTCCCTATCCCAGAGGATTTTGGTACAGAAGAAACATATCGTCAGAAGTTCACAGAAGAAGACCTCTTCAAAGAATTTACCCGCGATGAGCATGGTAACGAAGTTCTCTCTCAAGAACAAGCTGAAAAGAAGGTAAAGACCTTGGGCGGATATGATCGATTATATCGCATCAAATTAGAGGCTGATTACCTGCGCCATTTAACATATATTGGAGCGCACCAACGATATGGCGAAACGCTAACCGAAGAGCAAGAAGAGCGTATTAACTTTGAGTTGCACATCATGAAGACGATGGGTTTTCCTGGCTACTTCTTGATAGTGATGGACTTTATCCGTGCAGCACGAGAAGAGTTGGGCGTGAGCGTAGGTCCTGGTCGTGGTAGTGCAGCTGGTTCAGTAGTAGCATATTGCCTGCGTATTACTGACTTAGATCCGTTGAAATATGATTTGCTGTTTGAGCGTTTCTTGAATCCAGACCGCATCTCATTACCCGATATTGATACTGACTTTGACGATGCAGGACGCGGAAAAGTGCTGGACTGGGTGAGCGAAAAATACGGACACACCCATGTGGCGCATATCATTACATATGGTACGATGGCCACCAAATCAGCGATTGCAGATGTGGGGCGCGTACAACGCATACCGCTCGCTCGCGTGAATGAGATAAAAGGATTTATACCCGAAAAGGGGTTCCCTGATAACATCAAAGATGAAAAAGGTAAATCGCCCAAAGTCAATCTAAAGAACTGCTATAAATATGTAGAAGATTTGCGCATGTTGCTTAATGCAGGGGAACCACAAATACGCAATATGCTCACTTATGCAGCTCAATTGGAGGACACTATTCGTCAAGTGGGAGTACATGCTTGTGGTGTGATTATTGGAGCAGACGACTTGACAGAGTTTGCGCCATTGAGTACAGTAGAGGATAAAACTACTGGAAAACGCGTATTGGTGACAGAATATGATGGACATGTAGTAGAAAGCGTGGGATTAATCAAGATGGACTTCCTTGGATTGAAGACTCTTACCATTATCAAGGAGTGCCTCAAAAATGTATATCAAGCACACGGCATCAACATTGATATCGATCACATACCTATCGACGATGCAGAAACATACAAGTTATTCCAAGAAGGAAAAACCGTAGGTGTATTCCAATTTGAGTCGGCTGGTATGCGTAAATACATGAAGGAACTAAAGCCAACCGTCATGGGCGATCTGATTGCGATGAATGCGCTATATCGACCAGGACCAATGGACTATATCCCACAGTTCATCCGTCGTAAACATGGACAAGAACCTGTAACCTATGATATCCCCATCATGGAGAAATACTTGAAAGACACCTATGGTGTAACGGTATATCAAGAGCAGGTGATGTTGCTGTCTCGTTTATTGGCAAACTTTACCCGTGGTGAGAGCGACCAGTTGCGTAAAGCGATGGGAAAAAAGATTATGGCCATGCTGGCAGAATTGAAACCAAAATTCATCAACGGTGGAAAAGCCAACGGACATAACGAAAAAGTACTAGAAAAGATTTGGGCAGATTGGGAGAAATTCGCATCGTATGCGTTCAATAAATCGCACGCAGCATGCTATTCGTGGGTAGCTTACCAAACAGCTTACCTGAAAGCTCACTACCCAGCCGAATTTATGGCGGCCAACCTTACTGTAGCCAAAGATGACATCAAGGATGTTACAAAGTTCATGGACGAGTGTAAGGCAATGAAAATATCTGTGCTTGCCCCAGACGTCAATGAATCAGGATTAAACTTTACGGTAAATAGTCAAGGTGATATACGCTTTGGTTTGGGCGGCGTCAAGGGTGTAGGCGAAGGAGCTGTAGAAGCAATCGTATCTGAACGTAATAAAAATGGCAAATATACGGATATCTTCGATTTTGTCAAGCGTATCAATCTACAAGCGTGTAACAAGAAGACCATAGAAAGTTTAGCACTAGCTGGAGCTTTTGACTGCTTTACCAATTCATATCGCGAGCAACTTTTGAGCACCAATGTCAAAGGAGAGAATATGCTAGATATATTGATTCGTTTTGGCAATAAATACCAACAAGATCAAACAGCGAATAACATGTCTCTCTTCGGAGATTTAGGTGGCGGTATGGGCGTAGATATTCAGTTGCCCGAATTGCCACAAGTTCCTCGTTGGTCAGCAATTGAGCGACTGAACAAAGAAAAGAATCTGATTGGTATTTTCCTGTCTGCCCATCCTCTTGACGATTGGGAATTTGAGGTGCGCGATGTATGTAGCATCACGGCAGCCGAACTCACTCAATTCGATGCATGGCGCAAACCAGAAGCACGAAATGTGACTGTATCTCAAAATGAGGAAGAACCTACAGAAGAAGGCGAAGATAAAGCAAAGATAGACCCTACACAATGGATTATAAAGAATGAGAATCGTCCGTTGTTCTTTGGCGGTATTGTAGTTGAGGCAGAGGAACGAATATCACAAAAAGGTAATCCATATGGTAGGTATGTCATTGAAGATTATTCTGGTAGTTATCAATTCACTCTCTTTGGAGAAACCTACAAGCAATTTGCAAGTATGCTGAAACCAAGCATATACGTTTTCATTACAGGCATGATACAACAGCGCGGAAGTAACCAAAAATGGTTCAAACCCAAACCAATAGCAGAAGCTGAATATGAATTAAATGTGCAACAAGTGGATTTAATGAGCGATGCGAGCAAACATGCCAACATGATTACTATCGACATTCCTCTAGAGAATATACAACCTTCGTTGATAGATGAATTATCTGAGATTTGCAACGCGAATCCAGGAAGCATTCCGTTGCACTTGCGCATATTCGATGATATCAAACAAAATATCATTACATTGGTTGCGCCACCAGTAAAAATGAATCAACCATTCTACCATTGGATTAAGCGACAAGAATACGAAGATATATTTATTCACAAGACCACTTAGTAGATAAGAATCTTACCCGGGAAATTGCGATAAGACTTCGCCTACCACATAATTGCTGCCTCCGATGAAGATAATATCTTGGTTGGAGGCATCTTTTTGTGCCGCAGTTAGCGCATCATTTACCGATGAGAAAAATCGATGTTGCTGAGAATATGGATGAAGACGTTGCCAACGCGATTGAAGTTCCGAAGCAGGTAGCGCACGGGAAGTAGTTGGTTGCGTGAAATAGTACACTGCCTCTGTGGGCAATAATCCCAAAACGGTATCAATATCCTTATCTGCAACCATACCGAGAATAATATGCAAGCATTGGTGGGATTGTGAGATAAGATGAGATAATTGCTCTGCCACATAGCGGATGCCATGACCATTATGTCCAGTGTCACAAATGGTTAAAGGCGATTGGGATAAAACTTCCCATCTGCCCCTCAATCCTGTGAGAGAGCAAACATGAGCAAATCCCTCAGCAATAGATTCCTTGGATAATTCCACACCACATATATTTCGCAGCACTTGCAATGCCACAAAAGCTGTTTGTTGATTTTTATCTTGATAGTCGCCCTGTAGTTGGCATTCTGGTGCTTCTTTTAAGCGGCGCTTACGCATATAACCACATTGATCTGCAAACCAAATTCTACAATCGGTTGTTTCTAAACCTTCTCCTAGTATATCACAAGTCTGAGCTTGATTAAGAAACACATCCTTGGTTTCTATATCCGTCTCACCTATTACGCATGGCACATGCTTTTTCAATATTCCCGCTTTTTCTTCCGCTATTTTTGATAGTGTATCACCCAAGAACTCGGTATGATCGATGCCGATATTCGTAATAACAGAAAGCAAGGGGGTGAGTATGTTTGTGCTATCCAAACGGCCACCCAAACCCACCTCAACGACCGCTATGTCTACCTGCTGCTGTGCAAAATACCAAAATGCCAAAGCCATTGTGGTTTCAAAGAAAGAAGGGCGAAGAGTGTCTAAGAACTCGCGATTATCCGCCACAAACTGCACTACCATTTCCTCAGGAATCATCTTGCCCGAGATACGAATACGTTCGCGGAAATCCACTAAATGAGGCGAAGTAAACAACCCTACCCGATAGCCCTGCGCCTGCAATACCGCAGCAATAAGATGCGATGTAGAACCCTTGCCATTTGTGCCCGCCACATGCACCGCACGCAAGGACTGATGCGGATTTCCTAAATGTTGCATGAGGCGATGGGTATTGTCTAAACCTGGTTTGTATGCAGCAGCCCCTACCAAATGAAATGCTGGTTGAGAGGCATAGAGGTAATCAATGGTTTGATGGTAAGTCATATGGTTGTATCAAAAAAGCACGCAAAAGTATAAAAAATTTTGCATATACACAAAAAAAGTTGTACCTTTGCAGGAAATTTATGCGATAATGCAGTATTCCGTAGTACATTTGAAATATTCCTTTTTAGAGGAATGGGAGCAAGACTTGCTGGAGCAAGCCCTGTGCGACATCGGTTTTGAGGTGTTTGATGGGGAAAACGCCTATATTCAAACAGCAATATTAGACGAGAATAAGGAAGCATTAAACCTATTGATCGCCGAAACCGAAGGCGTGGAAATTATGGGAATAGATTTATGCGAAGATATCAACTGGAATGCCGCTTGGGAGGCAGAGCACGAGATAGTGGAATTGCCATTGGGGGTGCACATTACGCCACATTGCGCTTTTGGTGCAGGTCATCATGAGACTACTAGCATGATGATAGAAGCACTTTTGGAAGCACAAGAACAAGGATATTTCGAGCAAAGCCGCCATGTACTGGACATGGGTTGTGGCACAGGTGTGCTAGGTATCATGGCAAAAAAATGTGGAGCAATGAGTGTCGTAGCGGTTGATATTGATGATAAGAGCATTGCGAATAGCATAGAGAATGCAGAAGCCAACAATGTGACATTGGATGTTCGTTTGGGCAGTACCCCACCTGAAGGTACATTTGATTTGATACTAGCGAATATACATCGAAATATCTTGATTGAACATATGCCTGCATATGCCAAGATATTGAAAGACGGTGGCGAATTGTGGCTTAGCGGTTTCTATGAGGAAGATATCAAACATTTGGAACGCGCTGCAAAGGTAGTGGGACTACAATCCGTTCAGACTAAAGAATGCAAAGAATGGAGATGGGTAAGAATGAAAAAATGAATACGATTTGCGCTATATCAACTCCCTATGGTAGCGGCGGAATAGCCGTGGTACGCGTTAGCGGAGCATCTGCAATACAGATTGTGGACACCTTGTTTCATGGACGAAAATCGCTCATGGAAGCTGCAGCATATACCGTGCATTATGGAGAGATTGCTAATAGAGAGGTAAAAGATGAGAGGTTAGAAGTGCTTGACCAAGTGTTGGTGAGTGTATTCCGCGCGCCTCATTCGTTTACGGGCGAAGATGTGGTGGAGATTGCTTGCCACGGCAGTACATATATTCAGCAGACACTACTGCAATGGCTGGTAGATGCAGGTTGTCAATTGGCGAAAGCAGGCGAATTTACCCAACGCGCTTTCCTCAACGGCAAGATGGACTTGACCGAGGCAGAAGCTGTAGCCGACTTGATTGCAGCACAAACCAAAGCTGAAAAAGATTTGGCACTCAGTCAATTGCGTGGTGGCATATCCAACGAATTGGCGACCTTGCGCGAACGACTGCTGACTTTCACTTCACTCATCGAACTGGAGTTAGACTTTGCCGACCACGAAGAACTGGAGTTTGCCGACCGCAGCGAGTTATTTGCTCTCGCGCAAGAGATTGACAACAAGATAAGCAGTTTGGTTAATTCTTTCAAGACGGGTAATGCCATTAAGCAAGGTATTCCTGTGGCAATTATAGGTGCGCCTAATGTGGGCAAGTCCACATTGCTCAATGCGCTACTTGGCGAAGAACGCGCTATCGTAAGCGACATACAAGGTACTACGCGCGACACGGTAGAAGATACATTGGTGCTTAGCGGTATGCTCTTCCGATTTATAGATACAGCAGGCATGCGCCAGACGGATGATACCATAGAGAGCTTGGGGATTGAGCGTAGCCGTCAAGCAGCTCAAAAAGCGGCGGTAATTATCCATTTGCAAGATGCATCACAACCTAGCGATACTCTGTCACAATTAACGGATATAGAAGATAAGAAAGTTATTCAAGTTTACAACAAAGTAGATTTATTGGGCGAGCACGAACAGAGAGCCGATGGAGCGATCTGGATTTCAGCTAAGAGTGGTGACATAGAGGTACTAAAGCAAAAGTTGGTGGGTTTTGCTAGCGAGCAATACGACACACGCAATGCGGTGACTATCAGTAATACACGCCACTACGAAGCCCTCGCGCGTGCACAGGGGGCCATCAAGCGAGTGCAGGATGGATTGCAGATGCAAATCAGCGGCGAATTTCTTAGCATGGACCTGCAGGACTGCTTAACTGCATTGGGCGAAATCACAGGACAGATAACCTCGCAGGAGGTACTAAATAATATTTTTGGTAAGTTCTGTATCGGAAAGTAGGTGGATGCTATAAAGTGGATAGTGTATAAGATAAGGGTTATGAGAAAAAGGATAAATATTATATTAGGTGCATTAATCACGCTGTTGAGTGGGTGCAAGACTCAAAAAGACTTGCCTATGCAAAGCGATAGGATTATGGTGCTATATGGTCCGCCTGCATATTTCCAACAGCAAGACACCCAGCAGCAAGACACCCTTTCGCAAGAAACCATGCCAGAGAACAATTCTGCAAATGACTTAATCGCCAAATAAATTATAAATAGTAAAATCGTAAATAAAATGATATATTCCATGACAGGCTACGGCAAAGCAGAGTGCTTGGTAGCCAACAACAAAAAATTGGTTGTAGAAATCAAGAGTCTCAACTCCAAATCGTTGGATCTCAATGTGCGCATTGCTCCGCAACTACGCAGTAAAGAGTTAGAAATTCGCACACTTATAGCGCAACGTCTTGAGCGCGGTAAACTAGACCTGAGCATCTACTACCAAGACGCTGCGCAAGGCGAAGAAGCAATGACCTTTGCACCTATCAACCACGATGCTTTCGCATATTACTATAAGGAACTATTGAGTTTGCAGCAAAAATTAGGATGGGAAAACAACCAAGATATTATTGCAGCTATCATGCGCATGCCCGACGTCACGAAGGTACAAGACTTAGGCGAGATTAGCGACGATGAATGGACTGTGGTGCTGCAAACTATTGAGGAGGCTGTAAAGCAGTTCAATGCCTTCCGCACACAAGAAGGAGCATCGCTTTATCATATGTTCTGCGAGAAATTGGATGCAATAGCAGGTCTGTTGGCAGAGGTGGAGCCCTATGAGCAAAGTCGTGTGGAGAAAATCAAGGCTCGCATTGAAGCGAACTTAGAGCAACTGAGTGCCACTACACAGCAAGCCATAGATCGCAATCGTCTAGAGCAGGAGATGATTTATTATATTGAAAAACTAGACATTAACGAAGAGAAAGTACGTCTAACGAACCACTTGAAGTATTTCCGCGAAACGATGAGCGGCGAAGGAGCTGGCGTGGGTAAGAAACTTGGTTTCATTGCTCAAGAGATGGGACGCGAGATAAATACCCTAGGCAGCAAGAGCAACCAAAGCGAGATGCAGATTATCGTTGTAAAGATGAAAGATATCTTGGAACAAATTAAAGAACAAGTATTGAACGTATTATGATCGTAATTCTCTGTGCGCCCAGCGGTTCGGGCAAATCAACAATGGTCAAACACCTGCTAGAGACTTATCCTGGCAAATATGAACTATCTATATCTGCCACTACACGTGCTCCACGTGGGCAAGAACAACATGGCAGAGAATATTATTTTATCTCGCGTGAGGAGTTTGAACAACATATTTCGAATGACGATTTTATCGAATATGAGCAAGTGTATGAGGGATTGTATTATGGCACTTTGAAGTCGGAAATTGAGCGCATACAATCAGCAGGACGCACAATAGTATTCGATATTGATGTGAAAGGCGGATTGAATTTGAAGAAGATTTTTGGCAATGAGGCGTTGGCGATATTCATTGCACCACCTTCGGTGGAGGAACTGTCGCGTCGTTTGCATGGTCGTGGCGACACTAGCGAAGAAATGATACGAAAACGACTGGCGAAAGCTGAGATTGAAATGGCAGACGCACCATACTTCGACAAAATCGTGGTGAATGATGATTTGACTAAAGCGAAAGCAGAATTGGATAAGTTGGTAAATGTAGATTAAGCGGATGAAAATTGGAATATACGGAGGATCGTTTAATCCGATTCACTTTGGACATATCGGATTAGCCAAATGGGTGGTAGAACACACCGACATTGACCAAGTATGGTTGATGGTTTCTCCCAATAATCCTCTAAAAGATAGCCACATTTTAGCTGACGAAGAACTGCGATTGCAACAAGTTACTGAGGCGATTGCGTCGCTAGACGAATGTGCTAACCGCATTGTGGTTTCTGATTTTGAGTTTCATCTATCACGCCCCAATTACACAGCTAACACGTTGCGAGCACTCACGGACAAATATCCCGAGCACGAGTTTACACTCATCATAGGCGAAGATAACCTATCTATATTTCATCGATGGCGTGAGAGCGAGTATATCCTACAGCATTTCCGTATGATGGTCTATCCTCGTCATGGCTGCGCTCCATACCAACTGCCCAACGCAAAAGATTTGCAGATATTGTATGGCGCACCCTATTTCGATATTTCCTCTACGGAAATACGCAAAGGACTTTGCTAAAAAAAGAAAAAAATGTTACCTTTTTATTTGCATATATAAAAAAAAAGTGTTACCTTTGCAGACGAAATACTTAACAAAGTATGATATTAACATTATTATCAATTATAAATTAATTAGTTACTATGATTCGCACAACATTCAACCAGCTGAGAGAAGTGAAGGATAGCCTTCCAAAAGGTAGTTCGGCTATTATTGCCGAAGAGTTAGGAATTGCAGCAGACGACGTGAGAGCATTCTTCAATGGCACTGCTACCAATGGATATCATATTGAACAAGGTCCTGACGGAGGTATCGTCGTTTTGGAAGACACACGTATCTTGGAAGTTGCCTTGCGTGTGGCTTGGGCTAGCAAGCACGCGCTCTAAGGGTTGCGCTTTTGTATAGAAAAAATGAATAAAAAACTATTTTGTTTAGCACTAGCGCTGATAGGCGTTGGTGCTTTTTCGTATCAAGCGAAAGCAGATGACGATACGAAAGGCATATCACTAGAGGTGGGAGCAGATATCGTCAGTAGTTATCTGTGGCGTGGATATAATTTAGGCGGCTTGTCTATACAACCATCCGTCACCTTAGATTGGAATGGTCTCTATCTGTGCGGATGGGGAAGTTTTGGTGCGGATAGTTGGTTGTTCAGCGAGTTCTGTCCAGAGTGGGACATCACCATCGGTTATGATGACTATGGTGTGCAATTAGACTTGACCTACCTTCACTATTTTGATGGCGAGTATTTCCCCACAGGAGGCGGAAAGGCAATCATGTCGCAAGAACAGTATGACGAATTGTCAAGCAGCACATTGGAAGCACATGCTGGTTTTCATCTTGGAGACCTAGTGGATAATGTGCCACTATCTATAGATTGGTACACTACGATATGTGGAGCGGACCACTATATTAACGAAGATAACAACCGAGAACGCGCATGGTCAACCTATATTCAATTTGGCTACGATATAGATTTGCCATTGGATATCGTTTTAGGGCTCAAAGTGGGACTTACCCCATGGAAGGGAATGTACAGCGACTATGAGGAAGTATGGAATAATGGTCGTAGCGTGGGATTAAACAACCTGCAACTGCGTCTTGAGCGCGAGTTTGAGCTTGGAAACCTATATATTAATGCATGGGGAGAGGCTATGTTCAACTGCTATGGTGTAGAACGACACAATATCATCCAAGCAATAGGCGAAAATGAAGACCAACGCCTGAACGGATGTATTGGTATAGGTGTGTATTTCGGTAACGAATGGTAATTTAGCTTTTTAATATGAAGAAGTGGATTGCATTGGGATTCGCCGTGATAGCAGCAATGGTGCTGCTATTATTGCCTAATGAGCCCAAGAAACAATATTTTCACCACCAAGGGAATATCTTTGGAACTTACTACAACATCCGATACGAGGGCACGAAGGACTTACACCAAGACATTCAAGTGCGTTTGCAAGCGTTTGATAATTCGCTCAGTATGTTCAATCCCAACTCGGTCATTAGCAAGATCAATCGTAACGAGCCAGTAACTACGGACTCTCTTTTTGAGGCGATGTACACAGAGGCTCGCCACGTGAGCCAATTGTCGGAAGGCGCTTTTGACATCACAGTGACACCACTGGTCCATGCTTGGGGATTTGGCAAAAAGACTCAAGACCCCAAGACGAAAGAGCAAGACATCCATATCGATAGTCTCAAGACCTTGGTGGGCTATGAAAAGATTCGATTGGAGAATCATTGCATAGCCAAAGACGACGAACATATCACCCTGGATGCCAGCGCAATTGCCAAAGGATATGCCTGCGATGTGGTGGCAGACCTGCTACGTAAGAACGGGTGCAACAACCTGCTGGTAGATATCGGTGGCGAAGTAGTGCTGCAAGGCGTTAATCAAAAGGGTGAAGCATGGCGAGTAGGTATTAGTCGTCCAAAGATCGATGCCATGGGTATGGAGAAGGAACTGCAAGAAGTGATTGCCAGCAACGCTCTTTGCATGGCCACTTCGGGCAATTATCTACAATACTACTTTGTCGATGGGCAACGCCGCAGCCATACGATTGATCCACGCACAGGACGCCCCGTACAGCACTCGTTGTTGAGTGCCACGGTAATTGCCAGCAGCGGTATGCGTGCTGATGCATTGGCTACTGCCTGCATGGTTTTAGGCGAAAGAGAAGCATTGGAGATGATTGATAATGCCGAAGATGCAGCATGCTATCTCATCGTGGCAGAGCACGACACATTGCGCGTAGCAACATCTCAACGATGGCCTTTTTAAACGAAATTTTACTAAAAATGCACTTTTATTTGCATATGTAAAAAAAATGTAGTAATTTTGCAGGCTGATTTTGTAATATGACGAAAAAGGGACTTTTTATAGCATGCATGGTATTGATGCTCGCAGGATGTAGCGAGTATCAACAGTTGTTGAAATCTACCGATCCTGACTTGAAGTATGAGAAGGCGTTGGTGTATTTCAACGACGAGCAATATGTCAAGGCACAAACATTGCTTGACGACATAACTACCTATTATCGTGGCACAGACCGCTCGCAGGATGTATTGGCATACTTGGCACGTTGTTACATGGGGCAAGAGGATTATATCTCGGCTTCGGAATATTACCAAGCCTATATTCGCAACTATCCTAAAGGACGTTATATTATAGAGGCACGTTTTCAGGTGGGCCATTGCTACTACCTCAACGCCCCAGATGCACGTTTGGATCAAGCCGACACTAAGAAAGCTATTGAGTTCTTCACCCAATTTGTGGAACTCTATCCAGAAAGTCCATACGCTGAGCAAGCTTACAGAGAGATGAATGAGCTCTATGACAAATTGGCTTATAAGGAGTACTTGAGCGCAAAACTCTACTATAATCTAGGCACCTATTTGGGCAACAACTACCAGAGTGCTGAGCTGGTTGCCAAAAATGCTCTGAAGAACTACCCTACCAACAAACACCAAGAAGAGTTGAGTTGGTTGGTCTTGCAGGCAAAGTATCAACAAACCCTGAACTCTGTGGAGCAGAAGAAGTTGGACCGTGCAAGAGAGACGGAAGATGAGTATTATAGTTTCATTACCGAATATCCTGATTCTAAGCATCGCGCTACAGCCGATCGTATCGGAAAGGAAATGAAAAAACTGCTAGAATAATACATACTAGATACAACTAGCAGAAACATAATCAAAGAAAACTAAAATACAAAAAAAGATATGATTGATTACAAACAAACCAAAGCCCCAAAAACAACTATCACAAGGGACCTCAACGAGTTGACCGAGAAAGTAGGCAATGTGTATGAGACAGTGGCCATCATCGGCAAACGAAGCAACCAAATCAGCAACGCACTCAAAAAAGAGTTAGACGCTAAGTTGCAAGATTTCTCTGTGCCACAAGACTCTATCGAAGAGACATTTGAGAATAAAGAGCAGATTGAGATTTCTCGCAGCTACGAGAAATTGCCAAAGCCAACGTTGATTGCCACCCAAGAGTTTATCGATGATGAACTCATTTTCCGCAGCGGCAATCGTGATGAGGTGCTGAAGTAAGCATTGACTCTCGCTGGAAAACATATTTTAGTAGGAGTTAGCGGCGGTATTGCCGCATACAAAATTCCTGAACTGATACGCTTGCTAAAGAAAGCAGGTGCAGATGTACAAGTGACAACCACCAAGAACGCCTTGGAGTTTGTCACTTCTCTTACGCTGCAAACCGTCAGTGGACACAAGGTCTATTCCGATGTTTTTGCAGCTATCAACGAGCATAGTACCGAACACATTTCCCTACCCGATTGGGCAGATTTGATGCTCATTGCTCCAGCGACAGCGAACGTGTTATGCAAGATGGCAAATGGTATTGCCGATGATGCATTGACCACCACATTTGCTGCTATGCGCAAACCCGTGGTGATTGCACCTGCTATGAATACCAACATGTATGAGTCGCCTGCCACTCAAAAGGCCATTCACGAACTATCCACTTGGGAGAACATCACCATGCTTGATGCAGACAGTGGAGAACTGGCTTGTGGAACTAGCGGCAAAGGCAGAATGCATGAGATAGAGGTATTGGTAGCAGCTGCGGAATATGCACTAACACCCAAGACATTGGCAGACAAACATGTGCTCATCACCGCAGGTCCTACCCAAGAAGCCATAGACCCCGTGCGTTATATCAGCAATGCCTCTACTGGAAAGATGGGCTATGCCCTCGTGCGCGCGTGCCTAAATAGAGGTGCGAAAGTTACGTTGGTTAGTGGTCCAACCCATTTATCGCTCAAGGCATGGCAAGCGTTTTGTCCACTAAAAGTGGAAGATGTAGTGTCGTGCCAAGAGATGTGCGAAGCCACGGTGCAAGCATTTGATCAAGCAGATATAGCCATCCTATGCGCTGCTGTGGCTGATTTTACTCCAAGCGAAACTGCAGATAAGAAGATTAAAAAGCAAGCAGGGCAAGAAGAAATGTCTATTCACTTGAAGACTACAACCGATATCGCTGCTCGATTGGGCGTTGCGAAACAACGCCATCAAACATTGGTCGGTTTCGCATTGGAGACCCATGACGAAGAGAGCAATGCCGAGCGTAAGTTGCGCAGCAAGAACCTCGACATGATTGTCCTGAACTCTCTGCAAGAAAAAGGTGCTGGGTTTGGCGTTGATACTAACAAAGTCACCCTTCTCTATGCTGATGGCAGAAAAAAAGACCTCCCACTTCTTTTGAAGCAGGAGGTTGCTGAAGCTATTATCGATTCTATCTAAATTAATTCTTCAATTTGTTCAAAAGCGTTCCCAAGAGAGATTTATCTTCTGGGGTATTCGCAGCATCTGACGCAACAGTTTCTTCAGATTCTGGTGCCCACTCTTTGCGCTCTTCAATTGTTCCTAATTGATTTTGAACAAAGGCAATAACATCGTTGAGTCCCTCTGTGAAGTGCGCAAAATCCTCTTTATAGAGGAAGACTTTGTGCTTCTCGAATTGTGGTGGTTCTGCTTCGCCCGTTTGCTTACGTTTGCTCTCTGTGATGCACAGATACAAATCCTCATTGCGCGCCTTTTTAACATCCAAATAATAGATGCGTTTGCCAGCTTTCACAGATCGTGAATAGACGATTTCTGGCTCATTTTTTGCTTCAAATCTACGATTTTCCATCTCTTTTATCTTGCTTTTTTGTTTATTGCGCTGCAAAATTACTATTTTTTTTGGATATACACAAAAAAAAACGAGTGATATTTTTGAAAATGGTAATTTTTGTTTGTGTTCGTCTTGCGCAATTCAGAAAAATATAGTAACTTTGCAGCGTGAAGTCAGATGATAGTAGTTATTAACTATTAACTGACTGAGCAGACATATTATAAAAGCGTTTATTAGCGCTTGTTTTGGTATCACGAAATCTGGAAAATTTCACCCTATCCAAGACAAGAAGGCAGTAAACGCCCTTTGGGATATGTATATCCCGCCCGCAGAGCGTCCATACATGGACTGCTCTGTTTGGTGGCATTTCATATTCGGCGTGGGCGTTGCATGCTTATTCTTATAGGGTAGGTATTCCAGAACCTCGTGATAGAGAATAAGCAAAGGTAAGGTTCCACGCTTTTTGTATGCCTATACAACTGGATACAAAAAACTAAATGGATATGAAACAAACTATTCTTCTAACTATTGCTTTGATGCTTACCATTGCGTCACATGCACAAATCATCTTTGAAAATGAAGATCAAAGATGGCAACTGACAGGAGTCGCATCGAATGACGATTTTACTGCCATTTTTTGTGACATTACTATTCTAAATAATAAAGCAGGATGTTTTGAAGTACACGAATTTGACAAAAATGCAAGCATTTATATTTCAGGTAGTTTCGGCAATTCAAAGTTACTAGAATCAACCTTTGAAGGATACTACAAACCATGGCATCGATACACAAATGTTACCAACTGGAATTATTATAACCGAGGCAATCAATACAAAATTGCACACGCCACATTTTATTTTCCTCGTATTCCTGCTGGCATCACTTCATTCAAATTACATTTCTATGGTGGTATAGGACATCCTGAATATAAACGTAAGAGTTATGTTTGCCCAGCCTTTACTGCAAACATTTCAGCGCCTAATAATAAGAACACCACTCCACAAACACATTGGACGGAAAACGAACTACGTGATACATGGGAGAATAAAATTGGTGCGCCAATTGAAGGTATTTATAACTTCATCGCTACCTCTAATACAAAATATTGGGGAAATATACGCCATAAATTAGCTATCATCAAAGAAGGTCAAAATTACAAAATCATATACCTTAGTGGCTCAAATGACAACATTTGGAAAGAAGGAGAATTGAAAGGAACATTTTCTGCTACAACTACCCCTGGATTATACAAAGTCAATACTTGGTATCTTGAAAACAAGACACACTCTAAAGCAGATTTTTACCTGGAGTACGACAATCGAAAGATTACACTATATGATGCTAAGAACTATGTGGAAACTATTTTTATGAAACTATATCCCGAGTATGACATTGATGAGACAACTGCACCTGTAAACAACACCGTTGAAGAAGATCAACTTAAAGGTAATGGTAGTGGTTTCTTCATTAGTACGAATGTCATTGCAACGAACAATCATGTAGTAGAAAATGCAAAACGCATAGAGGTAGTCATTCAAACGCCTCAAAAAGTGAGCCATCATGATGCAAAAGTGCTCTGCGTTGACAAAGTAAACGATTTGGCATTAATAACAATAGAAGACTCTTCATTCCAAAATATAGAAACACTTCCATATAATATTCAATACAGAAGTTCAGATGTTGGCTCGTCCGTATTCACTATGGGTTATCCTATGGCGCAAGCAATGGGGACTGAAATCAAAATCACCGATGGTATCATTAGTTCAAAGACAGGTTACGAAGGTCAAATAGCCATGTACCAAATCTCTGCTCCTATCCAACCTGGGAATAGCGGAGGTCCTATGTTTGACAAGAATGGACATCTCATTGGCATTACATCCGCTGGCATACCTGGCGCAAACAATGTGGGGTATGCCATAAAGAGCAGTTACCTTCATCAACTAATAGATGCTGCTCCTATACACATTCAAGACATAACACAAGAACCCAACAAACAAGAATTTGTGGAGATGATTAAAACATTCTCTCCTTATGTTGTAATGATATTGATTTATTAGCCAAATGTTTCCATTTTAGGGACTTTATAACTTTATTATTAACTTAAAAATTTTACTACAATGAAAAAAGTTTTTTTAGCTGTGGCACTGACCACATTGCTATTGTGCAACGCCAATGCACAGAATTCAGAAATTGAGGCAGCAATGCAGGAAACTAAAGTTGAACAATTCCTAAAGGAGAATAGCTTTGTAAGAGAAGATCAAATTACATCCTACGTAGGTAAAGGTTTAGAGGTTTATGCTAAGATTTTTACTGATTTGACCAGTGGAAAACGAATTGCTGCTCTTGAATTTTATACACAAAATCAAGTAGCTGCAGGAACAGCCATGAATATAGCAGCAAGTTTAGCATCAGATGGTAAGAGTGCACAAGTAGTATCGGAAGAAGATATGGCAGCAAAGCCTTTGGGTTATCTTGATATGGACAATGTGCAAGATCTTATTACCGCTTTAGAAAACATTGTATTAACTGCGAATAATGCTTCTAAAAAAGATGTTTTTTCTATCAGTTATACAGCTCCTGGCGGAATTGATGTTTATTTTTCACAAGGTATCAAAGATATGTGGGGCATTAAAGGAGATGCATCTGTCGTCTTTAGAAAAAAATGGTATGGAATCAATGAGTATGGTGTTCGTAGCGTACAATATACTCGCACTAAAGGTATAAAAATTGAAAATATAGCAAAACTTATTCCTATCATCAAAGATGCTAAAATCATTGCAGAAAAAGAACTAAATGCTTCTTATTCCTCTCAAATGCAGGTTGTTCCATTTAAACCTATTCAGCACACAGAAACATCTATCACTGATTCCGAAAATACTATCAATGAAAGTGAAATTACACCTAAACAAGAGGTTATAGCCAAGAAAGCTAAACCAGAAAAACCTCAAGAACTTTCAGACACACGTAAAAAAGAGGTTACAACTCATGTGATTCAAGTACAACAAGAATACACGAAACTAGAATTAACCTTTACTCCTATTTTTAGTGCTTATAAAAAAGTTGTTAGCCAACTGATGATGTCAAGAGTTTTAGAGGATTGGAAAACATTAGATGCCATTAGTGTATTAATGGAGAATCTAATAAAAGAGGATTGCACTATTGATAAAACATCCCTTGAAAAACAATTAGCGGAAAAAACTACACCTACCGAAATAATTGAAGTATTTAAAGCTTTCTTGTAATATCTTTTATAGTTTGCTAAGATAGCAAATAACACATTCACCCTGCAAGTCAT
>JAEIGA010003714.1_pt1 | contig 23774 bp, 17 predicted proteins | sample 9270691 | NCBI WGS metagenome assembly JAEIGA01 (sample SAMN17057246, study PRJNA624740) | gut metagenome | biome: biome; isolation source: fecal sample | host: Bos grunniens | place: China: Xizang | collected 2019 | reverse complement strand
TGCATAGCCTTTGAAGCACGGAGGTAGTTCTTACGAACGATGAGGTAGACCTTCTTACAGATAGATGCAAGGTATGTAGCCTCCTCGCAAGCGGTGTCACCACCACCTACAACCGCTACATCCTGCTTGCGGTAGAAGAAACCGTCGCAAGTAGCACATGCGCTAACGCCCATGCCGCGGAACTTAGCCTCAGACTCCAAGCCGAGGTACTTTGCTGATGCACCTGTACATACGATTACTGCCTCTGCCTCGATCTCGTGCTCGTGGTCTACGACAGCCTTGAATGGACGCTTTGAGAGGTCGATGTCGGTGATGATGCCCTTGCGAACATCTGCACCAAAGCGCAAAGCCTGCTGACGGAGGTCCTCCATCATTGCAGTACCTGTGATACCCTGAGGATAGCCAGGGAAGTTCTCGATCTCGGTTGTTGTTGTGAGCTGACCACCAGGCTCGATACCCTCGTAGAGTACGGGTGAGAGGTTAGCGCGTGAAGTGTAGATAGCCGAGGTGAAACCTGCAGGACCGCTACCAATGATCAAAACTTTTACTTTCTCCATAGTTCTGGTTGTTTTAGTTATAATTAAGTTTAGATGTCTATATATGTCTCAAATATCTATCGTGTGTTGAGGAAGTCGGCCACCTGCTCGCCCTCGTCGCGGAAGTCGTAGCCGTAGCCCACCATCATGTCGAGGCCCGCATCGCGCTCGCGGTCTGCCTCGGTCTCCTGGCGCATGCGCTTGAGGATGTTCTCCGCCGCAGCGATGGTCTCCTCCACCTCCTCCTTCGATGGTGCGTAACCCATTAGCGAGCTTAGCACATCAAAAGCGTATGCCGCCGCCATATTGTCGTAGCGCTTGTGCAGGGCGTTTAGCTCCTCAGTGATGGCATCGAGCGTAAGCTCTCCCTGTGCTATGCGGCGCAAGAGTGCCTCCGTGGTGCCCAGTGGGAGATACTGTCCCGCGATGTCTATCCACTCGGTGTGGTCATACTCCTCGGCGGTGTAGTCTCCCGCGCGGAGCATCGCACCCAACGATGCAGCAATGGCGCTGTTGTAGAGCTTGAGGCTTCGGGGTATCATCGACGCGCGTATCGTAGTGCGGTTGTAGCTGTATGTCTTGGCCTCGGGGTCGCGCTCCTGAAGGCGTGTAAGGGCATCCACACCACGCATCATCTTACCCGTAACAAAGGGGTTGAACTCCTCAAAGCATATGTTGTCGCGCTTCAGGCTGCGCTTGTCTCGCGATTTCCACTTCTCTATGTCGCGTATCGTGCCGTAGCTCTTCAACGAGAGCGCGGGCATAAGCAGCGTGTAGCCATCCTCCTCTACGAGGTAGGAGTAGGGCATATCCTGTGTGTCGTGGTGGCGCGTGTGGCGACCCAACACCACGGTATAGGGTCCCTCAATCGAGGGTGCCATAACATAGGCGCTACTTCCGAACTTCGTGCCTCGCTGGTGTACGGCTTGGTGCACAGCGCCACTCTTGAAGAGGTGGTTCGACTGGTTGGTGCCGCTACCTGCGTTGAAGAACGAGAAGATGCCGGCAATAAGCAGCGACGACTTGTGGTGCGACACGGTAAATGGACCCGCAAATACCGATGCCGCCTCGCCATTCTCGCAGTGGCAGTTGGCAAAGAAGAGCGTGTCTACAGCCGTGAAGCCGTTGCTAATCGTCGTATTTTCACCCACGAAGCAGCGCTCGATGCTCGATGCGCCATCTATCGTGGTGTCGTTGTCAAAGATAAAGTCCTTGGCGCGGACATCGATGCCCACATGGGCGTTGCGTCCCACCGTGCCATTCTCGAGGTGCGATGCGCCCTCAATCACTGCGCCACGCTCGATGCGTACCTCGCGGATGAAGCGTGCCCCCATCACGGTTGAGCCATCCTCCACTACGCCCATATCGCTGCGATGCTCCTCGGAGCGCTCTGTGGCCATCCTGAGGAGCTGCTCCACCGCCTCCTTGCGGTTGCGCATCATGGTCATGATGTAGGCTATCTGCGATGTCATCTCGCGATATATAATCGCCGTGCGCCCGCCATTCTCGTTCACCGCGGCAACACCCACACCCTCGCCAAAGGTCGAGGCGTGGCGGCACTCCATGCGTAGCACATCGTCTATGTGGCAGTCGTTGCCAATCGTGTAGTTGGCTATCGTAGAGTCCGAGATGCGTGTGCGTGAACCTATAGATGTGCGACCCTCGAAGCGTACATTACGCAGCTGCTCGGGGCGGAAGTCATCGCTCACGGTGACATCATCCCACGACAATGCAGAGCATCCGCGCTGCTCAAGCAGCACGCGCTCTTCGCTGCTAAGTACTCTTCGGTTGGCACTCATGGTTGTTAATCCTTTTTAGTGTAGACAACGCGCTTGGTGTCGAAGAACTCGTCGTCGAACATCGTGCGTATGTCGTACAAATCCCAGTGGCGGCGTGTTGCAGCAAGCTCCTCGGCAAGCTCTCCACCCTTAAGGTAGAGGATACCATTGGGAAGTGAACCCTTCTGTCCCTTGCGCAGCAGTGGCCATGCCCAGGGCATGAAGCGCGCCATCTCCGTAACGGCACGCGATACCACATAGTCAAACTTCTGGCCAAGCTGCTCGGCGCGCGAGTTCACGGCGGTGAGGTTGTCGATGCCCGCACCCGCCTTTATGCCCTCCACAACGCGAATCTTCTTGGCGATGGAGTCGCAACCCACAAACTCCACCTCGGGGAACATGATGGCCAGTGGCACAGAGGGAAAGCCTCCGCCACAGCCTATATCCACAACACGCGCTCCCGCCTCGAACTGGCACACCTTGGCGATGGCCAACGAGTGCAAGATGTGGCGTGTGTAGAGGTGTTCCATATCCTTGCGCGACACCACATTGATGCGTGCGTTCCACTCCTCGTAGAGCGCACCAAGGCTCTCGATTTGCTGCTTCTGGCGCTCGGTAATGTCCGGGAAGTGCTTAATTATTAGGTCGCTGTTCATGCTTTGTTTTGTTATGCCGTGATTTATTATCGTCGTGGTTTATTCTATATGATAGACTCCTTCTCCAAGAGCAGTTTGCATACGGCGGCCTTGGCACGGCGTATCTGCGTCTTTATGGTGTTTATAGGTCTACCGAGCTTCTCGGCTATCTCCTCGTAGGAGTACTCCTCCAAGAAGCGCATCTCGATAATCTGGCGATACTCCTCCGATAGCTCCTCCACGGCGCTATAGAAGTGACTGCGGCTCTGGTTCATAATCACCGACTCCTCGGGCGATGGCGTTGTGGCCTGTGGCGCACGAAAGCGGTCATCTATAGAGAGGTCGTTGGTGCGGCGGCGCAGGTGGTCCACCAGGGTGTTTCGTGCAATGGTGTATATCCACTGTCCGAAGGTGTAGCTGCGCGAGTAGTCCCCAATGTGCAGGTACACCTTGATGAAGGTCTCCTGAAGGAGGTCTGCTGCCGTATCCTTATCTCCGAGTCTCTGCTCAAAGAGGCGCATTAGTGCCTCGCGGTAGCGCGTGAAGAGATACTCGAATGCCTGCTGGTCGCCTCCCGAAGCCAGCTCCACCAGCTCGGTGTCGGAGGCTACGATGTAGTCGTCTATTTCCATATGCGCGAGGTGTTTGGCAGGTTGCGGCTCTTCTTGCTCCAGAGCATCCACTCCAACATGGGGCCCAGGAGGTCATATATCCAGTACTTGAGTGCCATATCTCGCTCTCCGAGCTTGTGTGCCACGCGGCGTGACGACCACACCGCAATAGCATAACGCGCCAGAAGCAAGCCTATTGCGCCGAGCTTGAGTTCGAGAGGTAGTATGACGATAATTGCAATGGCCACGATGAAGAACAACGCACGGCTGCCCAACTCGCGTGTGGTGAAGTGCTTGGCAGTGGCGGGGTAGAACTGGCGTGTGTTGCCATAGTAGCGCATCTGCTCCTTCCACTCCGACACCATGTCGATGCGCTCCTCCTTGACGATAGAGTGGCGCGACATAACCACCGATGTGCGCTTCGCGGTGGCAATCTCCTGTAGGAAGAGGTCGTTCTCGCCAATGTCTATGCCGAGATAGTTATATCCACGCTCGCTATCGTAGAGCTTGCGGTCGAAGCCATAGTTGCTGCGTGGGGCGTAGTAGGGCCTGCCCTCGATGGCACACACCATGGCGTTACGCATCTGGTTGAACTCTATCATGCGCATGATGTAGGTCGAGAGGTTGTTACCCTCGAAGTTGGGCACAGAGGGGGCGATGACCACAGAGCCACGCTCGAAGCCCTTAGCCATGGTCGCTACCCACTCGTTCGACACGGGCGTAGCTCCAGGGATGGTAAAGAGCAGAGAGTCGTACTGCGCCGACTTGATACCCACATTGAGCGCCTGCTTTGTAGAGATGTAGAAGCGCTCGTTGCTGCCACCCATGCGTGTGAGGCGCATGTAGGAGTGGTTGTCGCGTATGCGCTGCAGCTCGTCGTAGTAGTCGTTGTCGCTGCCGATGTACACCACCACAACCTCGTAGTGGTCATACTCCTGATGCAGGAGCGCGGGGAGCTCGTCAACCAAAAAACGCTCGCTCTCGCCACGCATGGGCACGATTATCGAGATGGCGGGATTCTCCCTGCGCTTCTCTCTTTCGCGCATAAGGCGAAACGAGATGATGCGATTGTAGACAACGGCGTAGTAATAAATCTGTATTGCAAAGAGTGTAACTGCCAGGAACACAAGTGCTATGCCCTGCCATGAGTAGTGCTCGAATATGTTGGTAAGAAACTCCATTTTCACTATAAAATTATAAGCGTACAAAGGTAATAAAAACAATTAACATCTGCAATTGGTGATTAACAATTATTTTTGTATCTTTGCGCGTTATATATACGCTATGAAATTTACACTGCAACATACCGCGCCAGAATCGAAGGCGCGCGCCGGTCTTATCGAGACCGACCATGGTCCAATCGAGACCCCAATTTTTATGCCCGTGGGTACTGCAGCGGCGATGAAGGGTATCTTCCACCGCGATGTGGAGAACGAGGCAAAGGCGCAGATTATCCTCGCCAACACCTACCACCTCTACCTCCGCCCAGGTATGGATATAATCGAGAAGGCGGGTGGCGTACACCAGTTCTCGACATGGAAGAAACCTATGCTTACGGATAGCGGTGGCTTCCAGGTCTTCTCGTTGGCTGCATGCCGCAAGCTCAAGGAGGACGGCTGCCACTTCCAGTCGCATATCGACGGCTCGCGCCATGTCTTCACGCCCGAGAGCGTCATCGACACCGAGCGTACCATAGGTGCCGACATCATGATGGCCTTCGACGAGTGCCCTCCTGGTGATGCTCCCTACGACTACGCCAAGAAGTCGTTGGCACTTACCGAGCGCTGGCTCGACCGCTGCTTCAACCGCTACCATCAGACACAGCCCAAGTGGGGTCACTACCAGTCGTTGTTCCCCATTGTGCAGGGCGCGGGCTATCCCGATTTGCGTGAGCAGGCGGCGCGTAATGTGCTGCAATACAACGCTGATGGCTACGCCATTGGTGGCTTGGCCGTGGGTGAGCCCACCGATGTCATGTACTCTATGATTGAGGTGTGTAATGCGGTGTTGCCGACCGATAAGCCACGCTACTTGATGGGTGTAGGCACGCCTATCAACATCCTCGAGGCTATAGACCGCGGTGTCGACATGTTCGATTGCGTTATGCCCACGCGCAACGGCCGCAATGGTCAGCTCTTCACATCGGAGGGTGTAATCAACATCCGCAACAAGAAGTGGGAGGCGGACTTCTCGCCCATCGACCCCAACGGCGTAACCTTCGTAGACCACCAGTACTCTAAGGCCTATCTCCACCATCTTGTCGTGTGCAAGGAGATGCTCGCGGCGCAGATTGCATCGCTCCACAATACGGCCTTCTACCTATGGCTTGTGGGCGAGGCGCGCAAGCATATCATCGCGGGTGACTTCAAGCCTTGGAAGGAGATGATGGTGGTGAAGCTTGGTCGCAGATTATAACCGTAACAATCGACTAATAGGATGAGAATAAGAATTTTACCATCGATGCCAGGTCTTCGCACCCTCGATAAATATATCCTGGGTAAGTTTCTGCGCACCTACATCTTCGGCATCCTGATGATGATTATCATCCTCGTGGTGTTCGACTATGTGGAGAAGGTCGATGACTTCACGGAGCTTAAGGCGCCAATGAAGGAGATTATTTGGGACTACTACATGAACTTCATCCCGCAGTTCGTGAGCCAGTTTAGTGCGCTGTTCACCTTTATCGCCGTAATCTTCTTCACCTCGAAGATGGCCATGCAGACCGAGATCGTGGCGATACTCTCGGGAGGTGTCAGCTTCCGCCGCTTTATGTGGCCCTATATTGTTGGTGCAACGCTAATTACGGCGATGAGCCTTGTGCTTAGCTTGTGGATTATCCCCGAGGGCCAGAAGGCGAGCGTAGAGTTCCAGAGTAAGTATCTCAAGAGTCAGCAGCTGGTGGAATACGACGACCATGTATATCGCCAGATTGAGGACGACACATACGCCTATGTGCGTGGCTTCTCGCCAGGCATGGAGCGTGTGCCTTTCTTCGCCATTGAGCGCTTCGAGGGCGCGGAGCTTGTCGAGACGCTCGATGCTGCAAATGCCACATTCGATGTGGAGTCGCAGCGCTGGACAGCACCCCGCTATATGATATATTCGCGTGGCGAGGATGGCACGCTCAGCGGTAAGCAGTATCGCAACCTCGACACCCTCGTCAACCTCGATGTCCGCGAGCTGGGCGATATATCGGGTGTGGTTAAGACCCTCACATACGAGGAGCTCAACGACTTCCTCGCGCAGCAGCGCAGCAAGGGCTCGGATGAGGTATTCCTTATCGAGGTGGAGCGCCATGCACGCTTCTCGTACCCCATCTCGACATTCATCCTCACGATTATCGGCGTGGCCCTCGCCTCGCGCAAGGTGCGTGGCGGTATGGGTATGCACATTGGTGTTGGTATTGCCTTGTGCTTCAGCTACTTGATGGTAGGTCGAGTGTCGGAGCAGGTTGCCATAAGTGGTTCCATTGAGCCATGGATTGGTGTGTGGCTGCCGAACATCATATTTGCCATAATCGCAATTTTTGTCTATCGTAAAGCCCCAAAATAGTCATGCAGAAAGTTAACGATATTGTCGCTTCGCTACGCCGTGGCGAGCGCCTCTCGACTGACGACGCCCTTGTGTTGTGGCGCGAGGCTCCGCTGTGGTTGCTCGGAGAGTTGGCTACCGAACGCAAGTTGGCTATGAGCGGTCGCAGTGTCTACTATAATAGAAATGTGCACCTCGAGCCCTCGAACATATGCCTCTTCAACTGTGAGTTCTGTTCGTTCCGCCGCAGGGAGGGCGACCCCGATGCGTGGGCGATGACTATGGATGAGGTTGAGGCACGCGCCAAGGAGCTGCGTAGCGCCGACATCACGGAGGTGCATATCGTGGGTGGCGTACACCCCAAGCACGACCTCAATAGCTATGTCGAGATGGTGCGCAGGGTAAAGCGCCAGCTTCCGCATGTTACGGTCAAGGCATACACCGCGGTCGAGATATTCTACATGATTAAGCGTGAGGGTGTCTCGATTGTCGAGGGCTTGCGCCGCCTTAAGGAGGCGGGCATGGAGTGTATCCCCGGTGGTGGTGCGGAGATCTTCGATGCCGAGCTTCGCAGCAAGATATGCCCCGATAAGTGTAGTGCCGAGGAGTGGCTTGCGGTACACCGCGCAGCCCACAATTTGGGTCTCTCGACAAACTGCACAATGCTCTACGGCCACATCGAGACCCTTGAGCAGCGTGTTGACCACTTAGATCGTCTGCGTAAGTTGCAGGATGAGGCGCCAGGCTTCGATGCCTTCATCCCATTGAAGTACCACAGTCGCAACAACCGTCTCTCGGCAGCTGGCGAGTGCTCGGTGGAGGAGGACTTGCGCACGATAGCCATGAGCCGCCTGTTTTTGGATAACATTCCGCATATCAAGGCATACTGGGTGTCGTATGGCAAGGCAACAACGGAGATGGCTCTGGCATTTGGTGCTGACGACATTGACGGTACGATTGGCGACACCACGAAGATATACTCCATGGCGGGAGGTACGGAGCGCCCCTCGATGAGTGTCGAGGAGCTTGAGTATATGGTGCGTGCTGCGGGCATGGAGCCTGTGGAGCGCGACTCACACTACAATGTCGTTATGCGTAATAAACCGCAAATGCCTAAGGCAGAGAGCGCTGAAGTTGCGACAAAGAGCGATAAAACTGAAAACCCAACACAGAAGAGCGAGAATAGCAAGAGTATGACAGAGAATAAGATTGCACCCAAGCGTGCGAGTGTTAAGCGCGATGCAGCCCCCAAGGCTGAGGCGAGTTCAAAGGGAACGGTGTCGAAGTTGTGGAACTTCTGCAAGTGGTTCTACCGCAACTTTAGAATAATCTCGCACATGATAATCATCGGCCTCTTCTGCCTCGTTCTGCTTGTCGTGCTCTACTTCGGCCTTAAGAGCGGCACACGCCACAATGAGACTATCGTAGTGCCCAACTTTGTGGGTGAGAACATCGACGATGCACAGCGCATAGCCAAGAACAAGGACCTCAATATCGTTGTGCGCGACTCTATCTTCGATGTAGACCTACCTGGTGGTACCATCGTCGACCAGTTGCCTGGCACATCGGATGTGCGCGATGTAACGGTAAAGCCAGGGCGCAAGATATATGTAACGATCAATGCCTATAGCCGCCGTCAGGTGAGTGTGCCTTATGTTGCAAAGCAGACTCTGCGTCAGGCACTTAACCAGATTGAGCGCTCGGGACTTACGGTAGATAAGCTCGTCTACGAGGCCGATATGACATCTACGGACTATGTCGAGAAGCAGGTGGTAGGTGGCAGGGAGATAGGCCCATCAACCAAGCGCAATGTCCCCGTGGGTACGGGTGTGACGCTCCATGTGACATACCATCGCAACGACCAGAATACCATAGCGCCTCGCGTTGTGGGTCTCTCGTTGGCCAAGGCTAAGTCTACGCTTTGGGACCACGGCTTGAATGTCGGTAAGATAACCTACGACGAGAGCGTAGGCGACATCATCGAGCGTCGTACGGCGCGCGTGTACATGCAGTCATCGGCCATCGGCTCATCGTTGCGTCGTGGTGCGAAGGTAGATATTCACCTCTCGGCAAACGATGCGCTGGTAGACTCGTTGCGACTATTGGCAGATAAGGATGCGGAGCGCGCCGAGGCGAAGCGTCGCAAGGAGCAGTTGGCAAAGCAGCGCGAGGCAGATAGCCTTGCAGCACTCGGTATAACAAACATTGAGGAGGAGTAGAAAGTGATAAACGAAGAACTATATAACCAGGAGGATGTAGAGCTCTTGGATGGCGTTGCGGATGGCGCAGACGAGGGTGACGAGATGTATGAGCACTTTGCGGTGACGGTGGATAAGGGTCAGTCGCAGATGCGCCTCGACAAGTACCTCACCATACGCCTTGAGAACACCTCGCGCAACCGCATACAGACGGCTGCCGATGGCAAGAACATCCTCGTGAATGGCAAGCCCCAGAAGTCGAGCTACAAGGTAAAGCCCCTCGACCAAATCTCTATCGTGATGCCCTATCCCCGCCACAAGGAGGAGATTGTGCCCGAGAATATACCCCTCGACATTGTCTATGAGGATGATGATGTTATCGTGGTGAATAAGGCTGCGGGCATGGTTGTACACCCTGGTGTCGGCAACCATAGCGGCACGCTGGTACACGCGCTGTCGTACCACCTGAGCGAGTTGGAGATGTTCTCCGAGGGTGACGCCCGCGCGGGACTTGTACACCGCATCGACAAGGATACCTCGGGATTGTTGGTCGTGGCGAAGAACGAGCGCGCCCATGCCGCCCTTGCAAAGCAGTTCTTTGACCACACCATCTATCGCCGCTATGTCGCCCTTGTGTGGGGTAATATCCCTGAGGATGAGGGTACTATCATCGGAAACATCGGCCGCAGCCCCAAGGACCGCTTGCAGATGTATGTCTTTGAGGATGGCTCGGATGGTAAGCATGCCGTTACGCACTTCAAGGTGTTGCGCCGCTATGGCTATGTTACGCTTGTGGAGTGCCGCCTGGAGACGGGCCGTACGCACCAGATTCGTGTGCACATGTCATGGCAGGGTCACCCCTTGTTCAACGACGAGCGCTATGGTGGCAACCGCATCCTTAAGGGTACAACCTTTATGAAGTATAAGCAGTTCATCGAAAACTGCTTCAAGCTCATCCCCCGCCAGTCGCTGCATGCACGAGCACTTGGATTTGAGCACCCCACAACAGGCAAGTATGTGCAGTTTGAGTCGGAGTTGCCCGACGACTTCAAGGCGGTATTGCAGAAGTGGGATACCTACACTGATGCTGTAGGCCTCGATATGGATGAGATTTAATCGCCGATTACACTAAAACAGAGACGCTTATGTTTCTACCAACAACAATAAAGGAGGTTGAAGCGCGCGGATGGTACGAGTTGGATGTAATCATCTTCTCGGGTGATGCCTACATCGACCACCCAGCCTTTGGCCCTGCGGTTATTGGCCGCATCCTCGAGGCTGAGGGTTACAAGGTTGCCATCGTGCCACAGCCAAACTGGCGTGATGACCTGCGCGACTTCAAGAAGTTGGGTAAGCCACGCCTCTTCTTTGCCGTTACGGCGGGTGCGATGGACTCGATGGTCAACCACTACACGGCCAACCTGCGCCTACGCTCGAACGATGCCTATACGCCTGGCGGTAAGGCGGGATTTCGCCCCGACCGCACGGTGGATACCTATACGAAGATTCTCAAGGAGCTCTACCCCCACACCCCCGTAGTAGTGGGAGGTATCGAGGCTTCGTTGCGCCGCCTTACGCACTACGACTACTGGAGCGATAAGTTGCAGCGCTCAATCCTCGCTACATCGGGTGCCGACCTGCTTATCTATGGCATGGGCGATAAGGTTATCCGCGATGTGGCAAAGGCTATGCGTAACGGCTTTAATATGAAGTTGTTACGCGGTTTGCGTCAGGTGGGCTTCATGGCCGATAAGGAGTATGTCGAGCGCTTGTACAGCGGCAAGACCATCGTGCTTAACTCTTTTGAACAGTGCGTTGAGGATAAGAAGAAGTTTGGTAAGAACTTCTGTGAGATAGAGGTCTTGAGCAACATGATGAAGTGCGAGACTACACTCGTGGAGCCCGTCGATGATAGGTATGTCGTGATTACCCCTCCCTATGAGCGTCTAACAACCGAGGAGCTCGACCACTCGTTCGACCTACCCTACGAGCGTGCGCCACACTATCGTTACAAGGGTAAGGGCGACATTCCCGCGTGGGAGATGATTAAGCACTCGGTAAACATCCACCGTGGCTGCTTTGGTGGCTGCTCCTTCTGCACCATCTCGGCGCATCAGGGTAAGTTCATCAGCTCGCGCTCGGAGCGTTCAATCCTCAAGGAGGTGGAGCGCATCACGCAGATGGAGGACTTCAAGGGCTACCTCTCGGATATCGGTGCCCCCTCGGCAAATATGTACCGCATGTCGGGACGCAACGAGGAGCTTTGCCAGAGGTGTAAGCGCCCCTCGTGCCTACATCCCAAGCTCTGCCCCAACATGAACAATGACCACTCTGCGCTCTTGGAGCTCTACCGCCGTGTGCGTGAGACAAAGGGCATCAAGCGTGCCTTCATCGGTAGTGGCATACGCTACGACCTGTTCGATGAGTCGGAGTACTTCGAAACTGTCGTTAAGCACCACACCTCGGGTCGCTTGAAGGTGGCACCAGAGCATACCGAGGACCATGTGCTAAACCTTATGCGTAAGCCCTCGTTCACCATGTTTGAGCGACTCAACTCGCGCTTTCATCAGATATGTCGTCGCAATGAGCTTAAGTATCAGCTTATTCCATACTTCATATCGTCGCACCCTGGTTGCACGGAGCGCGACATGCAGAACCTCGCATCGAAGGTGCTGGGCAAGCTAAACTTCAACCTCGAGCAGGTGCAGGACCTTACGCCTACGCCTATGACCCTGTCGTCGGTGATGTTCTACATGGGCGAGAATCCCTACACTGGCGAGAAGGTATATGTGGCGCGCTCGCAGGATGATAAGCGCAAGCAGAAGAGCTACTTCTTTGGCGGCAAGCTACCCGAGGCGCAGCCAAAGGGTAGGGCGGAGGTTCACAAGTCATCACGACGAGGCCCATCGCCATATAGGCCAAATAAGAAGCGCTAAAATATAATAGGCTGTCACATCGGTGACAGCCTATTATATTTTTATAAATCGTTTTAGAACAGACACTTATCAGCGCGCACTTGCTCGATAAGTCTCTCAATCTCGTGCCATACCTCCTCGCCGAAGGTTGTGCCGACAACCTCGATAACCTTGCCCGCGGTGATAGCGCCAATAGTACCGCACGCGCGAAGCGACAAGCCCTGCGAGAGGCCATACATAAAGCCCGCAGCGTAGAAGTCGCCCGCACCCGTAGTGTCAACACGCTTTGCCGCCGCCATGATGCCAACATGCACCATCTCCTCGCCACGCTTGATAAGTGCACCACGCATACCAATCTTCACAACGGCCAACTCACACATCGCTGCGATATGTTCGAGTGCCTTGTGCGGGTCGCTCTCGCCCGTGAAGGCGCGCGCCTCATCCTCATTGGCAAAGAGTATGTCTACATGCTTCTCGACAATATCGTGCAAGAAGTCGCGATTCTCCTCCACAACATTAAACGATGCAAGGTCTATGGCAACCTTGAGGCCATGCTCCTTGGCCTGCTCGATAGTGCGGCGGATAAGGTCGTGGTCCTGAACAAGATAGCCCTCGATATATAGGCAGTCGTAGCTATCCAAAATAGAGCCATCTATATCCTCTGCCTGTAGGTCTGCCGCAGCGCCGAGGTGTGTGACAAAGGTGCGCTCGCCATCCTCCGACACCAGTGCCAAGCACTTTCCCGAGCGGTGCTCCGAGCGGAGCATGAATGGCTCGATGCCGATGTTACGCAGTGCCTGCTCGTAGAACTCTCCCGTGGTATCCTCGCCAACCTTACCGATAAATCCCACCTTGCAGCCGAGGCGTGCCATAGCGCGAATGGCATTAGCCGCCGAGCCGCCAAGCGAGAGGGAGTAGGGGCAGCCCGCAACACTCTTTGAGATTGCCGTTTGCAGTTGGCTGTCTACGAGGCTCATAGAGCCCTTGGCAAGCTGATACTCCTCCAAAACATTGTCGTTTGCGAGGTTGACAAGCATGTCGGTAAGAGCATTTCCAATGCCTATAATGTTTCGTATCATGGGTTAGAGTTTTGTGTTTTACTATATTGATAATAACTTAACTAATTCTATATCAGCCTCCTTTATGGGCTTGCGCTCTGTTATAGCCTTGGATAGTGGCGTGTAGACCAGCTCTCCATTCTTTGTGCCTATCATCACATTGCGCTGCCCTGCCATGAGTGCTGTGATGGCCTCGGCACCCATGCGCGAGGCAAGTATTCTATCAGCTGCTGTGGGTGAGCCTCCGCGCTGCAAATGTCCCAATATCGTTACGCGAGCGTCGTACTCTGGAAACTCCCTCTTTATGCGCTCTGCTAATCCAAATGCGCCACCCGTCTCGGGGTTTTCTGCAACAAGAACGATAGCGGAGTTCTTACTCTTGCGAAAGCCGCGGTTTACAAGCTCGGCAAGCTGGTCTATCTCGGTCTCGCGCTCGGGGATTATCGCAGCCTCAGCACCCGAAGCTATAGCGCCATTAAGTGCAAGGTAGCCGGCCAAGTGTCCCATGACCTCGACAAAGAAGAGGCGCTCATGGCTTGTCGCGGTGTCGCGTATCTTATCCACAGCCTCGACGATGGTGTTTAGGGCGGTGTCGTAGCCTATGGTGACATCCGTGCCTCCGAGGTCGTTGTCAATAGTTGCGGGCAGACCAACAATGGGTATGTCGTACTCCTGGGCAAAGATGCGGGCTCCGGTGAGTGTGCCGTCGCCGCCTATGACAACCAGTGCGTCGATATTTGCAGCGCACATATTCTCGTAGGCCTGGGCGCGACCCTCTGCTGTTGTAAACTCTCGGCAGCGTGCCGTCTTTAGTATTGTGCCTCCGTGCTGGATGATATTGCTTACCGTCTTGGTGTTAAATGGCTCCATGTCGTTGAATACCAGTCCGTAGTAGCCGCGTCGTATGCCCACCACGCTCATATCATTGTAGATGGCTGCGCGCGTTATAGCGCGGATTGCAGCATTCATGCCTGGGGCATCACCTCCCGAGGTGAGTATGCCAATAGTCTTAATTTGTGCCATATAGGTTCAAAGTATTTATTTGCTATCTGTAGCTGACTAAAAGCGTACCATTTCACTCTATTATAAGCCTATAAAGAAAAGGGGATGGCTAATCATCTCTTAGTCATCCCCCTCGCTATATTTTATCGTGTTATCGATTACAACTCGTTTATACCGCGCTTGTCTGCAACCTTAACACCATCCAATATGTAGTTCTCGAGGTTTGTGCGGATGTCAACCTTGCGTGCCTCGTTAATCTCCTTACGCTTAGCATCAACATCTGCGTTTACTACCGCCTCAGTGTTGTTGATGTTGTCAACCACGAAGAGGTAAACGCCTGTGTTACCCTTAACGAGTGTGGGCTCGCCAACCTTTGTGCTGCGTGCGATAGCTGTTGCAACAACAGCATCTGACATCTCGCCTACGAAGTCTGAACCGAAGTTAACACCCTCGAACTTACCGCTCTTAGCACCCTCGGCATTAGCATCCATAGTGAGAGTCTCCTTCGCAGCGTTGAACTTCTTCTCGTTCTCCAAAACGCGCTTGATAGCTGCCTCGTTCTTTACCTCATACTTCTCGTCGTTGATGTCGGTGATCATGCAAACATAAGTAACATTCTTTGCGCTCCAGCTCTTCTTGTCGCCAACCTTTGCGTCGTATGCCCAGACTGCGATGTTGCGTGAGTCCTCGATGCCGTTAACAACGGGGTTTACGCGGTGTGCATCAGCATCACGCTTTACGATTGTGGGGATTGCAAATGTGCCCATCTCCTGAACTGCTGCTGCAAATGCCTCGGGAGTCTTGCCCGCCTTGTTCAAGAGGGTCTTAGCCTTGGCATCAACCTCGCTGTGTGTCTCGGGGCTTGCAACAACTGCGTAGTTTACATTAGCTGTGAGCACGAAGTCATCCTTCTTGCCGAGCTCAGTGATAACAATAGCTGTAGGCTTGTTCTGGTAGTTGTATGTGAAGACATCGCCAACCTTTGCGTTAACAAACTTCTCTGCACCGCTCTCGTTAAGCTCTGCCATCTTGATAGTTGCAGTTGTAGCATTTGCACCAGCCTCAAGCTCTGCGAGGTTGCCATTTGCAGCCTTGATCTCCTCAACAAGAGCCTCAGCCTCGGTGTTAGACTCAGCAGTAATAGCGCTGAATGTATAGCTCTCAGGTGCTGTTACCTTTGAAACGATATACTTAGCTGTCCAAGTGTCGTTGTTGAGCACGGGACCGTAGTTCTCGCCAGCCTTGATAGCCTTAGCCTCATCCTCGCTCAACGAGCTTACAGCAACATAGGTTGCAACCTTGCCATTCACGCTGCGGAGTGCCTCCTTGATAGCCTTTGAGCCTGTTGCACCCTTAGCAGCAGCATCTGCAGCCATTACTGTAGCCTCGGCGTTAGCCTTGTCAGCCTCGCTGGCAGCGATGTTGAAGCGTACATATGAGAGTGTGCGTGCGCCGTAGTTGGGGTTCTCCTGGCGGTTAGCCATGTAGTATGCCTCGATCTCCTCGGCTGTAGCCTCCTCGCATGCGATAGCAGAGTAGGGCAACATAACATAGTGACCATCGAATGTGAGGTTTGCGTTGCGGAGAGTCTCGTTAATCTCAAGGCTGTTAGCATACTTACCTGCTGCATAAGCGTTCAAAGCCTTAGACTTTGTCACCATTGAAGCGATGTCGCCATAGCTAACCATTGAGCTCCACTCTGCGTTGATTGCATTGGCAATCTCCTCTGCGCTCATCTCACCTGCATTGGGAAGATTTGCGATGTAGTTCTTTGTGAAGATGTTGCGAAGTGTCGCCTCGTCCTCTGCGTAGTAGCCCAAGCCAGCTGCCTGGTATGCAGGGTGAAGGAACTTGTCGAACATGATGTTCTCGTATGCAAGTGATGCAATGATGTTGGGGTCGATCTCGTTCATGCGGTACATCATCTTGTAGTACTCCACGATAGGAGACTGAGCTGCCTCCTGTTTGTAGTTAGCATACTCTGCCTGTGAAACCTTTGCATCCTTGATAGTGAGTACTGTGTGGCCCGCCAACTCCTCCTGTGTAGGCTGGTCGCGGAATGAATTCTGGTCAAGGTTTAGAACAAAAACCACAAGTACAACAGCAATCAATCCGGAAATTATAAATCCGAACTTGGTCTTAAGTGTGTTTAATGAAGCCATATAAATTTTATGTTTTTATTGTTAATAATCCGTTTAAGCCTCCAAAGGTAGTAATTTTTTATTAATAAGCGACATATTATGACCGAAAAATCACGGAATGTTGGCTATATCATCCATTTAACACTCTGCGTAGGTCATAACATCGTGCATAACTTAGTCGTTTATGCGTATGTTCACCACATCCAAACGCGACTGCTCGCGGCTGATAATCTTGATGCTAAAGCGCTCGTTGCGTAGTACTTCGCCCTCGGTGGGTATGCCTCCGTGTTCGGCGATGATATAGCCCGCCAATGTGTCGTACTCATCGCTCTCGGGGATGTTTAGACCGTATGTCTCGTTGAGGTACTCCACCTCGTGGCGTGCTGAGAATAGCCACTCGTTATCAGCGAGTTGGCGCTCTATAAGCTCCTGAACATCGTGCTCATCCTCAATCTCTCCGAATATCTGCTCCAGCACATCCTCCAGCGATATGATGCCCGCCGTGCCACCAAACTCGTCGATAACAACGGCGATGCTCGCTCTACGCTTTGTGAAGGTCTCGAGCATATCCTGCAGGGGCATAGTCTCGGCGACATATATCGTCTTTATGATAATGTCCGAAATGGCCTTAGGCTGCTCGAAGAGAGACTTCGAGTTGACATAGCCGATGATGTTGTCTATGGTGTCGTGCCATACGAAGATGCGCGAAAACTTTGTCTCCACGAAGCGCGCAGTTAGCTCCTCGATGGTCGTAGACTCGAGATCTACGGCCTCAACATCGACGCGCTGCACCATGCAGTCGCGCACGCGCAAGTCGGCGAAGTCCAGAGCATTCTGGAAGAGGCGTATATCCTCCTCCTCTTCGTCGTTAACCTCCACATTCTCATCCTCGACCAGCGATGCGAGGTCGTCGCGGTTGAACTCCGTAGGCTCCTCGCGCTGCTCGATGCGGCGACCCGTAAGGCGGATAAGGCCATAGGAGATGAGCGTCGAGAGCAGGGTGATGGGGTAGAGTATGATGTAGAAGAAGAAGATCACGGGCGAGAGTGCCGAGTAGTAGAAGTTGGGGTTGTGTCTTACTACCGACTTGGGGATATACTCGCCGATGAATAGGATGACAATCGTAGATATAATGGTCTGACCCAGTGGGTTTTCCATGCCAAATAGGCGCTCGAGTATCAGAGCCATGGTCATAGAGTAGATGACCAGCGCAATGTTGTTACCTACGAGGATTGTGGTGATATAGTTGCTCGAGTTACGCGAGAATATATCGGCGATGTAGTTAAACACGGGGCTCTGCTTTCTATCTATCTCTTCGCGCAGACGATTACGCCCGAGGAAGGCGATCTCCATCCCCGAGAAGAATGCCGAGAAGAGTAGCATCACGGCAATTATAATCACGATGCTTAATATAGATAGGTCATGCATACTATATTATATATATTGCTTTTTAGGGCCTTGTTTCTTACTTTTTGCTGGTTGGTTTTACCGCGCTGTTCGCTCTATCCTTGGCGGGCTGCACGCTGGATCTCTCCACCGTCATATCCGATGACACAGAGAACTCCGAGTTTTGCAGCGTGGTGTTCAACTTAGCGTTTGTGGTATTTAGCCTGCTCTCCACGGTTTTCTGCCCCTTGATGCTTGGTGTAACATCAGTTGACAGAGCGTTGTTAGTGCTTGGCTTTAGGTTATTAGGCGCAGTGGTGGGGCGGCTATTCGAGGGCTTGACCGTGTTGCTTGAGGGTCTATTGCCCTTTGTTGGGTCGAACTTCCTATCCGAGGTAGTCTTGTTCGTGTCCCTCTTGTTTGCCTCCTTCTGTTTGTTGCCGCTCTTTTTCGATGCCTCCTCCTCGCGCTTCTTGTTCTCCTGTTCGAGCTCCTCGGCTGTGGGCTGACTCATGTCAAACTCCATCTCGGAGCTATACTTACGGAAGTGTATGTTTTTGAGGTCCTCGTCAGCGTCGAAGCCAACACCGAAGTGCCAGCCGTCGGGCTGCAAGATCTTTGTGTCCACATTCGAGTATATCTTCTTTGTCGTAGCATTCCAGAAGAGCTGCTGCGTGTATATCTCGGTGTGGCTCGTTACGGTGGTGTCGCCATCCTTGCGGTTGTTCTTTATGATGATGACATTACCCTTCGCCTCCCACAATCGCTGATTCTCGTAGTAGATGGCGTAATTGGCTGTGATTGTGGCGTCTACCAAGTTTGTAGAGTCCTGGGTATATGTCGTCATCTTTATGCCACGGCGAAACTCCTGGTAGGGGTTTGTCGCCATGCTATAGCCCTCCATGAGGGGTGTGACAAAGGTGTAGGAGCGTTTTCCGTTCTCCATCATCGTGATGGTACGGTTTTCGCTCGACTCCGTCATCAGTGTCTCATAGTCAAATTGTGTAGCCTCGGGCTTGTCGCTACACGAGAATAGCAATGTAGCACTCCCCAGCGCGGAGAGTGCTATCACTGCATATCGTCTCAATATATGGTGCATAGAATCTATCTCGGCACCTGGTTATTAGCGGTAGCGTACAGTTGTCACCTGACCTGCTGCAAAGCCGCAGAGGATGGTGTAGCGGTCGCCTGCAGTAAGCTCAGCGAAGAAGCAAGACTCCTGTACGGGGAATGCTGCGCGGTATGCGCTCATCATCTGCTGTGCTGCCTTCTGCACCTCGGGCTCATCCTTGAGCAAGTTAACAGCCTGTGACATAGCGTCGTATGCTGCCCAGTAAACTGATGTGCCACCAATCTTATCATCGGGACATGTGCTTGCTGCGTAGCACTGACCGAGGATGAAGTATGCGTAGCCATTGTCGGGGTTGATGCCGCGGAGCTCGCGTGCTGCCTCAACAGCTGCAGAGTAGTTGTGCTTGCTGATCTCGATAAGGGCGATCTGAACATAGAGAGGCTCCTTCTTTGCGGGGTCTGCCTCAACTGCGAGTGCCTCACGGAGATACTTCAACGCCTTGTCGTTCTCGCCACGGTTCTTGAAGCCCTGAGCAAGGAACAATGCTGTCTCTGAAGATGGCTTAATAGTGTAGTACTTCTCGGTTGTTGCGAAGAAGAAGTCGCTTGAGCACTGTGCGCGAGACATGAGGGCTACAGCCTGTGCAAGGAGTGCCTCGTTGTCGGGGTCGTTAGCGAGCTTCTGGCTGAACAATGCCTCGAGGTTCTCGCAGCTTGCAGCACCGCTGGTACCGAAGCTTGTCTCGAACATATCGCGATACTGCTCATCCTCTGCAGATACCTCAGCAAAGAGGGGTGAGAGACGCTCATACTCCTCCAAAATCATGTCGCTGGTAACGCTATCGTCATACTCGTAGTCCTCGCAGAGATACTTGAAGTAGCTTGCTGCGATGTCGAGGTGTGACTTGCCGCTCTCGATGCCTGCGTCAACCGCATCCTTCAAACCTGAACGCAACAAAGGACGGTCAGTAGTGCAGTAACGGAGCATATCACGAGCCTTCATGTCGAGGATATAGTCCTTACCATTCTTTGAGTGGTCACCGAAGTAGATGACACGCTGGTCGTAGATGTAGAGGATTGAGTCGATGTACATCTTACGCTCCTGTACGCTACGAGCGCGCTGTGCCTTGTTCTTGTAGATTGTCACACCGCGAGCAAATGTGTTCTGTGACGCTGCGGGGCAGTTGTTCAAGAGCTGCTGGAAGTACTCAGTAGCGAGCTTGAAATCCTTGGCGTCGATAGCCTCCTTGAGGTAGTTACTTGCGCTGATGTTTGCCTTACGATCCTCAATGGTCTCGCCCCACTTGCCGTAGGCCTTGTCATCGCTGAAATCCTGTGCTGAAGCCGAGAAGCTAACCAAGAGCGCGGCAGCAGCCAAAATAACTTTTACACTTTTCATAAATTTGGTTTTTTATTGTATTTGTTTCTGTATATTTCTTGTTTTCAGGCATCTCCATTAATCGTACTTCTGACGCACAAACCAGTAGTCTGATGTATCTACCGAGAAGAGCGTGAAGCCCAATGATATTTTGTAGTAGTTCTGTGTCACAAGGCCCACCTTTGCGTTGTTTACCTTCGCGGCAGCGGCCGATGACATGCGACCATACTCAAAGCCGAGGTTGATGGATGACGCACCCCAGAGCTTTACGGGGAAGCCAAGACCTGCGGTGATAGCCATCTGGTTGATTCGCTCACCCGCGAATGTTTGATAGTAGTTGCCCACGCGAGCGCCAACACGATAGGTCATGCGGTTGAGGTAGTTACGCACATCGGTACGCTTGGGCGTAATCTCGAAACCCGCCTTGATGGTGTGCGTATTGGTGTAGGCCACAAGGACATCCTTCGCATTGCCATTCTCGAGGTAGTCGTTGTTGTCACTTCCCCATGCCGAGTATTTGTAGTCAACGCCCCATGCCACCATTCTATCCTGATAGTAGAGGCCTACGCCATACTCGTGTGGCACACGGAGCTCAAGCGTTGAGATGTCATTGCGTATGGGAGCGCCCTGAATGCCGTTTATGGTGTTGTCGGTGTAGACATAATTCTGAACCTTGGGGTTGAGCTTGCCTCCGAGGTCGTATGTAGCACCGAGTGTCAAGCCGCGCTTCTCGTTTGCGATGATGTTTATCTGCAAACCCGCCTGAAGCTTGAAGTTGTTTACAGTGAACTTATCTGTACCCTTTGTTGAGGCGTAGTTGCCCACACCAGTGATAACATTCGGAATCGAGGTGGTGTAAGTGCGGTCGATGGTGCCCCAGAAATACTTTGCTGCAACACCAATCGAGAGGTTGTTCCATGGTGCCCATGCCACTGCGAGCTTCACCTCGGTGATATCACCCTCGCCAAGATAGCCGTAGACAACGCGACCTATATCCGCCCAGTTGTCGTTGTTCTGGTCTGTGATGCTCATCTTGTAACCCACGCTGCTATATGGCGAGACGCTCAATGTTGCGCCCATGCCCTTAACCAAGGGGAATGCCAACGAGATGTTGTGGATATTGGCGGTGTTGTATGCAGTCTTTGCCTTGCCGCTCTCGGCGCCCGAAGCATCGAACTTCATCTGGTTGTTGCGATAGTGTGTGCCATCGACGCTGACATCGAACAAGAAGCTCTTGCGGGGTACGCTGCTTGCTGCGGCGGGGTTCTGGGTGTTTACCTGGTTTGTTGCACGCAAGCCGATGCCGATGCCACCCATCGAGCGCATCTGCACATTGCCTGGCGTGAGCAACTCACCTGGACCATACATCGAGTATGGCGAATAGGCGTTGATGCTGCTTGTCTGCGCCTCTGCCACAAGGGGCAAAAGCACGACAACAAGTGCCACGATTAAACCAAGTATTGACTTATATCCTCTCTGCATTGTAGTTCAAAATTCTATTGAGTCCGAAAACAACCGGCTCACAGTCTGCAAATATCGTATTTTTAATTCTCTTTACAAAATATTTTGCGTCACCTCCGGTGAAAATTATATGTTTTTTTACATTTTTTTGCAAAAATGCCTCCACGTAGCCCAAAATCTCATGCTCAACACCTCGCATCACCCCCTGCTCGATGGCCTCCTTCGTTGTGCGACCGTAGTCTAAAACCTCCTCCGTTGCATAGCAACGTGGCAGGCGTGCGGTGTAATCCGACAAGGCGCGGAAGCGTGTCGTAACACCAGGCGATATGTTGCCACCCTTGAATGCTCCGCCCTCCACAAAGTCGATTGTTATGGCTGTGCCAAAGTCGACAATCATGATGTCGCTATCGGGGTACATGGCCTGTGCTCCCACGGCTGCGGCAAGGCGGTCGGCACCCAGTGTCTCGGGTGTGTGGTAGTGGTTTGCGAGGGGTATGGGCGTTGTCGCGGGCTTAAACACCACGACCTTGCCAATGCGCTCTGCCACAATCCCTTTGACCACATCCTCATCGCCACGCGTTGAGGCGATTATGGCACGCGAGATGGTGGGGTATGCCTCCATTATCTGCTCAAATAGCGAGATATTGAAGCCCTCCGCAACATACTCCTCGATGAGTGTGTCGCCATCCATCACAACAACCTTTGCTCGGCTGTTACCTATGTCGATTATCAGGTTCATTGCGTTGAGTATTAACTGTTTGGCTTTGCCGCCTCGGCCAAGTGGCGAAGCATGGCTACGGCTTCCGCTATGGAGTATATCTTTCTAACGGTCATAGATAGGCGGTTATTGTATTGCTTAACCACAAATCTATCAGGCTCTGCCACGACCCTGCGCAACATGTTGAGGAAGGTGTCGGTCTTGAAGAATGGCGAGTTGTTGTCGCCCACGAAGCGCGCGATGAGCAGACCATTCTTCACTTTGACATGCTCCATACCGAGGTTTATAGCCTCGCGGCGTAGTTTCACGACGTCGATAAGTTCGCGCACGGACTGCGGTATAGCGCCGAAGCGGTCGACGAGGCGTGTCGCAAATGCCTCGAACTGCTCGTCGGTGCGCATAGCGTCAATCTCGCGATAGAGGCGTATCTTCTCGCTCTGTGAGCGCACGTAACTATCAGGAATAGAGGCATCCACATCGATGTCGATGGTCGCATCGTCCACAAACGATATATCCTTCATAGCATCGTTCTCGGCCTCGCTCAAGCCCGAAGTGTCGAGACCCTCGGCACGCAACTCCGAGATTGCCTGCTGCAAAATCTTCTGGTATGTCTCGATGCCTACATCGGCGATGAAGCCACTCTGCTCGGCGCCCAGGAGGTTACCCGCGCCGCGTATGTCGAGGTCTTGCATCGCGATGTTGAAGCCCGAACCGAGGTCCGAGAACTCCTCGATGGCGCGCAGACGACGGCGTGCATCACCCCCGATAAGTTCGTCAGGCGGCGAGAGCAGGTAACAAAAACCCTTGCGGTCGCTACGGCCCACACGGCCACGCAGCTGATGCAAGTCGCTCAGTCCGAAGTGGTGTGCATCGTTGATAATGATGGTGTTAGCGTTGCCGATGTCGATGCCGTTCTCGATGATTGTCGTAGCCACAAGCACATCGAACTCGCCGTAGATGAAGTTCATGATGAGCTTCTCCATCTCGTCGGCCTTCATGCGGCCATGACCGATGCCTACGCGTGCCTTGGGGCATAGGCGCGTAATCATGCCCGCGATGCGCTGCAAGTCATCCACCTTGTTATGCACAAAGTAGACCTGACCACCACGTGCCAACTCCTCCTCGATGGCATCCTTTATCACCTCCTCGCTAAATGTATGCGACTCAGTGACAATAGGTTGGCGGTTTGGCGGTGGGGTAGATATAACCGATAAGTCGCGTGAACCCATAAGCGAGAATTGTAGTGTTCGCGGAATGGGCGTTGCGGTGAGTGTAAGCGTATCCACAGCAACCGAGAGTTGCGTGAGCTTCTCCTTTGCTGCCACGCCAAACTTCTGCTCCTCGTCGATGATGAG